>Ga0209273_10000595_pt1 | contig 43106 bp, 29 predicted proteins | sample tdAd471_FD_187126 | JGI IMG/M metagenome (GOLD analysis project Ga0209273, IMG submission 187126) | Marine sediment microbial communities from the Atlantic coast under amendment with organic carbon and nitrate - tdAd47.1 (SPAdes)... | ecosystem: Environmental > Aquatic > Marine > Coastal >...
TCCAAGTCGTGCTTGATGTTCCTGGCGCAATGGGTAATCAGCTCCAACTCCGCTTCCGACTCGGCGTTGAACGACCCGATCTTCGCCTCCAGGGCAAATCGGATCTCCGACTCCGTTTTCCCGGCCCCAGAGAAAACCACTCGCAGCGGATCGCCGCCGGCCTGGATCACGCGGTACAACTCGCCGCCCGAAACGATGTCGAAGCCCGCACCCTCAGCAGCCAACAGAGACAGCACGCCCAGCGAACTATTGGCCTTCACCGCGTAGTGGATCTCGTGCGGCAGATCGCCCAGCGCCTGGTCGTAGGCGCGGTAGTTGGCGCGAATCCCTTTTGCCGAGTAGACGTAGGTCGGCGTGCCCGTCTCGTGCGCAATACGCTCAAGCGGGACGCCTTCTGCGAACAGGCGCCCGTCGCGCCGCGGAAATCCTTGGAACGGCATATCTTTCGTCGTCGCTTACGTAGTCCGGATGATCACGACCGTGCAATCGTCGGCCGGCATCTCGCGCCCGCTGAAGCGCTGTACGTCGGCGAATATCGCATCCAACAACTCGACCGGCGTCGCGTTCGGCAACCCAAGGAGCAACGCGGTCAGCCGCTCTTCACCGTACTGCTCGCCCTCTGCGTTGTACGCCTCGGAAACACCGTCCGACGCCGTCACGAACACGTCGCCAGGCTGCGTCTGAATCGTGACCTCATCATACTCGCCGCCCGGAAACAGTCCCAGCGGCGTCCCGCCCACTTCGATGGTCTCTACCTTCCCGCCGCGCATCAGCAGCGGCGGCGGATGGCCCGCGTTCGCAATGGTCATCGTCTTCTCTGCCGGTTCCCAGTGCGCGTAGAGCGCGACCAGATAGCGCGCCTCAATCTGACGCTCGAGCAGCGCCCGGTTGATCGCTCCCAACAAGACCTTCGGCTGATGGTGTTTGGCCGCCAAGCTACGGATGAGCCCGGAGGTCAGCGCCGCATAGAGCGCGGCCGCCGCTCCCTTCCCGCTTACGTCGCCGCTCAACGCACCAAAGCACTCGCCGGGCGTCGGATGGAAATCGTACAGGTCTCCCGACACCTCCGCCGCCGGTCGATTGCGCGCGGCCACTTCAATCCCCTCAAACTCGGGGTGCCCGTTCGGCAGCAGATACCGCTGCAACTCACGCGCCGCCTCCAAGTTCGACTTGTACCTTTGTCGACTGCGCGCGACCTCCTCGTAGAGCCGCGCATTCTCAATCGCCGAGGCGATCTGGGGCGCGAGCAAACTCAACACGCGCATGTGCTCGGCGCTGAACGAGCCCACCTGGTCCGACTCGAGGTCCAAGACGCCGATCATCTCGTCCTTCAAAATCAGCGGCACCGCCACTTCCGATCGAATCCCCTCCACCGCGGCCACGTAGCGCTCATCCTCGTCGGTGTCTTGGATCAAGACCGGCCGCTTCGTTTGAGCGGCGGCGCCGACCACGCCCTCGCCCATCGGCATCGTCTGCCATTGGACCCGCTCGTCGAAACGCACGCCGAAGTAGTGCTTCAGCATCTCGCCCTCCCGCAGGTAGATGCTCAAGGCGTCGTAACGTACTAGGTTCCTGACCAGCGAGGAGATCTTTTCAAGCAACTCCTCCAGGCGCAGAATCTGGGAGAACTCTTGCGCAATCTCCGTCAGCGTGTGCAGCGTCTCGTTCTGGCTGGCCGTCTGTTGGAACAGCTGCGCCGCGTCGATCGCCAGCGAAAACCGCGAGGCGATCAGCTCCAAGATTCCGCGTTCCTCCTCGCCGAACGAGCCCGGGGCCGGCGACTGCAAATCGATCACGCCGACCAACTTCCCGCGAGCCACCAGCGGTACCGCGATCTCCGACCGCACCGCGTCCACCGCCATCAGGTAGCGCGGATCGTTCCGCACGTCGTCCACCACAACCGTCTCTCGAAACTGCGCCGCGTGCCCGGTAATGCCCTCTCCAGGTCGCACGCGCAACATGCTCACCAAATCGGGTCGATAGCCGATCGAGTAGCGAATCGTCATGGACCCGTCGGAGTCCGCCAGCAGCACGGCGAAGAGCTGGTAGTCCACCACCTTGCGGACAAGACTCGCCAGCGCGCGCAGCAAGTCCTCCAGGTCCAGCGGGTGGTCCGCCGCCACCTCGGACGCCTCAGTCAGTATCTGGAGCGGATCTATCCGCGGTCGGTCGGCCATGCCTCTAGCTCTTGATCGGCGCCAAAGCGCTCAGCGCCGCCGACGACGACAGTCGCGTCGCGCCCGCCGCTGTGAGGTTCGCGGCCAGTCCTTCGGCCAAGGTCTCCGCCTCCGGGCCGAGCGCCTTCGCCACCACGCGGACGTGCTCTTCCTCAGGCGGTTGGTGGGTCTTTGCCGAGCCGCGAACACGGACCGCGTTCGCTCCGGCCAACCTCGCGACCGCGGCTGCCCGCACCAAGCTCGGTGAGTCCAAGTCCGGCGCCGCTATTCCCACCACAAAAGCCACCCCGGTTGCCGCTACCGGTTCTTCAACGGCCCGCAAGTCCGCGAACAGCCGATCCCACTCGCCCGCTCGCACCAAGCCCGCTTCGAGCGGGACCTCGACCGCTTGCGCACCCAGTCGCATCGCGTTCTGCGCCTCGGCGCTCTTGGCCACCGACGACAATCCACGGGGCAACACCACCCCAACCGCCGTCTCAGCCGCAGTCAGAGCGGCCACGGCCGCGGCTAGGCGCGCCCCGCAAGTCCATACGGCGTACAAGCCGCGCTCCGCAGCCGCCAAAGCCAGTTCACGCGTTTCCGCATCGCTGTGATCGGCCTCAGAAAGATCCAGCTCAAGTGCCTGCGGCGACCCGTTCCAAGTCGCTCCAACAGCCACGTTCGAGAGTCCTCCGCCCGCCTTGCCTAGGCGAGCCAGGAGCTGGTCGCCGATCTCTTCGACCAGCGCGTCAATGTCCGGAGAATCCATGGGGATGGACCCGCCATCATAGCATGCGAGCCGACTCCCCCGGTTGCTTCCAAAGCATTGGTATAATTGGGCTAAGGGCGGCATCCAGCCGCTCTGCCTCACTCTTTCAACGATGCCGCTGTACGAATACGAATGCCCCCGAACCGGGAAACGGTTCGAGGAGATCCAGAAGTTCTCTGACGACCCGATCACCCGTTGTCCCGACTGCGACGACCATCCCGACTGCGACGGTGAATCCCGCAAGCTTCTCTCCGCTCCGGCCATCCAGTTCAAAGGCGCCGGTTGGTACGTCAACGACTACGGCAAGGGCGGGAAGCTTCCAAAGAAAGACGGCGGCGAGTCCAAGTCCAAGTCGGACAAGGACTCAAAATCCGAGTCGAAATCGGAATCCAAGACCTCCAAATCCGACGGCAAGAAGACCGGCTCTTCTTCCTCTTCGAAATCGTCGAAAGACTAGTCGGCGACCACGACGACCCGTTTCACGGCATGAGCGCCCTCGGTGGGCGCCTTCACGAAGTCAGGTCTCCGGCGCCCGGCTAGTCCGCGTCCCGGCGTTACAATCGTGCCCGGGTACACCCCTCATGCGTCTCGCCGTCCTCGTTCTCCTCTCGACCCTTCCTCTTGCCGCTCAGCCGTCGCTCGCCGACCCCGACGTTCGCTCCTATCGCATCCGGATGGGATTGACCGACTCGGCCGAAACCGACTGGTCCGGTCGGGTCACCGTTTCCGGCGGCGACTTGCTCCAAGTTCGCAACTGGCGCCCTCGTCCTGAAGACCAGATGGTCGGCCGCAACGAGTGGAAGTTGTCCAGCAGGAAGATGGTCAACTATGCCTGGCGGCCCTATCAGATCACGCCGAACGAGGGCCGCCGCGACTACTACTGGCCGCGCGGCGTCATCGTGGACGCGCGCGTGCGAGCCGGCGCCAGAGTCAACGTTTCCACGGCTCAGGGACGCTTCTCATTCAACGTCGGCGAAATCCGCACAGCCGCGCCCAAAGCCTATCTCAACGGTCGTGTCATCGTAGACCTCGTTCCTGCCGCTGAGAAGATCTCCGGCACCGATCTGGAAGACGACTTCGTCACTCTGTTGGGCGGCGAGGGCGCCGAGATCTGGACCGCATGGGTCGCCTTCGACCCCGACACGACCAGCAATCACGTCGTGGCCCGCCGCTTCAACGGAGTGAGTTGGGGCGAGCCGCAGCGCGTCACGCCCGACGGAGACGTCTTCTTGGTCAAACTCGGTCGAGACATCCAGGGCCGCCCTTGGGCCGTCTACGCCAACCAAGTCGAGGGCAACTACGATCTCTACGCCCGCCCCTTCAGCGACGGTCGCTGGGGCGACGAGGTCCGTCTCACTGACGATCCTCAACCCGACGTTTTCCACAACGTCGCCACCGACTCCGAGGGTCACCTCTGGGTCGTCTGGCAGGGTTTTCGCAAAGGGCAGTCCGACATCTTCGCTCGTACGTTCGACGGCGATGACTGGAGCGACCCCGTTCGCGTCTCCGACTCGCAGCGCAACGACTGGGAACCCGTGCTCGCCGCCGACTCCAAGGGTCGCGTAACCGTCGCCTGGGACACCTACGATCAAGGCGACTACGACATCCGCATGCGCACCTTCTCCGGCAACGGTTGGCGTCCCGTTCAGCCCGTCGTCGCCACCAAGCTCTACGAGGCGCATGTGTCGATCGTCTATGACCGGCAGGACCGCCTATGGGCCGCCTGGAACGAGAGCGGCATGAACTGGGGCAAGGACACCGGCTTCTTGCCCAACCTCCAAGCCACCCGCCTCTATGAGTGGCGCAAGCTGCGCGTCGGCGTCTTTGAGGGCGGCGGTTGGAAGGAGCCCGCCACGGACATCAACGCCGCCCTGCCCGAGGAGTACGAACCGCGCTACGACGACTTCCCGCAACTCACTCGGGACGCGGAGGGCCGCGTCTGGATCTTTGCTCGCCAACGCCTGCAACGTCGCCGCGACACCCCCTCGCTCACGCCTCTTCATCGCGCAACTTGGGAGATCTGGGGCTCGACGCTCGACGGCGCTCGCTGGATCGAACCCGTCCGCATTCCCTTCACCCAGGGGCGCCAGGACGTCCGCTGGGGTCTCGCCTCCAACACCCGAGGAGATCTCTTCGCCGCCTGGCATACGGACAACCGGGACTACGAGGCTTTCCTGTTCGGTCACGCCGACGTCTACGCCGCCCGACTTCCCGCTCTTGAGCGCAACACCAACGCGCCGCGCCTCGTACCGCGCAAGACGCCCGAGTTGACTTACTTCAATCTTGCGCCGACCGAGGCCGAGGACCTCAAGCGTATTCGCTCCTACGAGATCGAATCCGGCGGCAAGACCTACCGCATCTATCGCGGCGACACCCACCGCCACGCCGAGTTCTCTCACGACGGCAACAACGACGGCTCTCTCTTCCAGACCTATCGCTACGCCATCGACGCCGCCAAGCTCGACTACCTCCTACTCTCCGAACACAACAACACCGTCAGCGGTCCCGACAACCCCTACATCAACTGGCTCATGCAACAAGCCGTTGACGTGCTGAGCGTGCCCGGCGAATTCCAGGCATTCTACGGCTACGAGCGCTCCATCACCTACCCCGACGGTCACCGCAACGTCCTCTTCGCTGAGCGCGGCAACCCCACCCTGCCCATCACCTCGGCTGAGCGCACACACAAGGAAGGCGCCGCCAGGCTCTATGCATACCTCAAAGAGCGCAACGGCATCGCGATCTCGCATACCTCCGCCACCGGCATGGGCACCGACTGGCGCGACAACGACCCCGAAGTCGAGCCGCTGGTTGAAATCTTCCAAGGCGACCGCGTCTCCGCCGAATACGAAGGTGCGCCCTTGGCGGCCAACAGCGAGAACCCCTCGTCGCAAATCGGCGGATTCCGGCCCGCCGGCTACGTCTGGAATGCTTGGGCCAAGGGCTACAAGCTCGGCGTCCAAGCCGCCTCCGATCACCTCTCCACCCACATGTCCTACGCCTGCACCATTGCGGAGGAAGGCACACGAGGCGGCATGCTCGACGCCATGAAGCAGCGCCACAGCTACGGTGCGACCGACAACATCATCCTCGACTACCGCCTGCAGACCGACGACGGCAAGGAGTACCTCCAAGGCGACGAAGTCACCGTCTCCGGCAGCTTCAAGCTCTCGGTCAACGTGATCGGCACTACCGGCATCCGCCAGATCACCCTCATCAAGAATCAGGAGTTCCTGCACACGCGCCAGAAGCTGCCCCAAGCAACCAGCTTCAGCTTCGTCGACAACAAGAAGGGCCGCGGCGAGGACTTCTACTACGTTCGCGTCGAACAGAACAATGGGGCGGTTGCGTGGTCCTCGCCGATCTGGGTCACCTCGCGCTAGTCGTTCCGCAGTTGATTCAGCCAGTCCCGCGCTTGCTCGCGATTGGCCCACAGCATCCCGGCCGAGAAGGCGGCCACGGCCAGCGCTTGAGTCGCTCGCCCTCCTGTGGTCGACAAGGCGTAGGCCCCGCCGGCGGCTAGGAGGGGAACAGAGAGGGCGCCCGCGAAACCCAGATCCATGATCTTCTCGGCGGCGGCGCGGTAGGTCAGCGCCAGGACCGTCAGGTTTCCTGCCACAAGACCGGCGGCGGCTCCCACCGCTCCCCAAGTCGGCGAGAGGAAGTAGGCCAAGCCCGCCCCCGCCGCGGCTGCCGCGAACGTCCGCCGGAACAGCTCCCGCTGCAAACCGTAACCGATGAGCATCGCGCGATAGTGCCCGCACACCGCCGCGAGAGGCAGGCCCCAGAGCAAGGCCGCCAAGACCGGGCCGCCTGCCGCGAAGTCGGCGCCGTACGCCAGCCCCAAAATGTCCGAGGCGATCAAGCCGCCGGTCAAAGCGACGAAGACACCTCCCCACGCGGCCAGTTTCATCGAGGGTTCCACCAGCACCCGCAGACTCTCTCGCGGCTTGTTGGGAGTCCGCGAGACCGCCGGCAAAAGGTTGAAGAAATACCACCACACGAACGTATGCAGCGCCATCGTGCAGCGGTGCGCCGCTCCAAACCAGCCCAGCGAATCATCCGACAGCCGGAGCCCCAGCACGACCATCGGAGACTGCCAAAGAGCGGCCCAACCCAAGTCCGCCAGCCCGATCGGCAGCGCGGTCCTGAAGTGACCCAAGGAGCGCTGCAGGTTCAGCCCCACCCGAGGCCGCGCGTACCCCAGCTTTTGCCGAATCAAGATCGCGCCCAGAGTCGCGGCCGCCGCCAACGCGGTCCCCTCCATCGCGCCGATCATCCACAGCGGCGACTCGGGGCCTATCGACGAGAGGACCAGCCCCGCAAAGACGACGTGCTTAGACAGGTTGATCGCCGCCACCCAGTGCATCGCTTCATGCGCTTGGAAAAACCAGACCGTCATGGCCGGCAGTACAAGCAGGCTGACGCCGAACGCCGCCATCAGCAGCTTGACCTCCAGGGGCTTGTCCACCAGCCACGCGAAGCCGATGATCACCGACACCGAGAGCAGTGCGAGCAGCAACCGCACCTCGATGATCTCGCCCAAAAGCTGCTGAGCGCACTCCGGGCGTCGCGCAATTTCCCGAGTGCCGTAGGCTCCCAACCCCATCTGCAGGAACAGCGCGAAGACCAGCGTGATCGAAAGGCTGAACTCCACCTCGCCGTACGTCGCCGGGCCGAAGTTGCGGCCTAGGTAGGTGAACGAAACGAAAGTGAAAATCTTGGAGATCGCCTCGCCGAGCGCCAAAAAAACGAAGTTTCTTGCCAGCGCCGAGGGCTGCGCGAGTCTCGAATCTCGTGAATCTGAACGTCGCAGATCTCCAAGTCTAGTGGACTGGCCGCCGCCGGGGCTTTCGTTGCGCCCACCTTCTCGTGGTAGAGTAGGAGTGTTCGGCCAGATAGCTCAGTTGGTAGAGCGCGGCCCTGAAAAGGCCGGCGTCGGCGGTTCAAATCCGTCTCTGGCCACCACCCCCCTTTCCTTTCTGTTCCGCGGCCTGTCTAGGCGTGCCTATCGCGTGATCGACGGCCCGGGCCTGGCCTCCCGCCAGGCTCGCTCGCGGATCAAGCGACACTCTTCGGAGATGTCCAGCGAGCTGAGCAAGACCAGTCAGACTCGTTTGCGCTAAGTCCTCCACGGCTTGAGTTCGCCGGAGTTAGAGATCCTGCGACTCCAGGTTTGCCCGCTTCGCCCCGCACGTCACTGCTGCCGCCTTCCCCAGTTTCGTTTCTGTTACCGATACCGAAAGAAGCTCGGGGCACGCTATCATGCAGGGCGGCCCGACCCATGAAACGCCTCCTCACCCTCTCGCTCGCCGCCGCTCTTGCGGCATCCGCCCAAATCCAGCCCGACCCCGACCTGCCCGGTCTCGGCAATCGTCTCGACAAGCTGGAGTGGCTCCAGGACGCCGGATTCGGCATGTTCATCCACTTCAGCCACGACGCCCAACTCGGCAGCGTCATTAGCCACAGCATGGCCGGCGCCTCGGAATCTTACCGCGAGTGGTTCATTGAGGAGCTGCCCAAGACATTCAATCCCAAGCGCTGGGATCCCGACGCCATCGCCGACCTCGCCAAGCTCGCCGGCATGCGCTACGTCGTCTTCACCACCAAGCACCACGTCGGCTTCACTTGGTGGGACAGCCAAACGACCGACTTCAAGATCACCAACACGCCCTACGGCAAAGACGTCCTCTACGACTACGCTCGGGCGCTGCGTCAGCGCGGCCTCGCCGTCGGGTTCTACTACTCGCCCGAAGACTTCTCCTGGCTCCATCGCAACGGCCACCCCGTCCGCCGCCGCAACCTGCAACCGCACCCCGACGAGGACGCCGAGTACAAGAAGTTCATCGCCCGCCAAGTCACCGAGCTCTACACCAACTACGGCCCCGTCGACATGCTCTTCATCGACGGCGAAGGCGAGGTCGAGACCAAACGCGTCGCCTGGACCCTGCAGCCGGAGACCCTCATCACCCGCGGCGCCATGGAAACTCCCGAGCAATTCGTGCCCGGCCGTCCGCCCGAGGGTCCCTGGGAAGCGAACCTCACCATGGGGACGCAGTGGTCTTATAAGCCCACCAATGACCGCTACAAGTCCGGTCGCCGTCTCATCGAGGTGCTCATCGAAACGCGCGCCAAGGGCGGATCGCTCCTGCTCAACGTCGGCCCCAAGCCCGACGGCGAACTACCCATTGAAACCGAGGCCCGTCTGCGCGAAGTCGCCCTTTGGCATACCGTCAACGGCGAGTCGATTCACTCCACCCGCCCCTGGGTCGTGCCGCGCGAAGGCGACATCTGGTTCACCAAGCAGAAGGATGCCGACACGCTCTACGTCCATCTCACGGGCCAGGGCCAATGGCCGCGCGGCGAACGCCGCGAGTTCCTATTGCGCTCGGTCGAGGCGACCGGAAACACTAAGATCAGCGTCCTCGGTCACGACGGCGTGACTGTGGAGTACATGCCCGACGTCGACGGCAGGCATCGTTTCAGCACCACCGACGAGGGTCTTGAGATCTCCGTCGTCCGCGCCCAACGCCTCTACAACGACCACAAGTGGGCCAACCCGGTCGTCGTCAAGTTGGAGAACGTCAAGCCCGCCCTCACCGAGCCGCCCTACGCCGAAACCGGCGAGGCTTCCGGCGCCGGCTCCGGAAGCCTGCATCTCTCAGGTCGCTTAGTGGAGACCGGCGGCGCCGACGAAGTCCAGGTCGGGTTCGAATACCAGGTCTACGAGGGCTTTGCCGAAGCGATGTACAACACCGAGTGGACGCCGCTTCCCCAACAAACCATGACCTCCACGGGCGAGTTCAGCGCCGACCTGGACGGTCTCAACCCCGGCGGCCAATACCAGTTCCGCGCCGTCGTCCATCACCCCAAGATCACCGTTCACGGCGATCACGTGATCGTCTCCGCCCCCGAGTAGGAGCGCGGCCAGGAGAACTTTTCTTCGTGGCGCACGCCCCCGGCGTGCACCGGAACCATGGCTTCGGAAACCAGCCGAAAGGGCGATTGAAAACAGCCTAAGGCTGCGGCTCCGGCTTCAGCGCCACAACCCCCAACGGGGGCAACGTCAGCAACAGCGTCCCCGGACGCCCGTGCGTCTCTTGGTCCAGCGTCTCGACCAATCCGGCATTGCCCTGGTTCGACCCGCCGTAGATCTCCGCATCCGTATTCAGCACCTCGCGCCAGCGCCCCGTCTTCGGTACGCCCACGCCGTAGCCGTGACGGACCGCCGGCGAGAAGTTGCACACGAACACGATGACGTCGTCGTCCTCGGCCCCGCGGCGCAGGAACGAGATGACGTTCCCCGGCGCGTCCGAGCAGTCAATCCACTCAAATCCGTGCCACTCCGCATCGCGCTCATAGAGCGCCGGTTCGTTCCGGTAGAGCTTGTTCAGATCCTCCACCAGGCGTTGCATGCCGCGATGTTGCGGGTACTCCAGCACGTGCCACTCCAGGCTCGTGGCGTGATTCCATTCCGAGCGCTGCCCGAACTCGCAGCCCATAAACAGCAGCTTCTTTCCGGGATGTCCGTACATAAAGCCGTACAACGCCCGCAAGTTCGCGAACTGCCGCCACTCGTCGCCCGGCATCTTCGAGACCATCGAGCCCTTTCCGTGCACCACCTCGTCATGCGAAAAGGGCAACGCGAAGTTCTCTGAGAATGCGTAGAGCATCGAGAACGTCACGTCGTTCTGGTGGTACTGCCGGTGGATGGGGTCGCGCGCAAAGTAGCTCAGGATGTCGTTCATCCAGCCCATGTTCCACTTGAATCCGAACCCCAGTCCGCCCAAGTAAGTCGGCTGCGAAACCATCGGCCACGAGGTCGACTCCTCCGCGAACGTCATCACGTCCGGATGCTCGGCGTAGACCCGTTCATTCAAGCGACGCAGGAACTCGATCGCCTCGATGTTCTCCTTACCTCCGTATTGGTTGGGAACCCACTCGCCCTCTTCCCGGCCGTAGTCGAGGTAAAGCATCGAGGCCACCGCGTCCACGCGCAGCCCGTCCACGTGGTACTTGTCCAACCAAAACAGAGCATTGCCGATCAGGAAGTTCACCACCTCCCGTCGGCCGTAGTTGAACACCATCGTGTCCCAATGCGGATGGCGCCCTTGCTTCGGGTCGGCGTGCTCATAGAGCGCCGTGCCGTCAAAGTAGACCAACCCGTGCGGATCGTAGGGGAAGTGCGCCGGCACCCAGTCGATCAGCACGCCGATGTCCGCCTGGTGCAAGACGTCGATCAGCGCCATGAACTCTTGCGGCGTTCCGAATCGCGACGTCGGCGCGTAGTAGCCCACCGTCTGGTAGCCCCACGACGCGTCAAACGGGTGCTCGGTCGGCGGCAACAACTCCACGTGCGTAAAGTTCATCTGCCGGCAGTACTCGGCCAGCTTCGGCGCCAAATCGCGATAGGTCAGCCAGCCGTTGTTCTCCGGCGCGCGCATCCATGAGCCAAGGTGCACCTCATAGATGGAAATCGGTTGGTCGCGACGATGCTTCTCGCCCCGCGACTTCATCCAGCGCTGGTCGCTCCATTCGTAACCGTTCAGGTCCCAAACCTTGCTCGCGGTCTTCGGACGTACCTCCGCGGCGAACCCATAAGGATCCGCCTTCTCCGCTTCGTGCCCGTTGAAGTTCGAGCGGATGAAGTACTTGTACTGCTCGCCGTGCCCGATGCCGGGTACGAAGGTCTCCCAAATGCCGGAGTCCCCACGGCAACGCATCGCGTGCGACTCGCGATCCCAACCGTTGAAGTCGCCGATCACCGAGACGGAACGGGCATTCGGCGCCCACACCGCGAACCGCACCCCGGGCTCGCCCTCCAACTCCGTCAGATGCGCGCCCAGTTTCTCGTAGTTGCGGTAGTGTGCGCCTTCACCGAGCAGGTGCAGGTCGAAATCCGTCAGAAAAGGCGACTCCATCGTGCTCCGATCATAGCGGGAGTCGAGCCTTCACCAGTACGAGCCCTAAATCACGCGACCGCCGCCAGCGCCTCGACCACCTCGTCCGGCTCCATCCGCTCCGTGAAGTCCGACGTCACATGCCGCTGCCGGACGACTCCCTCGCCGTCCAGAATAAACGTCCCCGGCACCGGCAAATGCCAGCTCCCGTCGGCCGTCGTCGCGGAAATGTCGAATCCGATCGTGCCGGTGTAGAGCCGTTGGATATCCAACGGAATCTCGAACTGCAAACGGTAGTCGCGAATCACCGATTGGTCGTCGTCGCGCAAAATCGGGAACCCAACCTCCGCCGCCTGTTGGAACGTCTGTGAGTCGGGGTGGATCGCCACGATCGACGCGCCCGCGGCCGAAATGTCGTCCAGCGCCCGGGCGAAAGCCGCCACCTGCAAATTGCAAACCGGACACCACGCTCCTCGAAAGAACGTCACGACCACCGGGCCCAGAGCCAGCTGGTCAGCCAAACGCACGTCTTTTCCGGCCGCGTCCGGCAGGACGAAGTCCGGCGCCCGGTCGCCCACCTCAAGGCCGGGAGCAACCTGGCTTCGCCCAATCTCCTCATAGGCGTCGGCGATGCGCTCCCCGACTTCCGCGGGCGTATTGAAGCTCGCCAACAGGTCTTGGATCTCTTCGCGCAGCGACATCAGACCCTCAGTGTACGCTTCCGCGTGCACCCGCCTAGCGCGCGGAGCTATCATACGGACGTGCCCTCTGATACGACGGCTTCAACGCCTCGTCAACTGCTCATCGGCTGTGACGCCATGGAGTGGGATCTGGTCCGAAAGTGGGCCCAGGAAGGCAAGCTTCCGCACCTCGCGCGTTTGATGAAGCGCGGCGTCTCCGCCGAAGTCGAGAGCGTCGCCGCCTCGCTGCCCGATACCGTCTGGACCACCTTCTGCTACGGCGTCAATCCCGGAAAACTCGAAAAATACTTCTACGTCCAGTACAACCAGGAGACCGCGAGTCTCGAGTATCTCCACGACACCAGCCTCAAAGGCGACCCCTTCTGGGGAGCACTGAGTCGCGCCGGGAAGAAGGTCGGCGTCGTCGACGTTCCCCATCTCCCGTTCCAGCCCATTCCCGGCGGCTTCCACTTGATGAACTGGGGCGCGCACGACAACAAGGGCGGAGCGATTACCGATCCTCCCGAATTGCTCTCGCAAATTACCGAGAAGTTCGGCACGCACCCGGTCGGCGACTGCGAGCGCTACAACAAGACCATCCCGTCCTTGACCAAGCTCCGCGAGGACATCTTCCGCGGCGTCAAGACCCACGGCGATCTGTTCACTTGGCTCATCCAGGAGCAGGAATGGGACGTCTTGCTCTGCGCCTTTCCGGCCGCTCATTGTTCAGGCCATCACTTCTGGAAGTTCATGGATCCGGAGCATCCCGACCACGAACGCGACGACCCCGACCACTTGATGGACACGATGGAGAAGACCTACATCCTGATGGATGAGCAGATCGGACGCATGGTCGAGGAAGCCGGCCCCGACGCGCAGGTCACCGTCTTCGCCCCCCACGGCATGGGTCTGCTTTCGCATGCGTCCTGGAACCTCAATGAGATGCTCGACCTCTGGGGCTTCGGCGAACCCGGCCAAGAGCCGCGCCGACTGCAGGGCAAGAAGCAGGGCCGCATCAATCCCTGGCGCATCCTGAAGATGGTCATGCCGTCTCGGCTCCAGTACTTCATCAAGGATCGGCTCCCGCGCGCCTGGCAGGATCAGCTCCTCTTCCTCTGGTACGCGGGCGGGCGCAAGTATCACGGCCGCCGCGCTTTCGCCGTGCCCAACAACGAGGTCACCGGCGCCATCCGCATCGGCGTCAAAGGCAGGGACAAGGGCGGTCTCGTAGAACCGGGCGCTGAATACGCAAAACTCCTCGACGACATCATCACGGCTCTCGAAGAGTTGACCGACCCCGTCACCGGCCGTCGCGTCGTTCGTACCGTCACCCGCCTGCATGAGAAATACCACGGCCAGTTTGCCGAGCAGCTCCCCGACCTGACCGTTCACTGGGAGGCCGACTTCCAGTGGCACGCCCTCGAGTCGCCGCGCTTCGGCAAGCTTGAGATCCGGCCGCAAGACGCTCGCAGCGGATCCCACACCGAGAGCTCGTTCCTCATCATGGCCGGCCCTGGAGTGCCCGAAGGCAAGACGCTCGAAGGCCATTCCATCCTCGACCTCCCAGCCACCGTGCTAGCCAACGCCGGCGTCGAAATCCCCGAGCAACTCGACGGACGCCCGCTCCCCCTCGGCGTCCCCAGCGACCCGCCCAAAGTCCCCGTCAGCTAACAATATTGGATTCGTCAGAGCCGCGCATGTGAAATGCGCGGTCCGCAGGCAACTTGTAAAGCAAAAGCCGCTGCCCAGGCCAAGCAGCCAACCTAGCGCCCGCCCCCGGCTCGCCGAACCGCCAGTTCGTAGTTCCTCCGAATCCGCTCTTCGCCCGGCATCAACTCCGCTGCCACCCGAAACTGCTCCGCAGCCTCGGCGAACCGGCCCTCACGCACCAACACCGTCCCGAAATCATTCCGCGCCATCCCCTCTTCCCGAGCCAATTGGGGCCCCGGAGCAATAGAACGCAGCGTCGGCCCCATCTGCACCAGCAGTCGCGCCACGTTCAAATCAGGCGTGGGCGTCCGGAACGACTGCACAAACGCTATCTGCCAGTGCAGCAGTCCCGATGCGATCAGCACCAACACAGCCGCCGCTTTCCACCCAGCGCCGATCGTTCTCCCGCGGAAGTAGAACGCCGCCCCCACGAAGGCGACCACCGACGCAAGCGGCAGAAAGTCTTGCCCATAGCGCCTGCTCGCCGATGCGAACGCCAACAGCACCGCAAACATCAACGCCGCACCCGCACCCGCCACCAGCGTGGCCACCGTCAGCTCGTCCGCAGGGTCCTTGCGCCTCGCCAACCGCACTGCCGCGACCAACGCAAACAACAAGAACGGCGAAGCCAGCAGAATCGACGACATCGCCTCCGCCCGGCTCACCAACTCAATCGGTTGATTCCCCGCGTGCTCCAGCCAGGGGAAGTCTCCACTCGCCTCCGGCAGCGAAAACAGATAGTGGCCCAGATTCTCCGGCACGCGCGCCAATGAGAACGGTGCAAAGTGCGACGTCTCGCCCGGCTTGTAACTGTTGCCGTAGTCCAACGGCGAACCGAACCGCGCCACGTTGTACCCCAGCATCAGCGCAACAGCCAGGACGATCGGCGCCCCGTAAGCAAGCGCGGGGGCGAGCATCGGCTTCACCTCGCGCCGCCGCAGCCAAAGCACGGCCAGCCATCCCAACCCGAACACGGGCGCATAGAGCGCCAGCGTCACCCGAGTCAGCACCGCCGCTCCCAACGCCGTCCCCGCCAGCAGAGGCCAGCGAACCGCCTCGTCCCGCTGCCCCCGCAGCAGGCAGTAGAAAGAGAACAAGGCACAAGTCGCGCCGATCGAAATGCTCTCGTTGTACACCGTCCCGCGATAGGCGGCCAGAGCCGCCGGCGTCGCCAGCGCGTACGCGAAGAAGCCCCAAACCGCCGACCCCTCAGGGATCTCCGCGAAGTGGCGCCTCCGCAACAGCAGCAGAATCTCCAGGAAAACCCAAGCCCCCAACCAAGTCGCCAACAGCGTCGCGACCCGATCGCTCAGCCCGGTCCCCAAGACATTTCCCAAAACGTGCAGCAGCCCCGGAAACGGTCCCCACTGCAAGTAGTAGCGCCCCTCAAACGGGATCATGTCGACCAGATTTACCTGGTCCGGGGTCGGAGCAATATAGAGATGTCCCGCCGCCAACCCTTGGGCGAACAGGGTGTAGTACCCCATGATTTCGCCGAAATCGAACTGGAACCACGTACCCGCCGCCGCGTAAATCACCAGCAACGCGGCCAAAGCAATCCACTTCCGGCGAGACGGCTCCCCCTTCGCGGCAGGCGACGACGACTCCGCGGGAGCCGCTTCTTCAGTCGCTGGTTCGCTGGCTTTCTCCGCGCTGCGCGGGCGCTTATGGGGGCGTTGGCGGCGTGACATCGAGACCCGTCCCTCATTGTGGAAGAACGCCCCCGGCGCCGCAATCAACTGCGGACGGACATAATAGGGAGTTCATGGCCGATCGAGCCCGCAAAGCGCGCAAGAAGCAGCCTGCGCCCCAGGCGTCGCCGCCGGTCGAGTCGTCGCCTCCGCCCGCGGAAACGTCGGCGCCCATCCTCCCGGCAACCCCGTTCGCCCGCCGGGCGCTGTTCGCCGTTCTCACCCTCGCCCTCGCCCTCCGCGCCTACAACCTCCTGGGGATGTTTCCCATCCTCGTCGATGAATCCATCTACCTCCGCTGGGCCGAGATCATTCAGCACCAAGGCAACTGGTTCGTCTCTCTGCTCGACGGCAAACCGCCGCTCACTTACTGGCTTCTCGCCCTCCCGCGCTTCATCTCTGATGGCGACCCGCTCGCCTGGGCTCGTGCGCTTTCGGTACTAGCCGGGTTGGCGTCCACGGTGGGCGTCTATGCCGTGGCCGCGCGATTGGCGGGCGGGAAGATATCGGAGCGTGCGGGACTCATCGCCGCTGGACTCTACGCGATCTTCCCCTGGGCCTTGCTCTACGATCGACTCGCCTATACCGAAGCCTGGGTAAACCTGCTCGGCGTCGCGATCACGCTCAGCGCCATCGTCTGCTTCGAGCGCAACGGCCAAGGCTTCACGACCGAACTCTGGCCCGGCCTCGCCCTCGGCCTGGGCTTCTTCACCAAGCAAACCCTCATCCTCTGGGCCGGCGTCCCCGCTGTCGTCGCCTTCCTGGTGGCCCGCAAGCATCCCCGCAACTGGATCGTACGTCTGGCGACGGTTTACGTGATAGCAGCCCTGTTCCTCGGGGCGAATTTCGTCCTCACCCCGGACGCCCCGAAGCTTGAAACCCACGACGCGGTCCTACACCACACCGGCTTCTTCGCCGATTCGGCAAGCTTGCTTGCGGACCCGTTCGTCGCCGCTCGCAAGAACTATGGCCTGATCTTCAGCTACATCGGAACGTATCTCACCTGGCCCCTCGCGCTGTCTGCAATCGCCGCGGCTTGGTGGCTGCGGCGCAGGAGACCTATGGCGGTCGGTCTCCTACTGGTCGGCTCCATCCTGCCCGTGATCGCGGAGATCTTCCTCTTAGAGCTGATGTTCCCTACCCGCTACCCCTTTGCCCACTTCTGGCCATGGTTGGCCGTGGCCGCGGTTGGACTCGCTGTGCTCTGGGAAGAAGTGCGGGATCTGTGGACCGACCGCGCGAAACCGCTCGCCGCGGCGGCCGCGCTGGTTCTTGCCGGCCCGATGGTCTACCAGGACGGTCGCATGCTGCTCGCCCCGCGCGAGGGTCTGCACGCCTCGGACGTAAGCGGCTTCCTCAGCGACTCCGCCCACGTCGGGTTCGGCATCCGGCCCGCTATTGACCTGCTCCGTCGCGAGGCCCAAGCCAACGGCCCCCTTACCGTGCTGACGGACTCGTCCTGGGGGCCGCCGGCCGACGCCGTTTTCCCCTACCTGAACCATCGCCACGGCATTCGAGTCTATGAGGCGTGGTGGACGCAGCTTTCCGAACCGAACCCGATTCTGCCGGTCGGAGAAGCGGAAGTACTTCGCTCGACCTATGAGCGGGTCAGCGCCGGAAAGGTAGATTTTCGACGCATCGGGCCCGTGTATTTTCTGAGCGATACGCACTACTTCCCTCGCGAGGTAGTCCGTTCTCTCCAGCCCAACGCCCGCCACGTCGCGGGCTTCCCCAAGCCCGGCGGCAAACACTTCATCGACGTCTACCGCCTCCAGTAGCATCGAGGTCTACAATGAGGGCGAGCGATGAGCCGAATCGTCCTATTCGACGGAGAATGCAACTTCTGCAACGCCTCGGTGCGCTTCATCCTCGACCGTGACCCGAAGGGCGAATTCCAGTTTGCGCCCCTCCAGTCGGATACGGGCCGACGGCTATTCGCGAACTCCAGCGTGGGCCGCGACATCGATTCCATCGTGCTGATCGAGGACGGCGACGTCTCGACCCACTCCACCGCCGCGCTACGCATCGCCCGCCGCCTGAACGCTCCCTGGTCGTGGACCTACGCCTTCATCCTCGTCCCGGGCTTCCTCCGCGACGGGTGCTATCGTCTGTTCGCCAAGTACCGCTACAGCCTATTCGGCAAGCGGGACGAGTGCATGATCCCTACGCCTGATATCCGCAGCCGCTTTCTGGAGATGAGTTGAATGAAGTTCCTACTACTCGCTTGCCTAGCTTCCACACTAGCGTTCGCAGGCCAAGCCGAGGACGACCAATCCGTCCGCGATCTCGTCGGCAAATACGCCGCCGCCCGCGAACACCGCGACCCCGACTCGATCCGCTCGCTCTTCACTGAACAGGCCGACCAGCTTGTCTCCTCCGGCGTCTGGCGCCACGGCCGAGAGACCCTCGTCGAAGGCATGCTCGGCAGCTCCCGCGCCAATCCCGGCGGCCGCACCATCACCGTCGAGCGCGTCCGCTTCATCACCCCGGACTCGGCCGTCGCCGACGCCCGCTACGTGATCAAAGGCTCCGACGGCGCCCCCGACCGGAAAATGTGGAGCACCTTCATCGCCGTCCGCACCGACGACGGCTGGCGTCTCAGCGCCATCCGCAACATGCTTCCCGCCCCCCGACGCTAGAAGGTCTCCGGAACCTTGCCTCATTGCTCAACCCTACTGAAGACTCACAACGATCTCCCACCGGTTGAGTAACATGCCGACTCGTGCGATCGTCTGTCTCAGGGTCCGTCAGACCATCCGGCTCCGGTTTGCCCGGCTACTCCCTCTTGTCACCCCGCCAAACAACCCTGCTCGTCGCGCTCGCTCTTCTGCTGACCGTCACCCTGGCCGCCCAGAGCAGCGACCCCGACGCCGATTCACCCCCGAAGGTCCCCGAGTCGGAAGCGCCCGTGGTCGAGAGCGATTCGGACGTCTCGGAGGATGCAACATCCTCCCAGCGGACCGCTCTGAATCTGCTCGGTGAGGTCGACGCTGAGTCCGGCGAAGGCCGGCGTAACGAGAACGTCAGGCTCACCCTCATCGACAACAACGTTCTCAAAGAACTGCAAACCCGCATGGGCACCACGGCGACTCTCACCGAGTCCTTCGATCCCGCCCGCGGCTACTTCGGCAAGGAATACGGAGGCAGTCCCTCCGCGCCGCTGCACCTTCCAGGCTCGAGCGGCGGCGGTACGCACGCCGAGGTCTTCTGGAGCCACAACAACAGCGCGCTCAGCGCACGTTCGTTCTTCCAGGTCGGCAAGGTCCAACCAGCCCGGACCAACGACTACGGGTTCAAAGTGACCACCAGCTTCGGGTCCAAAACCTCCTTCACCGTCGATGCCAGCCAACGCAAGCTCCGCGGGCAGGTCAACGGCAACGTCCTCGTACCGGGCGCTGAGGAACGTGTTCCGACCGCTACCGACCCCGCCACGCTCGACCTCGTTCAGCGCATCCTCGGAGCCTACCCCTCTCAGGTGCCGAATCGCACCGATATCAACCGCCGAGCGCTCAACACCAACGCCCGGCAGAACATCGACAACGACCGCGCGACCCTCAGTCTCCAACATCGTTTCAATGACGCCGATACGCTCAACCTCCGCTATAGCGCGACCCTCCAGCAGGTCGAGGCCTTCCAACTCGTCGGCGGCCAAAACCCCGACACCACCACCAAGAACCATCAACCGCGTATCACCTGGACGCGCGTCTGGAATCCAGCCACCACCTCCGACTTCTCTATTGGCTACGACCGCACCGGTTCCCTGCTCGTTCCGGAAGAAACGTCCATCGGACCGTTCTACCTCTTCGGGCGTCTCATGCAATCCATCGGGCCCGGCGGCAACTTCCCGCTCGACCGGGCCCAGAACCTCTTTCGTTACGCCGGCCGCGTCAAGAGTCTGGTTGGGAACCACTCCATCTCCGCCGGATTCTCGGTCTTGCGCCGTCAGATCAACGGCTTGGAGAGCAACGACCACCGCGGCACCTTCAGCTTCCGCAACGACTTCGGGCGCAACATTGCGGAGAATCTTCTACTGGGCACGGCCAGCGCGTTTACCGGCGCCATCGGCGACACCCATCGCGGCTTCCGAGGCTGGGACTTTCTCTTCTACGCCGGAGACGACTGGCGCGTCACGCCGAATCTGAATCTCAACTTCGGCCTGCGCTACGAGCCTGTCGCCAAGCCGAACGAGGTTGATGGACTCACTGAAGTCCCTTACGACTGCGCCTGCCTCAACTTCGCTCCCACCTTCGGCTTCGCCTACAAAGCTCATGAGCGCTGGGGCGTCTTCCGCGGCGCCTACGGCATTCACTACGGCGGAATCTTCAACGCGACTTACATGCAGACGCGCTTCAACGCCCCCGGCGTCTTCGTCATCAGCGTCGCCAACCCGGACCTCGTCGACCCCTTCAAAGACCTTACCCCTGCCGACCTCCAGCCCGGCGCACGCAGCCAGTTCTTCCGGCTGGACCCGGAACTCACCACTCCCTACTCGCACCAGTACAACTTCAACTGGCAGCTTCGCCCGGTAGGCGACTGGACGCTCGATCTCGGCTACGTCGGCAGCCGCTCTCACAAGCTCCTGCAGATGTGGTATCTCAATCGGGCTCATCCGGTCGAAGGCATCCCGCTAACCTCGGGCACCATCAACTTGCGTCGAGCCGACGACCGCTTCTTCGATATTCGTCACACGCTCAACGGCTCGCGCGGTTACTACGACGCCGCAAAAATCGCCCTCCGCATTCCGAGCTATGCCGGCCTGACGCTGGAGGCCTCCTATTGGTTCTCCAAGGCCATCGACCTCGGCTCCAACTACACCAACACCTCCGCCGGACGCGACGGCCGAACCGGACGATCCCCCTACGAGTTCGACGTCCATGGCCTGATGCGCGGCCCCAGCGACTTTGACCAATCGCACGCCTACCTGTGGACGGCGAACTACTCCACCCCCGCGCTCAAGCAGCTCCCGCGCTGGTCGCGCGCCCTGCTCGGCAACTGGCAACTCAGTTCCATCGTCCTGCTCAAGTCGGGAACGCCCTTCACCGTCCGCACCACCGACGGCCCGGGCAACGGCAACGTCGACGGAGCCGGCAGCGATCGCCCCAACCTGGTAGATCCTTCGGTTCTCGGCCGCACCATCGACGACCCTGACACGTCCCGCGCAATGCTCCCACGTGAGGCCTTCGCGACCCTGACGCCGGGAGAACCCCACGGAAATCTCGGAGCGAGCACCTTCCGCAAAGACGGGCCCTTCAACGTGAATGCGGCGGTCTCTCGGCGCTTCTCACTGCGCGGCGACGCCAGCCTGCTCTTCCGAGCCGAGAGCCTCAACTTCACGAATCACCCGCAGTTCGCCGAACCCGGCATCGATATCAGCGGCCAGGACTTCGGCCAAATCACCAACACCCTCAACGACGGCCGAGCCTTCAAGTTCACGCTGAGATTGAGTCTCTAGGCCGCGCTCATTGCGGATTTGCGAGAACTCGCGTGTAGAGCCGCATGGGCGGCGACCGAACGAAAGGAATCTAGCGGGTGTAAATGGCGGGCACGACGAGACTCGAACTCGCGACCTCCGGCGTGACAGGCCGGCGTTCTAACCAACTGAACTACGTGCCCACGGGAATTGCGGTCTGAACCGCAAAACAGGGGCGCTACCCTCGGAGGGCGCGCCCCTGCCGCTATCTCCGAATGGTAGCATCCGCGCGCCCCCGGTGCAACGACGCCCGAGCCCTATACTGGGGCCCATCGCCCATGCGAATCCTGCCCTTCCTGCTAGCCCTACTCGGCGCCGCGAACGGCCTCTCCGCCGCCGATCGTCCCAATATCCTTTGGATCGTTCTCGAAGACCTCAGCCCCGAACTCGGCGCCTACGGCGATCCCTACGCCGTCACCCCCAACATCGATCGCCTGGCTTCCCAGAGCGTCCTCTACACCCGCGCTTTCGCCAACGCGGGCGCCTGCGCGCCCGCTCGCTCTACGCTCATCACCGGCATGTACCCGCCCTCTATCGGAACCTCGCACATGCGCTCCAGCGGCCGCCCGCCCGACTTCGTTCGCGGATTCCCCGAATACCTGCGCGACGCCGGCTACTTCACCTCCAACCACTCCAAACTCGACTACAACTGGGACGCTCCCGACTCCATCTGGGACTCCGTCTCACGCGACTGGAAGACCGACGGCTGGCGCAAACGCGGCGACAAGCCCTTCTTCACCGTCGTCAACATCACCCAAACGCACTCCAGTCAGGTCTATCACCCCTGGGTCGATTGGCAGAGTCGCCGCGAAGCTCTGGCCCCGGAGCAACGCCACGACCCGGCCCAGGCCGTCGTTCCGCCTTTCTACCCGGACACCCCGGACACCCGCGAGATCCTCAAGCGCTATGCCGACAACGTCACCTTCAGCGACCGCATCGTCGGCGATATCCTCGAGACCCTTGAGGACGACGGCCTCGCCGACGACACCATCGTCTTCTTCTACGCCGATCACGGCACCGGTCTGCCACGCTCAAAAAGCTTTCTCTTCGAGTCCTCCACGCGCGTTCCGCTCACCATCCGTTTCCCAAAGAAGTTCGACGCCCTCGCTCCCGCCAACCCCGGCGGAAAGGTCTCCCGCCTCGTCGGCTTCGTCGACTTCGCGCCCACCGTCCTCAGCCTCGCCGGAATCACCCCGCCCGAGCATTTCCAAGGACAAGCCTTCCTCGGCGACGCCGCCGGATTCCCGCCGCAGTTCGTCTACGCCTATCGCGATCGCATGGACGAGCGCTACGAGTTCATCCGCTCCGTCCGCGACGGCCGCTTCAAGTACATCCGCAATTACTTCCCGCATCGCGCTTGGTTCCGCGAGCAGACCCGCCTCTACCCGTCCACCAACCCGCTGCTGGCGACCTGGCACGCGCTAGCCTACGCCGCAAAACTCCAAGGCCCCGCCGCCCTTTACATGGCGGAACGGAAACCTCCCGAGCAGCTCTTCGACCTCCGTAACGACCCCGACGAACTCCGCAACCTCTCCCGCGATCCCGACTACGCGGGCGTCCTCAAGAAGCTCCGCGCCGCGCTCCGCACCTGGCAGCTCCAAATCCGCGACACCGGCTTTCTCCCCGAGGAAGAGATGTGGGGCCGCTTCAATGGCCGCGCCTATGAGGCGGCACGCGATTCGGCAAACTATCCGCTGGAACGCATCCTGAAGATCGCCGACTCCGTCGACGCCGGACCCGAGCAAACCGCGCTCCAGATCGCACGCCTCGCCGATTCAGACCCCACGGTCCGATTTTGGGCGGCCACCGGCCTCATCGCCCTCCCCGATGCCGCCGCCAAACCCTCCCTGCGCAAGGCGCTCGCGGACGATTCCGTCGCCGTTCGCACTGCGGCCGCTGAGGCGCTCTGTCTGCTCGATGAGTGCGGGGAGGCCCTGCAACAACTCATTGCGACGCTCGACCATCCCCAGCAATACGCGGCTCTGCGCGCAGCCAACTCCCTCGATCACCTCGACGGTCGCGCCCGCCCTGTCCTCTCCGCCATGCGTGCCGCTCTCGGTTCCACCGCCAAACTGGACGGCCGCGAGTTCTTCCAGGCGTCCACTTGGGCCCAGAAAGTACTCAAGGTCGCCGTCGCTGAACTCGAACATGGACGAAACCCAGGTCTCGGCGCCGTCGTCCGATAGGGAATTACTATGCGATACATCTCTCTCGTCTTCTTTGGCTGCTCAGTCCTCTCTGCCGCCGAGCCCGTCGCCTCCGAGCCAGGAACCATCTATCAAGTGCTCGCGACCAACAAGACCTCCACGCTCGAGCGGGAGCTCAATACCGCGGGCCGCGAGGGCTTTCGCATCATCGACATGATGGGCGGCGAAACCCTTGGCGGCAATGAGATGGTCGCCGTCGTCGGCAAGTCTCGTGACGAAGCCGAATCCCCTCGCTTCGAGTACCTCGTCCTGGCGACCAACAAGACCTCCACCATGCAGAAGGAACTCACCCAGGCGGGTGCCCAGGGGTTCGTCTACAAGGGCCAGACCGTCGCCCAAACCACCTTCGGCGGACAGGAGGTCGTCCTCGTACTCGGTCGCGAGATGGACTCTCCACCTAAGAACTACGCCTACCGCCTGCAAGCCACCAAGCGCACCAAGACGATGGATCGCGAACTCAACGAGGCCGCGGCCGCAGGCTTCAAGCTGATGGGAACCACCGTCTCCAAGACCGCTTTCGCCGGCCAAGAACTCGTCTCCATCCTCATGCGCGAAGACTAGTCTCGGCGCCAGGCGCCGAGCGGCTGCTACCCTCGCCTTGACCTATGAAAGCTTGGCGAGTCCATGAGTACGGCCCCCCGGAGTCGATGCGCTTCGAGGACGCCCCCAAGCCCGAGCCCGGCCCCGGGGAAGTGCTCATCCGCAACCACGCCTGCGGTCTGAACTTTTTTGACATTCTCCAGGTAGCCGGTCAGTACCAGGCGCGCCCCGAGTTCCCCTTCATCATCGGCGCGGAAATCGCCGGCGAGATCGAAACCGTCGGCCCGGACGTCACCGACTTCAAGCCCGGCGACCGCGTCGTCTCCGTCCCCCGCGAGGGAGGCTTCGCCGAGTACTCCGTGGCGCGCGACGACCGCACTTTCCCGCTGCCCCAGTCGATGAGCTTCTCCGAAGCCGCCGCCTTCCCCGTCGTCTACCAAACCTCCTGGTTCGCCCTCGACTACCGCGCTCGCGTCGAGCCCGCCGAGTGGGTCCTCGTCCACGCCGGCGCAAGCGGCGTCGGCCTCGCCGCTATTCAAATCGCCAAAGCCAAGGGCGCCCGCGTCATCGCCACCGCAAGCACGGACGAGAAACGCGCTTTCTGTCGCGAGCAAGGCGCCGATGAGACCGTCGACTACACCCAGCCCGATTGGCCCGACCGCATCAAGAAAATCACCGGTCGCGGCGCCGACGTCATCCTCGACGTCGTCGGCGGCGACGTCTTCACCCTCTCCACCAAATGCATCGCGCCCGACGGCCGGCTGCTCGTCGTCGGCTTCACTTCCGGCGAGATCCCCAAGATCGCCGCCAACCGCATCTTGCTCAAGAACATGTCCGTCGTCGGCGTCTTCTGGGGACGTCACCTCGACGAGCACCCGCGCTACGGGTCCGAGGCGCACAGCGCCCTGCTCGATCTCTATCAGCGGGGGCGGATCCAGATTCCCGTCGGCGCCAAGTTTCCCTTGGAAGACGCCCCCAAGGCCCTCGCCGCGCTCCAGGCCCGCCAAGTCAGCGGCAAAGCCGTGCTGGAGATCATCACGCCCTCATAGAGAACCCTCTCCGAGTCGATTGCTAACCTGGGAGCCTTTCCCGGCATGCAGATTCAACCCGCAAAGCCCGGCCCTCTCGGCGCGACTTTTGACGGCGAGGGCGTCCGCTTCGCGCTCTTCTCCGAGCACGCCCGCCAAGTCGACCTCTGCCTCTTCGACTCCGCCGATCAGAGCGTCGAGTCCCACCGCCTCACGCTGCCCACGCACGAGAATCAGATCTTCTCCGGCTACGTCCCCGGCCTTCGCCCCGGCCAACTCTACGGCTACCGCGTCGACGGCCCCTTCGACCTCGGCGCCGGCCACCGTTTCAATTCCAACAAGTTGCTCTTCGACCCCTACGCCCGCGCCGTCGGTCGGAACCTCTCCTGGGACGACGCGCTCTTCGGATATCCCGCCCAGGACCTTCACCCGCGCACTCCCGAGGATCTCCGCGAGTTCGACAGCCAAGACAGTGCCGCCTTCGCCCCGCTCGCCGCCGTCGTTGATCCGGCCGCCTTTGACTGGCAAGGCGACCAACCCCTGCACACGCCGCTCACTGAGACCGTCGTCTATGAGACCCACGTCCGCGGCTTCACCCAACTCCACCCCGACGTTCCCGCGAAACTGCGCGGAACCTACGCCGCGCTCGCATCCGATCAGGCGATCGAGCACTTCAAGCAGCTCGGCGTGACGGCCGTTGAACTCCTCCCAATCCATTACTTCCTCGACGAGCCGCACCTCAACCGCCGCGGCTTGAGCAACTACTGGGGCTACAACACCCTCGGCTTCTTCGCGCCCCAACCCGACTACGCCGCCGCCAAGACTCCTGAAGGCGTCCTGGACGAATTCCGCGAGATGGTCCGCAAACTCCACGCCGCCGGCCTGGAGGTCTGGCTCGACGTCGTCTACAACCACACCTCCGAGGGCAACGAGCGTGGTCCGACCATCACCTTCCGCGGCATCGACAACGCAGCCTACTACCGCCTGCCGTCCGACGATCACTCCCGCTATGTGAACTACACCGGCACCGGCAACAGCGTCGACTTGCGCCATCCGCAAGTTCTCCGCCTCGTGCTGGATTCCCTGCGCTACTGGGTCCAGGAGATGCACATTGACGGTTTTCGCTTCGACCTGGCTTCCGTCCTCGGCCGCGAGACCAACGACTTCGATCGCGGGGCCGGCTTCTTTGACGCCTGCGCCCAAGATCCCGTGCTGTCTCGGACGAAACTCATCGCCGAGCCCTGGGACCTGGGCATCGGCGGCTACCAAGTCGGCGGCTACCCCACCGGCTGGTCCGAGTGGAACGGCAAGTACCGCGACGACCTCCGCCGCGTCTGGAAAGGCGACTCCGAGGGATTCGCCAAACTCGCCACCCGCCTCGCCGGCTCCAGCGATCTCTACAACCACAGCGGGCGCTCGGCCACCGCCGCCGTCAATTTCGTCACCGCACACGACGGCTTCACCCTCGCCGATCTCGTCGCCTATGAGCGCAAGCGCAACATGGCCAACGGCGAGTTCAACCGCGACGGCGAAGCCCACAACAACAACTGGAATCACGGCGTGGAAGGCCCGACCGACGACGCGGCGATCCTCCAAGCTCGCCGCCGCACGCAATGCAACCTTCTGGCCACGCTCCTGCTCTCCAACGGCGTGCCCATGCTCTCCCATGGCGACGAGCTTGGTCGCACCCAGCGCGGCAACAACAACGCCTACTGCCAAGACAACGACATCTCTTGGATAGATTGGGACCTTGACGACGACCGCCGCCAGCTACTCGCCTTCGTCCAACGCCTGACCGCCATCCGCCGCGAACAGCCGCAACTCCGCCAACAACGATTCCTTACCGGCGAGGGCGAACCCTTCCCGGACGTCGCTTGGTACGGCGAGTCCGGTCGAACGCTCACGCACGAAGAATGGTCGCGCCCCGAGCGCCGCACCTTGGCCGCCTTGTTCGGCCCGCAAGACGGCGCTCCGGGCCTGCTCTTGCTCTTCAACTCCTCCGAACGCACGGCCCAGTTCCTACTGCCCGACGCCGGACTCGGCGCTCGCTGGACCCGGCTATTCGACACCCGCTCGCCGAGCGAACTTGAACCTGTGCTCTTGGATCAGAATTCCTATCCGCTCATCCAGCGCTCCATGGCCGCCCTGCGTTTGGAGATCGACACGGGCCTTGAACCCCCGCCGCAATGAGTCTTCTCAACAATCGGGAGTTCGAGCCGCTCCAACGCCTGGCTCGCCGACATCGCGTCCTCACTCGATACCGCGACGGCTTCAAGCGCTTCCGCGAGCCCTCGGTCGAGGCGATCGTCGCAATCCTCAAGGAACTCGGGGCCCCCATCGAGAGCCCCACCGATGCCGCCGATGCGCTTGTCACAGCCGACCGAGAGCGATGGTCCCAGCTAGCGCCGCCCTGCGCCGTCGCTTGGCAAGATCGACCGGCATCCCTCGAACTGCGTCTCCCTGAGCAGGCGGCCCGCGGCCCGTTGCAATGCACGCTCCACGGGGAGCAGCCCAATACCTGGAGCGTCCAGCTTGAAAACCTCGCCCAACGCGGCGCGGCTCAGGTGGACGGGCGTCGCTACGTCAGCAAACGCCTGCCGCTGCCGAACAACCTGCCCGTCGGACGCCTACTTCTTGATCTCGAGTGCGCCGCCGGCCGCGCCCAAACCCACGTCCTTTCCGCCCCGGCCCGCTGCCATCAGGGCCCCCCGGACGAGCGTCTATGGGGCGCTTTCCTCCCTCTCTACGCACTCCATTCAGAAAGCAGTTGGGGCGCCGGCGACTTCTCCGACCTCGCCGCTCTGTTCGATTGGACTCGCGCACGCGGCGGCTCCATTGTCGGCACCCTCCCCATGCTGGCCGCCTTCCTCGACGAGCCTCTGGAGTACAGCCCCTACGTCCCCGCCAGCCGCCTCTTCTGGAACGAGTTCTACGTCGACCCGCGCACGACGCCAGAGTGGGAATCCTGCCAGACCGCCCGGGCCGCCGCCGCCGGTCTCGCCTCTGAAATTGCTGCACTCCGCGCCGCCCCGCTCGTCGACTATCCCCGCCAGGCCCGCATCAAGCGCGCCGTTCTAGAGAAGCTCGCCCGCCAGGCCTGGGACGATCCCGTTCGCCGCGAAGCCATCGCACGTCGCGTCGCCGAACGCCCCGAACTCGGAGTCTACGCCCGCTTCCGCGCCGTGACGGAAAAGCGCGGCGACATCTGGCCCGCCTGGGAGCAACCCCAAGTCGCCGGACGTCTCACGCCGGAAGACTCTGATCTCGACGCCGAGCGCTATCACCTCTACGCCCAACACGTCGCCGACGAGCAACTCGCCGCGCTCGCGGCCCGTGCCGGAGACCCCGGACTCTACCTCGATCTCCCGCTCGGCACCCACCCCGGCGGCTTCGACGTCTGGCGCGAGCCTGAGGCTTTCGCCGCCGGAGTCAGCGGCGGCGCCCCGCCCGACCGCTTCTTCACCCAGGGCCAGGACTGGAGCTTTTCGCCGCTGCACCCCCAGGCCGGTCGCCGCGACGGACACGCCCACTTCAGCGCCTGCCTGGACCATCACCTGCGTCACGCCGGCATCCTGCGCATCGATCACTTCATGGGCCTGCATCGCCTCTATTGGATCCCCCGTGGTCTGCCCGCCTCCGAGGGGACCTACGTCCAGTACCCCGCAGAGGAACTCTACTCGACCGTCGCCATCGCCTCGCAACGACACGGCGCGCGCATCGTCGGCGAAGACCTGGGCACCGTGCCCAGGTACGTCCGCCGGCGCATGCGCGAACGCGCCATCGACCGCATGTACGTCGCCCAGTTCTCCTTCCGACCTGACCGCGAAGAACTCCTCGAAGAGGTCCCGCAAGACTCTCTCTCCGGCGTCAACACCCACGACACTCCGACCTTTGCAGCTTTCTGGCAAGGCCTCGACATCGACTCCCAAGTCGAAATGCAACTGATCGACGAGCAGGAAGCCGAAACTGCCCGCCGCGGCCGCGCTGCCCTCCGCGCGCGCCTCGTCCAGCAATGGGGGATCGCGGAAAACTCAGCCGCCGCCTATGGGGCCGTACTCGACCGCATCGCCGAGTCCCCCGCGCGCATCGTCATGGTGACGCTCGAAGACCTGTGGAACGAGACCGAGCCCCAAAATACCCCCGGCACCGGCCAAGAAAAACCCAACTGGCGCCGCAAAGCCGCCAAGTCCCTGGAAGAGATTACCCGTCTCCCAGCACCGATCTCTAGACGCCTCTCGTGAAACTCACTACGGTCGCCCCCTCGCGAACAACGGTGCCGCAGGCGTGAGCCCGCGACCACGGTCATCGCTGAAGGCATCCCGATCATAAATCGCGCAACCAACCCGGCAACCCGCGCACAACGGTCATGACCGAGCACCTTGCAGCCTACGGAACCCTCAAGCAGTCCTCAGGCCAACAACAGGACCTAGGCGTCGCCCACATGCTGCGCTTCGTCGGCCCGTGCACCCTGCCCGGCCGCCTCATCAACCTCGGCGCCTACCCGGCCCTAGTCAAAGGCGAAGGACGAGTCGAAGCCGAACTCTTCCAAGTCCTCAACCCAGCCGTCTGGCCCATCCTCGACGCCTACGAAGGCGACGAATACACCCGCATCAAGATTCAACTACTCGCCCCTCCCATCTACGCCTGGACCTATTTCCATGCTGACCCAGCGGCGGAGGATCTATCTTGAAGAAGACCAACGCCCTCCGCCTCCTCGACCGCCACAATGTCCCCTATCGCACTATTGAGTACGACGTCTCCGACGGCGACCTCGAAGCCACCACCGTCGCCCGAAAAATCGACATGCCCCCCGAGCGAGTCTTCAAGACTCTCGTTGCAAAAGGCGATGGCGCAAGCACAGTCGTCTTCGTCATCCCCGGCAACTGCGAACTCGACCTCCGCCAAGCCGCCCGCGCCTCCGGCCACAAGAAGGTAGAACTCCTGCCAGTCAAGGACCTCCTCGCAACCACCGGCTATGTCCGAGGCGGCTGCTCCCCATTCGCCATGAAGCGCCCGTTCCCGACCTACTTTGACGAGTCCATTGAACTCTTTGACGAAATCGCCGTCTCCGCCGGCGTCGTCGGCATGCAAGTAGTCCTAACTCCCGCCGAACTACTGAATACAACCGCGGCAACCGTAGCCGAGCTCGTATGACTATCGGCCGGGCTACGATGATCATCGGATGCGCTTTCTAGTTGGCCTGTTATTGGTGTCGTCAGCATTCGCACAGAGCCCGCTTGAGCTTTGTCACCCGACCGCACGGGTCCAGGCGGCACTCGACGAGATCCCGTCTCGCGTCCCCCTCGATCGCCTGCGTCAAGAGTTCCTAGACGAGCAAACGCCTAAACTTGAAGCGCTTGCTGGAAAGCACCCGGACGACTTCTTCGTTCAGCGTCGGCTGGTACGCCACCTGTTCCAAGCCAACCGTACTAGCCGCAGTCTCCGCGTCGCGGGACCGCTACCCTACCAGGATCGCGCCCGGCAGGCCCCCGAAGATCTTGTCGCCCAATATCTATGGGCCGAAGCGTTGGCTGGACCCTATCCCTATCGTGCTCGGAATCTCATAGAGCCGACGGTCGACACTATGCCCAGCGCCGCCTGGATTCACTTCCTACTGGCCGAACTCTATACCCGTTCTGTTCTGCCGGATCCGGATCGTGCCAAACGGCATGCCTTGCGGTTCAACTCGCTCTGTCCCGGTCGCGTCGAGGGTTACGGTCTGCTCGTCAACTTGGAGCTTTCCCCGTCAGAGGCGAACCGTGCGGCCGATCGGCTGGCAAGACTGGCGGCGAGATTGAGGGGGGCCGCCCGCTTTGACGCCCTCGCACTTCTGTGGCCCTTGCGTGCAGCCGCTGAGCCTACCGCGGATCCAGCCCCGTGGCTCGCTCCCCAAGTCGCCGACGTCTTTAGCCGGCAGCAAGTTGATGAGATTGCCTGGTATGACGCGCTTCGAATCGGTTACCGCCTCCTAGGCGACGCGGACGCGCTCAACAGCAACGAACGCGAGATGCGCCGTCGACAGGCTAAAACCCCTGAGGCTAAGTACCAGTCTGCCAAAGGGAAGTGGGCCCGCGAGCATACGCCCCCTTCGGGAGTAGCCTGGGCGCTCGTCCAAAATTACTACCGCGATCTACTAGTCGTGACCGCCGACTGGGCGCAACGCTGGCCGTTGGTCGATTACGTCTGGCGTGACCGTCTTCAGGCCCTTGCGGGAATCGACGATATCGATCCGGCCGAGGCATCGTCCATCGTCGACGATGCACTGGAGGCCTTCAACGAGGCTCGGGATACGCACTACCGTCCCCGCATTCGTGCGTTGGCGGCACGCGCGCTGCTCAAGCACGGTCAGCGCTTGGCAGAGATTGAAGGCCTGGCGAACGCACGAATAAGGGAGAAGTTGGACGATCGGGAAATGGCGCTGCTGTCGAGTGGCCAACTCAACTCCGCCACCTATCGGGTTATCGAAGGCGATCTGTGGCGGGCGCGTGTGGCGCGAGCCGAACTGGGTTGGCGAAAGGAGGATGCCGGACTGATGCGCCGAGCGATCGAGTCGCTTGTTCCGATGGTGCCCGATGCGCCCCAGGACACAGGATTCCTCCCAAAGGAAGACTATGCTCGCAAGACAACGGAGCTAGCCCTCGCGCAAGCTCGCTTAGCCTCGCTGGCAGGTCGCTCCTCCGCTGCGGTGGACTACTATCGCCAAGCGGTAGCCCACCGCCCCATCTACACCAATCTCCGATACAGCACTCGCGGCGACATCTTTCTCGGTGAACAGGTCATTGAGGAGTTTCGACGCTATTGGGACTCGCTCCGGCGTGATCCAGCTTTGTTCGAAGAACTCCTATCGGAAGCCCAGGGCGAAGAACTGGAGCCGGCGAGCAAACGGACTGCTTCCTGGGCCGAGGGCTACAGAGAGTTGCCAGAGTTCGAGTTGGCCGACCTCGAAGGTCGCATGTGGCGGAGCCGGGACCTGCTCGGGCGATGGGCTGTCGTCGGACAGTGGCCCGAGCGCTACATGGATACGGGCCACGTCTATGAGGCACTGTCCGGCGCCTTGCGCGCCCAAGGAATTCCGTTGCTTGTCTTCGCGTTGGGAACCTCTGAGACTCCCTTTCGCCGCGAAACCGCTCGCCGAGGCTGGACCTTCCCTGTCTGCTCGGCTCCACCCGCTCTTTCCATCGCGATGAACCCGGCCGGCGGTCCCTATCTTTGGGTCGTTCGCCCCGACGGCCAGTTCCAGCGCCGCGCGTCCTTCTCGCCCTATCAGCGCGATCCGGTTGTACTCCATCGCTTCGCCGCCGAGATTATCGCTGTCGTCGAGGAATAGCTCCACCTCGTGCTATAACCAAAAGATCGCGATGCAAACCGCCTCGCAGTTTCGCCGCTTGAAGCACGCCCCCCGGCGCCGAAAGGTGAGCCGCGGCTTGGGTGCCTACTTCCCTCTCGCCTAACCTCGCGGCTCTCCGGCTCTAGCCGGCTGTTCCTTTCCTTTCTTACCGTTGTGCGCCCTGCTTCCCAGCAGGGCCGAGAGGGCCTCTTTGATACTCTGGAGCGCATTATGTCCGCAGCAGCCGTAAACCCGTCCGTCGATGGACACGAACTCGTCGAACTCGAATCCCACCACGTCCTCAAGAGCTACGGACGCTACCCGTTGGTCGTGGAGAAGGGCAAAGGCGTCTACCTTTACGACGACAAGGGCGAAAAATACCTCGACTTTATCTCCGGCATCGGCGTCACCGCCCTCGGCCACGCCCACCCTCGCCTGACCAAAATCATCCGCGAGCAAGCCGGAAAACTCATCCACTGCTCCAACCTCTACTACCACCCCTACCAGGGCGAACTCGCCAAGCGCCTCGCCCGTATGAGCGGCCTCGAACGCGCCTTCTTCTGCAACTCAGGCGCGGAAGCCGTCGAAGGCGCCCTCAAAATCGCTAAGGGCTACGGCCAGAAGCTCAACAAGAACAAGTTTGAGATTGTTGCGCTCGAAGGTTCCTTCGCCGGACGCACCCTAGGCGCGCTTTCCGTCACCGGCCAGGACAAGTACCGCGAGCCGTTCGCCCCCTTGATCCCCGGTGTCAAGTTCATCCCGCCCAACGACGTCGCCGCGCTCGAGGCGGCGGTCAACGAGAACACCTGCGCCGTCTTCTTCGAGCCCATCATGGGCGAAGGCGGCATCGTCCAAATCACCCGCGAGTTCGCCCTCGCCGCCCAAGCAGCCGCCCGCGCGAACGACGCTCTGCTGATCTTCGACGAGATCCAGTGCGGACTCGGTCGCTCCGGCGCCTATTTCGCCTACGAACTCTGGAATCGTCCCGAGCAAGGCGGCAAGCCCGGCGAAATTCACCCCGATATCGTCACGGCCGCCAAGCCTCTCGCCGGCGGCCTCCCCCTCGGTGCAATCCTCGTCAACGAGAAGGCCGTCGACATCATCACCCCCGGCATGCACGGCTCTACCTTCGGCGGCGGCCCGCTCGCCTGCCGAACCGCCCTCGAGTTCCTCGACGTCATGGAGGAGTTGCTCCCGCTCGTCCGCGAGCACGGCCACTACTTCCACCGTCGCCTGGAGGAACTGGCGCTCAAGTACGACTTCGTCGTCGGCCCGCGCGGCAGCGGCCTCATGGTCGGTCTGGAGCTCACCGAGGAAGGGAACTGGGTCGTCCCGGCAGCCCAAGCCAAGGGCCTGCTCATGAATTGCACGGCAGGCAACATCCTCCGCTTCCTGCCGCCCTACATCGTCGAGCGCCGCCACATCGACCGCGTCTACGACATCCTCAACGAGATCTTCGAGGAAGGCGCGCCAAGCTAGCACGCCGATCTTGCAGAGCCGGGTACGTCGGCGCCCGGTCGCAAAGCGACCTGCGAAGCAAAAGCCCGTTGCTCGGCCGCAGGACGGCACTATTCAGGTCCCACTGGCCAAGCGGTGGGACCTGAACAGCTCGGCCCCGTCGTCTCGGTCTGAGTCGGCTCATCCCACCGGCCACATTCCCGCCTCTCACTCGCCCGGCCGTAACCTTCGCGTCCAGGACTCGGGCCTCTTCGACCCACGAGCGTCACTCAAGTCCAGATGCCCCGTACCCTCCACCCGGTAGAACAGCACGTAGCAGATCCACGGCAGCAGGTGGCCGCCCAGGATGCCGGTAATGATGATCCCCGCCTTCCCAATCCAGGGCTTCAGCAAGACCAGCGCCGGAACTAAAACAACAACAGGGATCAGGATCATCGCAACGACCGTCGATCCGGCCATCTTCAGTTCCGCCCCGCACCCGCCGCAGTCGAAGGGCGCTCCCAACAGCCGCGGCTGATCCCGCTCGCAGACTGGACACCGCGCCATGGCGTCACTCTAACAGAGCGCTCTCAGACGCCCTGAGCGGCATTGCCGACTCCGGACCAACCACATCTGGGGTACGTCGACGCATTTCGGATCTGGGACTCGGATTTCCCGCGATCGGTTAGTTCAGCGACTCTCCGGCCCATCCTGCTCAGTCCTCGGCCCTGGCACGCTACATGCATGACACAAGGCCAGCCAGTGACGGAGGGAGCCATGGGCGGACTGTTTCAAGACGTTCGGTATGCGATACGGAGTCTGAGTAGGGCCCCGGGATTCACGCTCGTCGCGTTGGTGACGCTCGCTATCGGAATTGGCGCAAACACGGCAGTGTTCAGCCTCGTACATGGAGTCTTGCTGGAAAAGCTGCCCTATGCCGATGAGGACCGACTGGTCACGGTCTGGCAGGCGGATCCGGCGAAGAGCCTTTCGACACAAGAACTATCGCCTGCCAATTTTCTGGACTTGAGGGAGCGGACCCGAGCGTTCGAACTCATCGCTGCGGCCGAACCCTACAGTCACTCGTACTTCGGAGACGGCGATCCGGAGCTGTTCAAGTCCTGGCTGGTCACGCGTGGGTTCTTTGAAATCCTCGGAGTCCCCCCTTTGCTAGGCCGAACGTTCGCCGCTGAAGAGTATGCGTCCTCCAGCTCGGGACAGGTCGTGGTCCTCTCACACGCTCTTTGGCAGCGACGTTTCGGAAGTGATCCCGACGTCGTTGGTCGAGAACTGTCTTTGCGCAACAAGACCTACACGGTTGTCGGCGTCATGCCGCCGGAGTTTCAGTTTCCGGTCTACAACGACGAGCCTCGGGACCTTTGGGCCCCCAACAACGAGCCGAACCACTACCAACGTTACCGCCAGGGAGGTTGGCTGACGGTGATCGGTCGCCTGGCCCCGGGGGTTCGACTTGAACAAGCGACGACGGAGTTGACTGCAATAGGGACGAGGCTTGCCGAGGAGCATCCCAAGGAAAACGCAGGCAAGACCCTTCGGGCGGTCGCGCTCCGCGAACACCTCTCCGGTGAGGCGCGGCCCGCCTTGCTGACCTTTCTCGGGGCGGTAGCTCTCGTGTTAGTGATCGCCTGCGCAAACGTGGCCAACCTCGTGCTTGTCAGAGGCAAGAGGCGTGCCGGGGAGGTATCGGTTCGCGTCGCTCTAGGCGCGAGTCGCCGCCGGTTGTTCAGGCTGCTGGTCGTGGAGCACCTGATCCTCGCTTTGGTAGGCGGCTTGGCGGGTACGATTCTCGCCCGAGCAAGCCTGCAACTACTCTTGGCGGCAGCGCCGACCACGTCGCCTCTGTTCCAGTACGTTGAGATCGACGTGACCGTACTGGCATTCGCTCTAACCGCAAGCTGTCTTTCCGTAGTCATGTTCGGCGTGGGTCCGGCTCTGCGGTTTTCGGCTTCCCCTTCTGCTCGATTCTTGAAGTCCCGGAGCGTAGGGGAGTCAAGCGAACGCCGGGTCGTTAACGACGTACTGGCCGTTGTCCAGGTCGCAGTGGCTTTGGCTCTCCTGTGCGGTGCGGGCTTGCTCACGCGCAGCTTCTGGAATCTGCTCGAAGTCGACCCTGGGTTCAGATCAGAGGGAGTTCTCTCTCTTCAAGCCAACATCCACAGTTCAATCCTTGGGGACGAACGGCGCGCGGCTTTCGTCCGAGAGGCTGTTGCCGGGTTACGAGCGGTCCCGCAGATTAGCGACGCCGCGGCAGTAAGCAGGCTGCCGTTTCACGCGTCGCCGGTGGACTTCCGCAGTCCATTCGCAATCCAAGGGGCACAGCCGTCGTCCAATCAGCGAGAAGAGATCGCCCATACAGTAGTGGCTGCGGACTACTTCCGAGTCATGCGGATTCCGCTCCTCGGTGGAAGGGCGTTTGAGGCGACCGACGGTTCGGACGCCCCAGGCGTGGTGGTGATCAACCGAGCGGCAGCAGAACTGTACTGGCCGGGGCAAGACCCGATCGGCGCGAGCGTAGAAATCGGATACCCGGGGAGGGGTGTGGCGGAGGTCGTGGGCGTCGTTGCGAACGTCAAGCCGCGTAACCTCGAGTCCGACGCTCAGCCCGAGATCTACTTGAGCCATGCACAGGCTCCGGTCGCCATCATGACCTTCGTCGCCTCGACGGAAGGCGATCCGGCGGCGCTTGCCGATACGGCCAAGGCTGCCGTTCGCCGTGTCGAGCCCGGGGTCATGTTCACGGGCGTTGCAACGATCGAGGACTTCTTCTCGGAATCGTTGCGCGAAAGGCGGTTTAGTCTCGGGCTGCTTGGCGTGTTCGCATTCATGGCGATGTCGTTGGCTTGTATCGGCCTATACGGGCTCATTAGCTATCGTGTCGTCTCCCGCCGCGCCGAGATCGGCCTCCGCATGGCGCTTGGAGCGCGCTCGTCGGACGTTCTCGCAATGGTTGTGGGACAGAGCGGCCGTTTGATCCTTGCGGGCGTTGCCTGCGGTCTTGTGCTCTCGGTTGCGACGGTCGAGTTCCTATCGTCCATGCTGTTCCGCATCAAAGCTGTCGATCCGGCAACGCTCGCGAGCGTTACGTGCTTGATGGCGCTCTCCGGCTTACTGGCGGCCTATCTACCTGCCCGGCGCGCCGCGCGTCTCGAACCAGGAGAGGCGCTACGGCACAAATAGCATGACCTAGCTAGTACAGGTAACCGTAGGCCCGTTCGCAACAACAATCAAAAGCCCAACGGCGCATTCAAGAAAGCCAGCGCTCGCGACCATCCTGGCTCATCCACCCGCCGCCACCGCTCCCGGTTGCTCTTGAGCCCGTCCTTCAACCCACGCAGCAGCACCCGGCCGCCCCCAGGATGCCGCCAGTAGTAGAGCATCAGACTCAGCACAATGTGCCGCGAGAACGTCGCCTGCTCCTGCGCACAGTCGCACTCGTGCGACCCCGACTTGAACTGCTCGGTGAACCCATGCTCCAGCGCCGCCCGCAACGCCTTTGCATGCGCCGTCGCCGAACCGTATCCGAACCCCGCCGTGTCCAGGCAACTCGGGCAAGTCGCCGTCACCAACGTCGGGTCTCCCGCGTAATCGTCCACCCAAGGCGGAACCGGCGAATCCCAACCCGTGCACCACACCAGCACATCCGTCTTCAGCCTCTCGCCGCCCGCAAGGACGGTCTCTCGCTCTTCGATCGCTTCAATTTGTCGGTCCCGCAGCCGAACGTTCTCCGCTTGCAAAACGCGCGTAATTCCCACTCGGGCAGCCCCTGCGACCGCCCCCTTGCGCTTCGTCAAACGGTACAGAAGCGGGTTGCTCTTCACCGCGTGGATCGCATGGTAGACGGCTCCAATGTCATGGATACCCGCCCCGGGCTTGACGATCAGATTCGCGTTCTTCGCCCCGCTCCCGTGCGCCGCAACCAGCATGTCCAAGGCGGTCGCGCCGCTGCCCACGATCGTCACGTTCCGCCCCGCCAGCCATGCAACATCAAACGAATACGGCAACAACAACTCACCTTCAAATCCGCGGATCAGCTCCTTCGGCGGACGCCTCTGTTGGTCCAAGAACCCGGTGCACACCAGCACCGCATCGAAGGCTTCCGAGTCCCCGTTGATCAGCCACCGCCCAGGCTCGGGACGACTCACTCCGCGAACCGGACTGTTCAGCCGGATCGACGACTCCAGTCCTTCCGCCGTCACCATCCGCTCCAGGTTCTCCAGGATCTCTCGCTTGCGTGGCCGATGCGACTCCCAAAGGTTCGTCGGATGAAAGGTGTAGCCGTAGTACGGCGTGTTGATCTGGGCGTGCTCGGAAACCCGCGTCCAAATCCCCCCGTACGCCCCCGTCTTCTCAAACACGCAGACGCGATGCCCCGCAGACTTCAAATAGGCCGCTGAGGCCAGCCCACGCAAACCGGCGCCCACAATCGCAATCGACTTCACTGGGCGCGTTGCTCCAGCCTGTGCTCCACCGCGTCGAGAATGCTCGCCTCCAATCGCACGCCGTCCAAGCGGTTGATCTCGCGAATGCAGGTAGGGCTCGTGATGTTGATCTCCGTCAGGTAACCGCCAATCACGTCGATGCCCGCAAAGACGATTCCTCGCCGACGCAGCTCGGCCGCAATCGCCTCGCAGATCTCAAGATCGCGCGCAGTGAGCGTCGTTCGCTCCGGCCGAGCGCCCGCGTGCAGATTGGCCCGAAAATCGCCCGGCTGCGGAATCCGCAAAAGCGCCCCCACCGGATGCCCCTCGACCACAATGATGCGCTTGTCACCTTCGCTGACCTCCGGCAAATAGCGCTGTCCGATGACGAAGCGAGTCTCCTCAGCCGTCGCCGCGGTCAGGCTCGCCTGAACATCCTCCGCATCAGGGCCGATCAACGCCACTCCGCGCCCCGCGGCCTCATCCAGCGCCTTGACGACAATCGCGCCCCCCATCCGCCGGCGAAAATCCAAGAGCGTCTCGACGCTCTTCGTCACAATCGTCTCCGGACACAACTCCGGGAACCGCAGCGCAAACAGCTTCTCGTTCGCATCGCGCAGCGCCTGCGACGAGTTCACCATCAGAGTCGAAGATTCAGCGTGAGAGAGCAGCAGCGTCGCTTGCAGGTAGTCAACGTCAAACGGCGGGTCCTTCCGCATCCAAACCACGTCGTACTCCGCAAGCGGCTTCGCGCGCCGTTCTCGTGCCGTGTACCAATCGCTCCCCTCATGCACCGCGATCGGCAGGGCCTCCGCGAATGCCGCTATGTCTTCACCGATTCCAAGGTCCCCGACCTCGCAAACGTCGACCGCGCCTCCGCGACGCGCGGTTTCGCGCATCAAGGCGATTGAGGTGTCGCCCTCAGGGTCCAGCTGCTCCGGCGGATCAATGACAAATAGGGCGTTCATGCGGGCGCACAACCAACCGAAGGCTCAGGCGACGAAGCCGTCCCGCCGCTCAGCCTCTTCGGCCTCGCTCAGGACCAATTCCGCCACGCTCTCTCCGTTCTCGACGCGACGAATCCAGCGCTGAGCCGGGTTCCCTCGCTCCAGCAGAGCGGAGATTCCGTCCAGTCGCCCGTCCAGGCCATGCCTTCGGGCAGTCGGAAGAACCTCGTCGAGTAAGTCCATTATCCAGGAGCGCATCGAAGTCCGTCGACCGTCCTGCCATCGCGCCACATCGCAGTCCAGGCTCCGTCGCGCCGCTGCCTCCTCGTTGGCCCCGATCTCATCCAGCAACTCCGCCTCCGATCGCCCCGCAACGGCGTCGACGTCGCGATTCTCCAGCAGAAACAGCGCCCGCGCCTCCAGCAGCGCAACAATTGCCGCCAGTTCGTCCCGATCGGCGATGCTGTCGCAAATTCGCAGCTCCAGCCGGTTCAGTTCCCGAGGCGTCTGTGGCCCGTTCGGCCGAGCCCCGACCCACAAGTGCCGCCGGTTGAACATCTCTCCCGCCGCAATCCGAGCCTCCATCCAGCCCACAAACGCCTCTTGATCAGCAAACAGCGGAACCCGCTCCGGCGTCTGTGGGAATAGATGCTGGCGCGTCGAGTGGTATCCGCTCAGCCGCCCTCGATAGATGGGTGAACAAGCCGACAGCGCCAGAAACATCGCCGCCTCGCAGCGCAGCACCCGATAAAGCCGAAACAACTCGTTCGGGTCCGTGACCCCGAGGCTGACATGCGTGCTGACCGTGACAATCCGGTCCCCATACGCATCTCGAATGAACCGGTAGTAGTCGTTCTCCGCATCGGTAATCAAAAACTCGGAGGTCTCGTCGAGCGGAATCACCGCTCCAGGCAAAATTCGGTAGTGGCCAAAGTCCGCGAGAATCCGGCGCAACTCCCGCCGTTTCTCCGCCAACTCCGAGAGCAGCGTCTCCATCTCCTCATGAGGCCCCGCAGTGTATTCGACGTTACGCAGATCCGGCTCCGTCGCGAAGCCGCTGAATTCACGGGTGATACGGTCCGACAGCCCCACCGCATGGCCAGATCGATCGCCGATCAGCACCTCCTCTTCCACTCCTTTCAGCATCGAATCGGGCATCCGTAGGACCATGTTCCCGGACGGTCTAAAGCGCGTTTACAAGCCGGCCGATCTTAACACCAACGACAACATGACCCCATATATGGAAATCTCTGTTGACTCGACCCCAAGATCAGGTATACTGGCGAAGCGCCACAACAGCCAGTCGGGGCCACGACGCCGGACAGCGGACAGGTTTTTGAGGGGCAAAACAACCGCCAAGTGGGGGAAAACAAAAGGCAACCGGGGTGTTCGACCCCGTCCCCGCAATCGGACACAGCAGTAGAGGCAAGCTTTTCCCGCAGCAACGCCTCGTCGAAAAAGCGTTACGACGAGAGAGCAATAAATACCCATGGGCGAAATCCGAGTTAACCTAGCCGCCAAAGAAGCGGAAATGAACCAAGACACCCCCCGACGCGGACTCTCCTTCCCGCGCCACTTCACCGCCGAACTGGAGCCTGGAAAGACTCCCTATGACGTTCTGGAATGGGAGAAGCGCACCGCTTCCATTACCGACGCCAAGGGCAACACCGTCTTTGAGCAGCACGATATCGACGTGCCCCGCGACTGGTCCCAAACCGCCACCAACATCGTCGCCAGCAAGTACTTCCACGGCACCGTCGGCACGCCCGATCGCGAAGGCTCCGTCGGACAGCTCGTCCACCGCGTCGTCGACACCATCACCGATTGGGGCCGCAACGACGGCTTCTTCGCCGATGAGGCCGACGCCGAAAACTTCCGCATGGAACTCGCCCATCTGATGATCAACCAGATGGCCAGCTTCAACTCGCCCGTCTGGTTCAACGTCGGCGTCAAGGAAAGCCGCGGCTACGGCTGGACCTGGAACAAGACGTCCGACAAGGTCACCGCCCTCGACCCCGACGTCCACAGCCCGCAATGCTCGGCCTGCTTCATCAACGCCGTCGGCGATTCGCTCGAGTCCATCATGGACCTCGCCAAGACCGAAGGCATGCTCTTCAAGTGGGGCTCCGGCGCCGGCTCCAACCTCTCCAAGATTCGTGAAGACGACGCCGGTCTCGCCGGCGGCGGCCGAGCCTCCGGCCCCGTCTCCTTCATGAAGGGCTTTGACGCCTTCGCCGGCGTCATCAAGTCCGGCGGCAAGACCCGCCGGGCGGCCAAGATGGTCATCCTCAACTCCGACCACCCGGATATCGAGGAGTTCATCTGGTGCAAAGCCACTGAGGAACGCAAGGCCTGGGCGCTCATCGAAGCCGGCTTTGACGGCTCCATGGACGGCGACGCCTACAAGACCATCTCCTTCCAAAACGCCAACAACTCCGTTCGCGCCGACGACGACTTTATGAAAGCCGCCGCCGAAGACGGAGACTACTGGACTAAGACCGTCGTCGGCGACCAGAAGAAGGACAAGAAGAAGGCCCGCGAGCTCCTGCGCGCCATCGCCGAAGCCACCCACCAGTGCGGCGACCCCGGCATGCAGTTCGACACCACCATCAACAAGTGGCACACGTCGAAGAACACGGACCGCATCAACGCCTCCAACCCCTGCTCCGAGTACATGTTCCTCGACGACTCGGCCTGCAACCTGGCGTCGATCAACTTGATGAAGTTCCGTAACAGCGACGGCACCTTCAAGGTGGAGAGCTTCCGCCACGCCGTCGACACGCTCATCGTCGCCCAAGAGATCCTGGTCGACAACGCCGCCTACCCCACCGAGCGCATCGCCCAGAACTCGCACGACTTCCGCCCCCTCGGCCTCGGCTTTGCGAACCTCGGCGCTCTGCTCATGTCCATGGGCAAGGCCTATGATTCCGACGCCGGCCGCGACGTCGCCGGAGCCATCTCCGCCGCCATGTGCGGACAGGCCTATCTCACCTCGGCGCGCATCTCCGCCGACGTCACCGGCCCCTGCCCCGGCTACGCGAAGAACGAGGAACCCTTCCTCAACGTCATGCGCATGCACCGCGACGCGGCCGCCCGCCTGCCCCGCAACTACGACGACCCGTCGCTGCGCGAGCACGCTGAAGCCGCCTGGAACGAAGCGGTCGAAGCCGGCGAGAAGGTCGGCTACCGCAACGCGCAGACGACGGTCATCGCCCCCACCGGCACCATCGGCTTTATGATGGACTGCGACACCACCGGCATCGAGCCGGAGCTGGCGCTGGTCAAATACAAGAAGCTCGTCGGCGGCGGCGTCATCAAGATCGTCAACAACACGGTCCCCGACGCGCTCCTCAACCTAGGCTACAACCCGACGCAAGTCTCTGAGATCGTCAGCCACGTCGATTCCACCGGCACTATCGAGGGCGCCCCGCACCTCAAGAACGATCACCTCTCCGTCTTCGACTGCTCCTTCAAGGCGCAGAACGGCGAGCGGACTATCCACTACCGCGGCCACATCCACATGATGGCCGCCGTCCAACCCTTCATCTCCGGCGCCATCTCCAAGACGATCAACATGCCCGAGCAGTCGACCGTCGAAGACATCATGGAGGCCTATCTCGAGTCCTGGCGCGTCGGCCTCAAAGCCGTCGCCGTCTACCGCGACGGCTCCAAGAAGGCGCAGCCGCTCAACTCCGGATCGTCCGACGACGAGAAAGACGTCAAGACCAAGATCGTCCGCGAGCCCTACCGCAAACGGCTGCCGGACGAACGCCAATCCTTCACCCACAAGTTCTCGGTGGGCGGA
>Ga0209273_10000602_pt1 | contig 42322 bp, 52 predicted proteins | sample tdAd471_FD_187126 | JGI IMG/M metagenome (GOLD analysis project Ga0209273, IMG submission 187126) | Marine sediment microbial communities from the Atlantic coast under amendment with organic carbon and nitrate - tdAd47.1 (SPAdes)... | ecosystem: Environmental > Aquatic > Marine > Coastal >...
AGCATCATACGGGAACGATTTTCAAAACCTATCTTGCAGATTATGCGGCGAAGGGTTTTGCGGTTCCTGAAACAAAAGCGTGCCGTTCCGAGCGCGAGTTGGTCATGGCGTTGAAAAATCCCGCGTTTGCGGATGCCGTGATTAAGCCGGTCGTCGGTGGTGGTGCTTCCGGACTTTTTCGTCTGAACCCGAACGATCCCGCCACCTGGGCGCAAGTTGATTGGCAAGTGCCGCAACTATTGCAACGTTTCTTGCCGGAGATCGAAACCAAAGGTGAAATGAGCTTTGTCTTCTTTGGTTGCGCCTTCTCTCACGCCGTTCAAAAACTGGCCAGGCCCGGCGATATTCGCGTCCAGGTGGACTGGGGCGGCACGGTTGAGGTGATCGATCCGCCCAGCGATCAAATCGATGAGGCGGCGCATTTTCTCAACGCGCTCCCGTCCATCCCCACTTATGCCCGTGTGGATGTAGTGGAAGCAGGCGGCAAGTTGTTGCTCATGGAGCTTGAAGTGATCGAGCCGGAGCTCTTTTGCCTCTACGTGCCTGGCTCGGCGGAACGGTTCGCCGAAGCGCTGGTCAATTTGGCTTGAACAGCGTGCCAAACCGGCCAGTTAAACTTGATCATTGCCACATGGCTCGGCACACTCGCGGCCATGACACGCATGTGGGCGCATATATCATTGTGGCTTTTGGCCGGGCTCATTGCGGCAACCCTCATGTCGCCGTCGATCGATGCCGCTGCCACGCCTTTGAGCACGCGCGATGCGCCCGCACTCACGCAGCCTTTTAGCGAAGTCGAGATTTGCAATTGCTGTATCGCAAGCTTGTGCACGCCGGGCCTTGCTAAGGTTCTTGCCCGCGATCAGGAAATATTTTCGCTTCCCGCCGCGGGGCACGCGTTGCCAAGCCGTGCCCATCGTCATTACGCGGACGCTTTGATAACGGTCCCAAGCCCGCCCCCAAAAGCCTGATCCACCTCCCTCTGAATCATTGGGCACATATGCCCTGACCTGCGGCCACACGCTTGGCTGCGCAATGGAGATGTATCAATGACTTTAAACGACGTTGAAGCGCGAAAAACGCTCGCGACCCTTATTCGCATCGGCATGGGACTTTTGTTCGTGTCCGGCGGATGGAACAAACTTTACCAACTGCTTGATCCGGCCTTAGAGCCCGCGGTCATGAGCTCATATTTAGGTGCTCACGGCTATATCAACACATTCTTTGTTGCTTATCTTTTTGACGGAGCGGACGCGTTTCTGACCCCTTGGGGGTTTTTGACAATTCTGTCCACGTTTGAACTGGTTACCGGGCTTCTGCTTCTGGCGGGGCTTTTGGTGCGGCCCATTGCGCTCATTTATGCGTTTTTATTGTGGAGCTTTGTGATCGCTCTGCCGGTTATGACGGCACCTGGCGCTGCAATTGAAGCAAACACTTTCACCACACCGGCAATCCTCGTTCAGATCCGCGACATCGGACTTTCGGGGCTTATGTTTCTGCTCTTCAATTTGGGTTCTGGTCGTAACAGCTTTGATGCCAGAGTGCTCCCAAATCTGGCGAAGGGCACACTCGCGCGCGGCGACGGGCTGGGGCTTTTGCTGCGGGTCTCGCTCGCCGCACCTTTGATCGTAGGCGGCGCCTTTGCCGGATACGCAGATATACAGACCTTCGCCATGCCGGGGATCGTGTTGTTCGTAGTGGGGCTCTGGATCCTCGCAGGCGAGCTCCCGCGTTTTGCCGGCGCAGCGCTCGCTGCAATCCTTATCTGGTTTATGGTGACCAAAATTGGCTTCGACAAAAGCCTGATTGCAAACCTCAACGGCATCAAACGCGAGTTTGCGTTCCTCGCGGCCGCCATTGGCTATGCCCTTCTGGGGGGCGGCACGGTCTATACGTTACGCGATTGTGTGCGCCGCATAGGGGCAAGCCTTTCGCGAACGCCCACTTCAAGCTGACAAAAAGGGGCGGCTCAAAAATGGGCCGCCCCTTTTAAATTGCCTGCTCTGGCGCATGGCGCTTTAGCTCTACTTCCGCCCCGACAACACGCAAATCTCAATTGGTGTATGGCCTTTTAGCTCGGCCGAGCCAGCGTCTGTCAAATCAAAGTCGCTTCCAATAAGCTTTGCGGTTTCGCGCGATAGCACGATCTCGCCGGGTTCGGCCTTCTGTTGTAGACGCGCGGCAACATTTACCGCATCGCCCCAAACATCATAGGCGTATTTCGTTTCACCGATCACGCCCGCGACCACTTCGCCCGTATGAATGCCAATGCGCAATTCGAACTTAGAGCCGCTTTCGCCACCGACAGCTTCCAGAGCTTTGGCAGCATCGAGCGCAAACGCCGCCGTTGAGGCGGCGCCCTCGGCCGGGCCTCCTGAAAGGCCCCCGCAAGCCATATAGGCATCGCCGATGGTTTTGATTTTTTCAAGACCGTGCTTTGCACACAGCCGGTCGAACTCGCTAAACGTTTTATTCAGAAGGCTGACCACTTCCTCCGGTGGGCGTTCCATGGCGTAGGGCGTAAAGCCAACGATATCCGCAAAAGCGATTGTCACGCCCTCGAGCCGGTCAGCGATTGGGCCCGGTTCCCGCTTGAGCCGATCCGCGATCGCTGCCGGAAGCATGTTGCGCACCAGCCGCTCAGACCGTTCCTGCTCACCCGCAAGCATCCCATAGGCCGCTGCGGCTTGGTCCACGAAATATCGCATCAGAACAAAGGCGACGATTGTGACGCCCGCAATGTTCAGGGCAAAGAACACCACGATCATGGGAACCGGCAAGTTGTTCGTCACGCGCACAGCGGGGTAATCGATCCCCATGCTCAAGGCCACCAAGGTGATGAACGCGAGGAACCAATAAAGCGCTTGCCGATGCCCGGCAAAAACAAGCGCACCCATGGGGCACGTGAACGACCAAAGCACAACGGCCGAAGAATTCACGAACCCTCCAAGGGCCGCTTGCAAAAAGAAGGGGAGGAACAGGCTGAAAAGAAGCTGAGTTGCGCGCAACACCCCATAGTGTCGGGGCGCGCGCATGGCCGCGAGCGAAAGATACGAAATCGCCATGTAGGTCCAGGGAATGACCGCCGCCAGTGGCTCATCGAAGATGAAATAGACCCCGCCCCAAAAAAAAGACATGGTCGCCATCATGGCGGTAGAGATCACAAGCAGGCGGCGCTGCAGGTCGGTCGGCTCGCCGCCCTCCCTGTGCCACCCGGTTGCGTTTCCCGGCGCGTTGTTCATGTGCAGACTATCGGCCAAGGCCCTACGGCCATCAAGATGTCCGGCCGAACAAGCCCCGCACCATTAGGTGTTCATATTGTCGAAGAATTCCGAGTTGGATTTCGTCTGCTTGAGTTTGTCGATCAGGAACTCGATCGCATCCACCGTTCCCATGGGATTGAGAATGCGGCGCAGAACAAAGACTTTCTGCAATTCGTCCTTGTCGACAATCAGCTCTTCTTTCCGGGTGCCGGACTTCATGATGTCCAATGCAGGATAGACGCGCTTGTCCGAGGCTTTGCGGTCGAGCACAATCTCCGAGTTACCGGTGCCCTTGAATTCTTCAAAGATCACTTCGTCCATGCGGGACCCTGTGTCGATCAGCGCGGTGGAAACGATGGTGAGGGAGCCGCCCTCTTCGATGTTCCGCGCCGCACCAAAGAACCGCTTGGGGCGTTGCAGCGCATTCGCGTCCACGCCGCCGGTCAGCACCTTGCCGGATGAGGGCACAACAGTGTTGTAGGCGCGGCCAAGGCGGGTGATCGAATCGAGAAGGATCACCACATCACGGCCGTGTTCAACAAGCCGCTTTGCCTTTTCAATTACCATCTCGGCGACGGCCACGTGGCGCGTGGCGGGTTCGTCAAAGGTCGATGACACAACCTCGCCGTCCACCGTGCGCTGCATGTCGGTCACTTCTTCAGGCCGCTCGTCGATCAGCAGCACAATCAAGTAGCACTCCGGATGATTGGCGGCGATGGACTTGGCAATGTTTTGCAGGAAGACGGTTTTACCAGTGCGCGGCGGCGCAACGATAAGCCCGCGCTGGCCTTTGCCGAGCGGCGCCACCAGATCGATCACGCGAGCCGATAGGTCCTTGATCGTGGGGTCTTCGATTTCGAGATTGATCCGCTCGTCCGGATAAAGCGGCGTTAGGTTATCGAAGTGAACTTTATGGCGCGTCTTTTCCGGATCTTCAAAATTGATTGAGTTGACTTTGAGAAGTGCGAAATAGCGCTCGCCATCTTTGGGCGCGCGGATTTGGCCTTCTACCGTGTCGCCCGTGCGAAGCGAAAAGCGCCGGATCTGGCTGGGAGAGACGTAGATATCGTCCGGGCCCGGCAAGTAATTCGCCTCGGGCGAGCGGAGAAATCCGAACCCATCTTGCAGCACTTCCAGAACGCCGCCGCCGGTGATTTCCACATTGCGGTCAGCGAGCTGTTTTAGGATCGCGAACATCATGTCCTGCTTGCGCAAGGTCGAGGCGTTTTCCACCTCAAGCGATTCAGCGAATTCCAGAAGGTCGGTGGGTGATTTCGACTTGAGCTCGGAAAGCTTCAGGTCTTTGAGTTTTAAATCTTGTGCGGTCATAGCTTTACTTTATTTGGGGTGCTGCCGGTCTCGATCGGAACTTTGTGGATGGGTGATCGGAAAGGCGCGGAAGAGAGAAATGGGGCGGCTGCTTGCCAGCTCGCGCAAAGGGGCCTTGAATCGCGCCCTCAAGGTCAAAATGACCGCAAGAGCCTTACAAATTCCTAAAGCCTAAATCGCCCGAATGGCGCCCGCCGATCCACAGTCCAAATTTTTGGAAGTCCCTAAAGGCGGGCTTGTGACAGCCCCGGCCAAGGCCGGTACTGGCGCCTATATGATGCAAAAGCCCCGTAATTGCAAGGGGTTATTCTTGGCCAGCCTAAAACGGCTTTACGATCACCAGGATCACCACCAAAACCATGATGACCGTGGGGACCTCGTTGATCATCCGGTAGAACTTGGGTGGGTGGTTGATCTCGTCGCGCTCAAGCCGCCGCCGCTCGGCGGAAAGAAAGCCATGGAACCCTGAAAGCAGGAACACCAGCACCAGCTTCGCCCAAAGCCACGGCCCCGCGTCGATGCCAATGCCGCCCCACCTCGTGGGCATAAAAATCATGGTCAGCCCCAAGATCCAGGTAAGCCCCATGGCCGGATTGATGATGAAACGCAGAAGCTTGCGCTCCATCACCTTGAACGTTTCAGCTTGGGGCGAACCTGCCCCTGCCTCGGCGTGATAGACGTAAAGCCGCGGCAAATAGAGCATGCCCGCCATCCACGAGATGACTGCGATCACATGAAACGCCTTGATCCATAAAAACATAAGGGTCCCTCAGATTGTTTGGGCAAGTGCGCAGCGCGTAAACGTCTGGGGGCAAAATCGCCCTTCAGCCCCGTCGGGGCAAGTGCCCTGGCTGCGCTTTGCTGCGTCAAGCGCCACGGTCGCGAGGCTCTCGATGTATGCCGGAGCGCATCCTAAGGCCGGCACACGAATGTAGGTCTCAACGCCTGCCTCCTCGGCCAGCGCTTTGTACTCGATATCAAGTTCGACCAGCGTTTCGGAGTGCTCGGACACAAAGGCGATGGGCACCAGCACGATCTTCTTGCCATCGGCGCCCGCGCGCTGGATTTCATTGTCGGTAGTAGGACCAATCCATTCCAGCGGCCCCACCCGGCTTTGATAGCAATTGACCCAATCAAGACCCGCAATGCCCAGCGCAGCCACCACCGCTTTGGTGGTCTCTTCCACCTGCCATTCGTAAGGATCGCCGTTTGCTACGATCTTTTTGGGTAGCCCGTGCGCTGAAAAAAGCACGCGCACGTCCTCGGGCCCTCCTGCCGCATCGATCGCCTGGCGTAAGAGATCGCGATGGGCGGCAACAAAATCCTTCTCAAGCGGATGACAACACACCGCCGCACTTGGAGCGCCCAGCCCGGCTTTTGCGGCGGCGGTCTTCCACTCCCTGAGCGATGAGCCCGACGTCGTGGTTGAGAACTGCGGATAAAGCGGCAGGAGCACCACCTGATCCGGGGCAAATCCCGCCACCTCCCGCGCCACATCGGCGGCGCGCGGATGCCAATAGCGCATTGCGACGAAGCATTTGACCTCGCTCCACTCGCCGCTCGCTCCAAGCGCTTTTTCCAGCGCAGCTGATTGTTGTTGCGTTAGCGGAACGATTGGGGAGCGTCCCCCCATCTCCTCATAGATGGCTTTTGCCACCGGGGCGCGGCGGCGCGAGAGAAGCTGCGCCAAGGGCCAACGCACAATCGAAGGCGCACCAATGATCGCGGGGTCGTTGAAAAGGTTGAAAAGAAATGGCTGGACGGCTTCAGGGCTATCGGGCCCCCCGAGATTAAACAGCACTACGGCAAGCCGGCCTCCTGCCATGGCTTAGGCGCCCTTCCAGCCGGTGACGATATCTACCAGCCGCGCAACGTTTTCGGGTGGCGTCTCCGGAACAATCCCGTGCCCGAGATTGAAGATGTGCGGTCCCCCGCTAAAGCCCGCCAAGATGCGCGCAGCTTCCTCCTCAAGCGCCGGCCCCCCTGCTACAAGGGTGAGAGGGTCGAGGTTGCCTTGCACCGGCACACGGGCCTGCAAATGCTCCCGCGCCCAGGTCATGGGCATGCCTGTATCCATGCTGACAGCGCTTACGCCTGTTTCCGCAACATAACGTTCTGCTGCTGGGCCGGCGCCGCGCGGAAAGCCAATCACCGGCACATCGGGGTGGCTCTCATTCAACGCCGCAACAATCTTTGCGGTAGGCGCAATCACCCAACGATCAAATTCATGATCGGGCAGTTGTGCGGCCCAACTATCAAACAGCTGGATCACTTCGGCCCCCGCATCAATTTGTTGCCGCAAGTAAAGCACCGTCGCTTCGGTCACGAGCTCGATCAGTTTTCCAAAACCCGCTGGATCGCGAAACGCCCACACCCGCGCTGCCCGTTGATCGGGACTGCCGCGGCCACCAACCATATAGGTCGCAACAGTCCAAGAACTTCCCGCAAATCCGATGAGCGTTACGTCCTTTGGAAGCGTCGCAGAAAGCTTTGCAACTGTTTCAAACACCGGAGCGAGATGCGTTTCCACCCGCTCAAGGCTAAGATCTTTCAGCGCCTCTTCACTGGTAATCGCATCAAGGACCGGGCCTTCCCCTTCTTGGAACGCAACGCCTTGGCCCAGAGCATCAGGCACCAAAAGAATATCGGCAAAAAGGATTGCCGCATCGAACGCAAAGCGTCTCAAAGGCTGGTGCGTTACTTCCACAGCAAGATCAGGCGAATAACAAAGATTGAGAAAGCCATCGGCCTTAGACCGCGTTTCCCGATATTCAGGAAGATATCGACCCGCCTGACGCATGAGCCAGATCGGTGGTCGTTCTAAAGTCTCTCCGTTGAGAGCTCTCAAAAGTCTCTTGGATGGCTTGGTCATCTCAGCACTCAATGCACACTCTCATACCCTATATAGATTTAAGGTAGTTGAAGTAGGTCGCGGGAAAACGGGGATCAAATGTTTTCGCAGACTTTATTGGACACGGGAGAGCAAAAGAAAACCCCGGAATGAGATTTCATGACTTGGGGAAAACTAGCAGGTCGCAATCTTAAAAGCCTAATCAACCAAGGATCCAGGAAAGAAAGGAGATAAGAGGATCTGTGGGGAAAATAAGGGGAATCCCAAGGGCTTCTTTTTATCCACGGTTTTGGGTGTCTCGAACAAAGTGCGGCAGGGGCGAGGGAATAAATGAGATGCGGGGACAAGCCGGACCAATTAGATAGAGGCCGCTGGGATATTAGGAATAGGTGGGGGGAACTGGACATTTTCGGCTCGCTTATCCACAACATTATCCATGAGTGAGAAATTGGGCCCGTCCTTTCATATCCACCTGATCTCCGACGCAACCGGGGAAACACTAGCCTCCATCGCAAAGGCCGCCTGCGCCCAATTTGAAGATGCCGATCCGGTTGAACACATCTACGCTTTGGTGCGAACCGGCCGCCAGCTCAATCGTGCGCTCGAAGAAATCGAAACCAGCCCCGGCATTGTGATGTTCACTTTGATGAATGAGGAGCTGCGCGCGCGCCTTGAGGAACGATGCCGCGAATTGGGAACCCCATGTGTGGCAGTGCTTGACGGAACGCTGAGCGAGCTTTCAAGATTTCTGGGACGCGAACAAACGCACCAGACCGCTGGTCAACATCAATTAGATGAAGCGTATTTCGATCGTATCGAAGCCCTCAATTACACAATTGCCCACGACGATGGACAAAACCTTGGAGGGCTTGCCGAGTCTGACATAATTCTGGTTGGCGTGAGCCGTACGTCGAAAACGCCAACGTGTATGTATCTCGCAAACCGCGGTGTTAAGGCGGCGAACGTGCCGCTGGTTCCTGGGGTGCCGTTGCCGGATGAGGTGTATCAAGCAAAACGCCCGCTCATTGTGGGGATCACAGTTAGCGCGGACCGGCTTATTCAAGTGCGGCGCAACCGGCTTTTATCGCTGAAGGAATCTGCTGAAACCGATTACACCGATCCTGACATAGTCAAACGCGAGGTGGTGGAAGCGCGCCGGCTCTTTACCCAAGCGGGCTGGCCGGTGATTGACGTATCGCGCCGATCGATTGAGGAAACCGCGGCCGCTGCTTTTAATCTTTTGCAGGATGCGCAGGTGAAAAAGTGAGCGGGCCTGAACTCATCCTTGCATCGGGAAGCGCAGCCCGGGCCGCGATGTTGGAAGGCGCGGGGCTTAACTTCGAAGTGCGCCCGGCAAGCATTGATGAAGGGGCGTTGCGCGAACATTTGATCGCCGAGGGTGCACCGATTTCAGATATTGCGGCGCTTTTAGCTGAAGCCAAGGCAAAAGTCATAGCGCGCGAGACGCCAGACGCCCTTGTTCTTGGCGCGGATCAGATCCTGGTTCTCGGTCATGAGATTTTTGAGAAACCAAGCGATATTGCAAGTGCGCGCGAAACGCTCCAGCGCCTTCGCGGCAACACCCATGAGCTCATCTCGGCAATTTCGCTTGTTCAAGGCGGGGATCTGCTTTGGCAGGGAAGCGATGCGGCGCGGCTTACCATACGCGATTTTTCGACCGCCTTTCTTGAAGACTATCTTGAGCAGGAGGGGGATGCGGTCCTTGAAAGCGTGGGCGCCTACAAGCTCGAAGGGCGCGGCGCACAACTTTTCTCTGAAATTGATGGTGACTATTTTACAATTCTTGGACTGCCGCTTCTGATGCTGCTCGACGTTTTCCGCGAAGCGGGAATAATGCCGTCATGAATGGGAATGCAAAAAAGGCCGGTGTCATTGGCTGGCCCCTGGCTCATTCGCTGTCGCCGGCGCTTCATACCTATTGGATGAAAGAGCATGGGATCGATGGTTCGTACGATCTCATGCCCACGACGGCTGAAGACGTGAGCGCGGCTATCGTCGGTCTGGCAGACAAAGGATATGTTGGCGCGAATATCACCGTCCCCCACAAGGAAGTTGCGGCGTCGATCATGGACCGCTTGGATCCGGTGGCCGAAGCGCTTGGCGCGGTGAACCTTATCGTGATCGGCAAGGGCGGCGCGCTCGAAGGACGCAACACTGATGGTTTTGGGTTCCTCGAAAATGTGCGCGCTTGTGCGCCGGATGTCGGGTTTGAAGGAAAACGCGCTCTAATCCTTGGCGCGGGCGGCACGGCGCGGGCTGTGGCGCACGCGCTTAAGGGGGCGGGTGTAAACGTGGCGGTTTCGAACCGCACCCAAGCGCGCGCCGAAAGCCTCGCGGCAATTCTAAGTAATATCGAAGTTGTTCCGTGGCCGGAACGAGCAAATGCCTGTGACGGCGCGGCGCTTTTGGTCAATGCCACAACTCTTGGAATGGAAGGCCAGCCGCCATTAGAGCTTGATCTTGCGGGCCTTGCCGAAGGGGCGGTGGTTGCCGATTGCGTCTATGCGCCCCTTGAAACGGGGCTGCTGAGATCCGCCCGATTGGCCGGGCATGGAACTGCGGACGGCCTTGGAATGCTCATGCATCAGGCCCGCCCAGCCTTTGAGGCTTGGTTCGGGGTCGCGCCTAAGGTGACGCCTGCGCTCCGAGATTATCTTGTGCGCGCACAAAAGGAGATGTGGTCATGATCGTCGTGGGGCTTACGGGGTCGATCGGCATGGGAAAAACCGCTACGGCAAAACTTTTCGCCGAAGAAGGGGTGCCGGTTTACGACGCCGACGCGGCGGTTCATGCGCTTTATGCCAAAGGCGGCAAGGGCGTTGGCCCGATTGGCAACGCATTCCCAAGCGCCGTGAAAGAAGGCGCGGTTGATCGCGACGCGCTTTCACAAGCCGTATTGGATGATGCGGCCGCCTTCAAAAAGCTCGAAGGGATTATCCATCCGCTTGTGGGCGAGGCGCAGCGCGATTGGATCGAAGCGCGCCGGGCGGAAGGTGCGGGGCTTGTGGTGCTCGACATCCCGCTATTGTTTGAAACCGGCGGCAACGAGCGCGTGGACAAAGTTGTGGTGGTGAGCGCGCCCGAAGAACTACAGCGCGGGCGCGTGCTCGAACGCGAAGGCATGTCCCACGACAAACTCGATGCCATTTTGCAAAAGCAGGTGCCGGACGAGACAAAGCGCGCGAAAGCGGATTTTATCGTGGAAACCTCGGGCGGCGTTGAAAACGCACGCGAGCAGGTCCAGGCGGTCCTGAGGATTTTAAAATACAAGCGGCAAGGCTAATCGCTGGACGGGGCGGCAAAGCATTTGTCATGATGGCGCTTGGGACAAAGGGGTAGCTCAACCATGCGCGAGATCGTTCTCGATACCGAAACCACGGGGTTTGATCCCGATTCCGGTGACAAGATTGTCGAGATCGGCGCGCTTGAACTGATCCATCACGTGCCCACGGGCAAGAGCTTTCATCAATACATCAACCCCGAACGCGACATGCCCCAAAGCGCCTTTGAGGTGCACGGGCTCTCCAAAGAGTTTCTTTCCGACAAGCCGCTTTTTGCCGACGTTGCCGATGGCTTTCTTGAGTTCGCAGGTGATGCGCCGCTGGTGATCCACAATGCGGCTTTCGACATGAAGTTTCTCAATGCGGAACTCAAATTGATTGCACGAGAGGCCCTGCCCATGGGCCGTGCCGTGGATACGCTTTTAATCGCGCGGCGGAAATACCCCGGCGCACCCGCCAGCCTTGATGCCCTCTGCAAACGCTTTGGCGTTGATGCCAGCGAACGCACGCTTCATGGCGCGCTATTGGATGCGCAGCTGTTGGCCGAGGTTTATCTAGAACTTGTGGGCGGGCGCGAGCCCGGGCTGACCCTCATTGAAGACGATGACAGTCCTGCTGTCCAAAATGGTGGAGCCGCGCGCCGCGCGCCGCGGACGCGCCCATTGACGGCTCGGATCACCGACGACGAACAAGCCGCTCACGCCGCGTTTGTGGAACGGCTCGGAGCGACGGCTCTTTGGAGTGAATAAAGCTTAGGCGTCTTCGCTGGGCGTTGCGGCTTCGCCCGCAGCCTCATTCTGCGCTTTGCGCTGCATATAAATCTTCTCAAAGTCCATGTAATCGACTGCGAGCGGCGGGAACCCGCCGTCACGCGTCATGTCAGACATAACGCGGCGCGCGAAGGGAAACAGAAAGCGCGGACCTTCGATCATCAAGAGCGGCTCAAGGTGTTCTTCAGGCACATTCGCAACTTGAAAAAGCCCGGCGTAGAGAAGTTCGCCAATGAAAACGACGTTTTCGCCGCGCGTTGCCTTGGCGGTCATTTGCAGCACGATTTCGAACTGTTCCTTAGCCAGTTGGCGCGGCTGTACATCGACAATGATATCGATCGCAGGCTGAGGGAGGCCGGATCCCAATGATTGCGGCGCGTTCGGGCTTTCGAAGGACTGATCCTTCACATATTGCGTGACCACGCGGAACTTGGCGCCCTGGGCCGCCTGCCCTTGATTATTGTCCTGTGCGCCGGCTGCGCCATCCGTATCGGTCATGTCCCCAATTGCCCCTTGGCTGGTCTGATTGAATTGCGGGGGGCGTCTACCATGTCTCGCCGGGGGGCACAAGAAAGGCGCTAGTTATCGCGTTCTTCCGCCTGGCCTTCGATGGTTGGTCCGCCGTGGGGCCCAGGGCGATCCGATTGGGGGCGGGCCACGTGCACATCCATGCGCGCGCGAAGATAACGATAGATGAGAACCGCAAGCGAGCGCCTAACCGGCGGCACAAGCAAGAGAAAGCCGATCGCGTCGGTCACAAGCCCCGGGGTCAGTAAAAGCGCCCCGGCAACCAAAAGGAAGGCGCCATCGCCAATTTCGCGGATCGGCACCTCGCCTTGGTTCAAGGCGGCTTGAGCGCGCGCCCAGGTGGAAAGACCCTGCGCCCGCCACAGTGCGGCCCCCGCGATCGCGGTTAACACAACGACGGCCAGCGTTGGCCAAAGGCCTATGAGGGTGCCGACCTCGATAAAGACAGCGATCTCCACGAGCGGCGTGATGAGGAAGAGAAGAAAGAGGATAAGTGCCATTTCAATGCCGTTTGATTTGCTTCAGTCGCCAATACGCCCTATTTCCCTCGTAAACCAGAAGGCTTAAGGGCAATTTGCCCTTCGGCTGGACCAAGACCGGCAGCCAAGAGTATGGTGGCGGTCAGGGTTCTGGTGGGAGCGCGAAATGGCGCGCGGGCCCTTATCACCCCATATAGGGGCGGCAGGACAGAAATTCAGCCTCTGACGGACAGGCAAGATAGTTAGGCAAGACCTTGGCGTTTATCGACTTCATCGTATTGGGCGGCCTGGCGGCCTTCATCATCTGGCGCCTCTATGGCGTTTTGGGTCGCCGCGAAGGCCATGAGAACCCTACGGACCTTTTCAGTGGCCGACGCGCGCCAGCAGACCAGCGTGGCGGCAATGACAATGTGGTGCAGATGCCGGGCAACCCGGACCGGGCAGTAAGCGCTGACTTAGCCAGTGCCGCGCCCGAAGGATCCGACCTCGCCGAGGCACTGATGGAAGTTCAGCTTGCCGACCGGCGGTTTGATGTCAGCTCGTTCGTTGCGGGTGCACGCCAAGCCTATGAGATGATCGTCACGGCTTTTGCCGCGGGTGACCGTCGCGAATTGCGCGGGCTTCTTTCCGATGAAGTTTATGACGATTTCGATAGTGCGCTTCGCGCTCGCGAAGACGAGGGCCAAACCGTAGAGACCACGTTCATCGGTATCGATGATGCGGAATTCACCGCTGCGGGAATGCGCGGCCGCATGGCCGAGGTTACCATTCGGTTCGTGAGCGAGATCATATCTCTTACAAAGAATAATGATGGCGTGGTGATCGAAGGCGACCCGACGACGATCCGCAAAGTGACCGACGTGTGGACCTTTGCGCGCGACACTTCATCAACTGATCCCAACTGGCTTCTGATCGCCACCGACGAGGGATAAACCCTTCATGCGCACTGCGGGGTTTGTGCTTCTTTTTGCCGGGCTCGCGGCGATACTCGTCTACTCGATTGTTTCCGCGCCGGGTCCTGAAGCGCCCGATCAACTCACCTATGAAGTCGCGCGATTTGAAGATTTGCCAGGCTGGTCCGGCGCGCAACTTTCTCAAAGCCTCACCACCTTTCAACGCTCTTGCGATCTCTTTCGCTCGCGCACGCTTGCGGCGGGGGATCAAAACGGCCGCGCCTGGGTTGAGGCCTGCAATGCGGCCGACAGCGCCATGGTCGCGGCCATGGACATGGAAACAATCGCACGCAATTTCTTTGAGGCTGGGTTCACACCGCTCAGCATACGGAATAATGAGCGCGCGACAGGTCTGTTCACCGGATACTACGAGCCCGAACTGCAAGGTAGCTTGATGCAGACGGTGGAATTCTCAACGCCGCTGCTTATGCGTCCCGAAGACCTTGTCATGGTCAATTTGTCGGACTTCCCCGGCGATCACGCAGGACGTATTGCGGGGCGTGTGATCAGTGGCTCCTTGCGTCCGTTTGAAGGCCGCGCGGAAATTGAAGGCGGTGCGTTAGAAGAAGCTCACGTTCTGGCTTGGGTCGATCCCGTAGATGCCTTCTTTTTGCATATCCAAGGCTCGGGCCGGGTTGTGTTTGACGACGGCTCAGTGCTGCGCGTGGGTTATGCGGGTCAGAACGGGCATCCATATACGGCAATAGGGCGCGTACTGATCGACCAAGGCGAGATGACGCTTGAAGAAACCTCAATGCAGACGATCCGCGCCTGGCTGGCCGCGCACCCTGAAGAGGCGGTGGCTGTCATGCGCGAGAACGCCTCTTATGTGTTCTTCACAGTGCTGGACGTCGATAACCCCAACCTGGGGCCCCGAGGCGCGGGCGGCACGTCTCTTACGCCGGGGCACTCGCTCGCGGTTGATTTGAATTTTCACGCTCTTGGCGCGCCAGCTTACGTGGCAACGGAACTGCCCGATGGCACGCGGTTTCGCGAGCTTATGGTGATGCAAGATACCGGCGGCGCCATTCGCGGTCCTGTTCGCGGCGATATCTTTTTCGGATTTGGCGGGGAAGCGGGCGAGATCGCGGGTAAAATGCGGGGTGAAGGCGAGATGTGGGTTTTGATCCCCAATGTCATCGCCGCGCAGATCACGGCAGCGCAGTAATGCGAAGGCCCAAGCGACCCTTAAAGCCTGAGGAAAAAGAGCTTTGGCGCCAGGTGACGCGAGAGGTGACGCCGCTCAGCTGGGACGCTTCTGACGTACCGGTTCCATCAACGCCCACGCCAAAGCCGGGCAGCGCGCCCGTGTCGACCGACTATGTGCCGCCTGCGCCGCGCAAGTCGCCCTCCCCCTCGCACATGCCGCTGGATGGGACCACCCAGCGCAAATTGCGCCGTGGCCGCGCGCAAGTGGACGCCACAATCGACCTGCACGGCATGCGCCAGGCCGAAGCGCACGCGGCACTCAATGCGTTTATCTTGCGTGCCAAGGACCATGGCCACCGCTGCGTGTTGGTGATCACGGGAAAAGGGTCAAGGGTGGAGCGCTCCGAAAGCCCTTATGAAAACCCCGGCCCGGGCGTGTTGCGCACACGGCTCCGCCAATGGCTTGCGCAGGAACCGTTGCGCGCTACGGTTTTTGGCGTCGAAGAAGCCCATCCGCGCCATGGCGGCGCGGGGGCTTTTTACGTCTTTATACGGAAGACCCGTTAGAGCACGAATTTCGACAAGTCCGTGTTCTTGGCAAGCTCGCCTAAATTCTCATTCACATATGCGGCATCGATGGTGAGCCCCTCGCCCGCACGGTCTGTGGCGGTAAAACTTACCTCGTCGAGCACGCGCTCAAGCACAGTATGAAGCCGCCGCGCGCCGATATTCTCAACGGTGGAATTCACTTCCGCTGCGATATCGGCAAGGGCGTCAATGCCATCTTCGGTAAACTCAAGCGTAAAGCCCTCGGTCTCCATCAGCGCGGTATATTGCTTGATCAGGCTTGCCTCGGGTTCTGTCAGGATACGGACGAAATCATCACGGGACAGCGCGCCCAATTCCACGCGGATGGGAAGGCGCCCTTGAAGTTCAGGCAAAAGGTCCGACGGTTTTGCAAGATGAAACGCCCCCGAGGCGATGAACAGAACATGATCGGTCTTTACCGGGCCGTGCTTGGTGGCAACGGTGGTGCCTTCGATAAGGGGCAATAGATCGCGCTGCACACCTTCGCGGCTTACGTCGCCGCCTTGGCGTTCAGAGCGCACGGTGATTTTGTCGATCTCATCAAGAAACACGATGCCGTGGTTTTCCACCGCATAGATGGCGTCCCGGACAAGGGTTTCCTCGTCGAGCAGCTTGTCGCTTTCTTCGGCAATCAAAGGCTCAAAGGCGTCGGATACCGTAAGGCGCCGCGTTTTAGTGCGCCCACCCGCCTTGCCGAACATATCGCCCAAATTGAGCATCCCCACTTGCGCACCGGGCATGCCGGGGATTTCAAAGCTGCCGAACGGATTTGCGGTGTCCGTCACCTCAAGCTCGATCTCCTTGTCATCAAGCTCGCCCGTGCGCAGTTTCGCGCGGAAGCTTTCGCGCGTGGCATCACCCGCTTCAGTGCCGACGAGCGCGTCCAGAACGCGGCCCTCTGCCGCCTCAAGGGCATGGGCTTCCACTTCTTTGCGTTTTTTGTCGCGGCAAAGACCGATGGAGATCTCTACAAGGTCGCGCACGATCTGCTCTACATCGCGGCCCACATAACCCACTTCAGTAAATTTTGTGGCTTCGACTTTGAGGAACGGCGCGCCAGCGAGCCGGGCAAGCCTGCGCGAGATTTCTGTTTTGCCCACGCCCGTGGGCCCGATCATTAGAATGTTTTTGGGCAGTACTTCTTCGCGCAGCTCTTCGGGCAATTGTTGGCGGCGCCAGCGATTGCGGAGCGCGATCGCAACCGCGCGTTTGGCATCGCCCTGGCCAACGATGAAGCGGTCAAGCTCGGATACGATCTCGCGGGGGGAAAAAGTTGTCATGGATTGTTACGCACTCAGTTTTTCTATTGTGAGGTTTTCATTCGTATAGACACAAATTTCGGCGGCAATGCCCATGGCCTTGCGCGCAATCGCTTCGGCGTTTGCATCGCTATCCAAAAGTGCCCTCGCGGCAGCCAACGCATAGGTCCCGCCTGAGCCGATACCCGCAACGCCGCTTTCCGGCTCCAGCACGTCGCCGGTGCCGGTCAGCACAAGCGTGGTTTCGGCGTCCGCAACAATCATCATGGCTTCAAGGCGGCGGAGGTATTTGTCCGTACGCCAATCTTTGGCGAGTTCCACGCACGCGCGAAGCAGTTGATCGGGGTATTGCTCGAGCTTGGCCTCTAGCCGCTCGAAAAGGGTAAAAGCATCGGCGGTTGCTCCAGCGAAACCGCCAATGACTTTACCGCCCGCACCCAGCGGGCGAACCTTGCGGGCCGAGGCCTTGATCACGGTCTGGCCCAGCGTCACCTGCCCGTCACCGGCAATCACGACCTCGCCGCCCTTGCGGACCGTCACGATGGTTGTGCCGTGGAATACATCGTCGCTCATGAAGGGCCTCTCAACGCCTAAGGAAATTCGCGCCCCTTCCATGTGGCGAGCGGGGCCCATGCGTCAAGGGGCGCCTTCCACCTTGGCACGAAGGGCGGATGAGGAGATCTGCAGAAATCTGGCGAATGCGCTAGGCTGAGCTACCGTAGAACAAAGAAGCCAAATCCCCATGACCCTTACTATTCTCGTATCCGTTGCCCAGCTCATCACAGCGCTTGCGGTTGTGGCTTCGGTGATTTTTCTTGCGGCGCAGACGCGGGGGGATCACCGCACTTACGATCTTGAGGCCTATCAGCTTTACCTGAATGATATGCAGCGGTTCCGCGCGCTCATTGCATCTGATGAGGACGTAGCGCGGCTCTATAGTCAGGGCTCGAAAGACATGAAGTCCCTCACCGAAGTCGAGCAATGGCGGTTTGGCGCACTCATGCTGCAGGTATTTCAGTGCTTCCACACACTTTGGACATTTCAGGAAAAATTGCCGCTGGTGACACGCGATCTCGACGCAACGGTTCTGGCGATCGCCGCTCGCCCCGGCGCAAAGGCCTGGTGGCAACGGGGGCGGGGTTCATTTTCGCCGCAGTTTGCTAGCTACATCGACGTGCTGATGTCCCGTGATACAATGGAGCCCGAGCCTGAGGAGCCCCCGCGATGAACATTTATCCCGCGATTGATCTAAAAGACGGTGAGGCGGTGCGCCTGGAAGAAGGCGATCTTAAGCGCGCGCATATTTTCAATTCCGACCCTGTGGCCCAGGCGAAAATCTTCGAGGACGCGGGCTTTGAATATCTCCACATTACCGATCTCAGTGGCGCCTTTACCGGCGAGCCTGTGAGCGGCGATTGCGTAAAGGAAATCCTTTCCGCGACGGGCATGAAAGCGCAGTTGGGTGGAGGCGTTCGCAGTCGCGCCACCATCGATATGTGGCTCGAGATGGGCGTGGGCCGCGTGATCCTGGGAACCGCAGCGCTTAACGATCCGTGGCTTGTCATGGACGCGGCGAAGGAATTACCGGGCAAGATCGTGGTGGCCATTGATGCGCGCGACGGCACCGTGGTGGTGGATGGCTGGGCGACGCACAGCGACATGTCGGCAGCGGAACTCGCCCAGCGGTTCGAAGGCGCGGGCGTTGCGGCGATCATCTATACGGACGTATTGCGCGACGGCCAGCTCAAAGGCGTCAACGTGACTTCCACGGCAGAAATGGCAGAGGCGGTGTCGATCCCGGTTCTGGCCTGCGGTGGGCTCAATAGCGTTGAGGACATTCAAGCACTCAAAGCCTATCCCAATATCGAAGGCGTCGTGGTGGGCCGCGCGCTTTACGATGGCACGCTGGCGCCTGCGGCGGCGCTTGCCACGGCAGCGGAATGACTCGCTAAATCAAGTAAAGCTTAGCGATTGTGAGCACCGCGCTTGCGCCCACGCCCAGCCCTAAGACAAATCCAGGCGTGCTGATATTCCACTTCCGGCGCTTATCCGCATCGACCATATCGTGTTCTTCAAAGGCAAAAGGAACATCGGCATTCATGCCCGTGGCAGGGGGCACGCCGGTAAAGACCGCAATAACAATCGCGAATACAAGCGGCGATAGAACCATAAACCAACTCATGGCTTAACTCCCCAGTCCGGCCTTCGAAGCCAACTCTTTGAGGTCGGCCTCGGGCCGTGCGCCAAAATGGCTGATCACTTCGCTGGCCGCGAGGGAGCCCAACTGCCCGCAGGTCTTTGCATCTTTGCCGGTGGCCAACCCAAAAAGAAACCCTGCGGCATAAGCATCGCCCGCGCCGGTGGTGTCCACCACTTTCTCGACCGGATAGGCTGAGATCACATGAACCTCGTCGTTCCACAAAACAACTGATCCGTGTTCGGATCGTGTGAGCCCTGCCATGGGACAATGGTGCATGAGCGCTTGCAGGCCGTCATCAAACGAGTCTGTTTGATAAAGTGATTTGAGCTCGGCCTCGTTCGCGAACAAAATGTCCACTTCGGTTTCGATCAAATGCAGAAATTCGTCCCTGTACCGATCAACGCAAAATGGGTCGGACAGGGTGAGGGCCACCTTGCGCCCCGCCTGGTGGGCAATATTTGCGGCTTTGTAAAACGCTTCACGTGCCGGCGCGGGGTCGAAGAGATAGCCTTCGAGGTAAGTTACTTCGCTTGCCGCCACGTCATCGGCTTTTACGTCCGCCGGGGTCAGTGTCGATGACGCGCCCAAAAACGTGTTCATGCTGCGCTGGGCGTCGGGCGTCACCATAATCAGGCAGCGCCCGGTGGCCGCACCCGATTGGGCGAACTCGACGTCAAAGGCCACCCCCGCGGCGCGAATGTCGTGGGCAAAAACCTCGCCCAACTGGTCCGCTTTGACTTTGCCTATGTACGCCGCGCGCCCGCCGAGCGCCGCAACGCCCACCACCGTGTTGGCGGCCGAGCCGCCAGAGATTTCCACCGCAGGCTCCATTTCGGCATAGAGCGCAGTGGCGCGTTCGGCGTCCACCAGGTTCATGGCGCCCTTGGAGATGTGGTTCTCAGCAAGAAAATCGTCCGATGAATGGGACAAGACGTCCACCATGGCATTTCCGATGCCCAGGACGTCGTAACGCGTGTCGCTCATAAGGTCTCCACAGAGGTTGGCGGGAATATCGCAATTGGGGGGTCACATCAGTTTCGGGGCGAGTATAGTGTGTTGTGGGCAGCGGGCAACGCCGCGCCGTGTTGCCCGAGGGGAGCCTTGAATGCCGCAACACATTGCTCGCGCTGTCGCGCAATTCCTAGACATCGGCACGTGGGGCGTGATCGTAAAAGCCATCGCGGTTACGCTTTTGTTGTTCGTTGGTCTTTATTGGGGTGCGCAATGGGGCTTGGCGCAAATTCCTGAATTTGGCTGGAACTGGGTCAATGACGCAATCCGTATTCTGACGAGTTTGGGGCTTGCGGTCGCGCTGGTGTTTCTCGTGATCCCGGTTTCGGCAATTTCGCTTGGGTTCTTTGTGGAAGAGCTTGCAAGCCGCGTGGAAGAGAAATGGTACGGCGGGACGGGCCGCCTGCGCGAGCCGGGCATTGGCGAGATGATCACAGTGATCGCGCGCTTTTTCTTGAGCGTGATCCTGCTTAACCTTCTCTTTTTGCCTTTCTACTTTGTGCCGGGGATCAACATTGCGGTTTTTCTCGTCTTGAACGGTTTTTTGGTGGGCCGCGAGTATTTCGAGATGGTGGCGCTCCGCCATTTACCGCCCAAAGAGGTCAAAAAGCTGCGCAGAAGCAACGGGTTTACAGTTTTTTTGGCAGGAGTCACGACAACGCTTGCTCTCCTAATTCCGGTTGTTAATTTCTTCGCTCCGGTTTTTGGCGCCGCGCTGATGGTGCACGTTTACAAAGAGGTCACGGGACATGGCAAGAAGCGCCGCGGACATTAGGGTATTAGCGCTCGCAGGCGCGCTGGCCCTATCGGGCTGCGGGTCTCCGGGGCTTTCAATGCCTTTTCCCCAAAATCGCGTGGGGACAAGCGTCTCAACGCCAACCAACACAGTTGAATCTGTTGGCGCGCGCGAAGTCGTGGAGCCTGAATATATTCCCCGTGCGGAAGATCTTATTGGCATTGACGAGCCCAGCGCGGAAGAGCTCTTTGGGCCGCCTTCATTGCGCCGGGTCGATCAGGGCGCACAGATCTGGCAATACAGAACGGTCCAGTGCGTGCTGTTTCTCTTTTTCTATGCCGACGAGGAAGAAGTGGCGCGCGTCTCTTACGTGACGTCCAGCGGTGCGCGGTCGGGACAGGTGAGTCCTGGCGATCAGGCTTGCGTCGAAGTGGTAACTCGCGCAGCGGCCAACAACGCCATCATTCCAGGCTAGATATCTTCCGCTTCCAGTGGCGCTTTTTCCGGCCACAGACAATATTTGTAAACCGCGCACTTGGCGCAATCGGGTTTGCGTGCCTTGCACACGTACCGGCCATGCAAGATCAACCAGTGATGCGCGTGGAGTTTAAATTCCGGCGGCACGATTTTCTCAAGGCCGAGTTCCACTTGAAGTGGGTTTTTGCCGGGCGCAAGGCGCGTACGGTTCGATACGCGAAAGATGTGCGTGTCCACAGCAATGGTTGGCTCGCCAAAGGCCACGTTCAAAACCACGTTGGCGGTCTTGCGCCCCACACCGGGAAGGCTTTCCAGTGCCTCGCGGCTCTGCGGCACTTCGCTGTCAAACTCATTGATGAGTTTTTGTGAGAGCGCGATGACGTTCTTTGCCTTGTTGCGAAAAAGCCCGATGGTCTTGATCAGCTCACGGACTTTATCCTCTCCCAACGCCACCATTTTTTCAGGCGTATTGGCCAGTTTGAACAGTTTCTCCGTGGCGAGATTGACGCCTTTGTCGGTTGCTTGCGCAGAAAGCGCCACCGCGACCACGAGCGTGTAAGGGCTGGTGTAGTTAAGCTCAGTTGTGGGGTGTGGGTCCGCAGCAGAAAGCACCTCAAAGAAAGGTTGCGGCCAGTCCTTTGGCATTCGGGCCGGGCGGCGTTTGGCGCGCGCTTTTTTGGTGGTTTTCTTTGTCGTCATGGCCGCGGACGCTAGCGGGAGGGCGGCCCCTGCGCAAGCGCAAGAACCGGGTGGAAGGCGCATCGCAAGACCTATATCTTGAGCCCATGATGACCACAGAGACCGAACAGATTTTGCATGATGTTGACGCTTTTGGACCCGCGGCGCGCGATTATGCGCGCATGGCCGAGGCGATTTCCTTCATAGAAGAAAACCAACTTTCCCAGCCGCGGCTTGAAGATGTTGCCGATGCCATGGGGCTTTCGGCGTTTCATGCGCAGAAGGTTTTCACGCGGTGGGCCGGCGTCAGCCCTAAGCGGCTCTTGGCGCTTCTCACACACGCCGATGCGCGCGCCGCACTTGATGAGGGTTTGCCGCTCCTTGATACCGCCTTTGAGGCGGGGTTGTCAGGGCCCGGACGGCTGCATGATCTGTTTGTGACGGTGGAGGCGATGACCCCCGGCGAGGTGAAGAGCAAGGGCGAGGGCCTTGAGATCCGCTACGGTTGGCACGACACGCCCTTTGGTGCAGGGCTTTATATGGTAACACCGCGCGGGCTTTGCGGGCTCGCCTTTGCCGATCCAGGAACCGAAAGCGCCGCGCTCGATGACATGATGGCCCGATGGCCGCGCGCTAGTTTCATTCACGACCCCGCCGCTACTTCACCTTTTGCGGCTCGTGCGTTTTCGAATGAAGCGTTTGATGAACCGTTGAAACTCCATCTTGGGGGCACGCCCTTTCAGGTCCAGGTATGGCGCGCGCTTTTGGAAGTGCCGTTCGGTGAAACAACATCGTATACGGACATTGCCAAGAAAGTCTGTACGGAAAAGGCGGTGCGCGCGGTTGGTACCGCGGTGGGTCGCAATCCGATCTCATTTTTGATCCCCTGCCACCGCGTGCTGCGGCAGACAAAAGCCCTTGGCGGGTATCATTGGGGTCTCACGCGCAAAAAGGCGCTACTCACCTGGGAGGCCGCGCAGTCGGAAGCCGGCGCTTAAAGCCCAAGTACATCCATCATGGTGTAAAACCCGGGCTCGCGACTTCGCCCCCAGAGCCCGGCGGCCAGCGCGCCGCCCGCAAAAAGCGCGCGGTCAGTGGCCACATGCTTGAACTCAAGCCGCTCCGCCAGCCCTGCAAATAGCACCGTATGTTCGCCGATCACTTCGCCTGCGCGAATGCTTGAAAACCCAATTGTGCCTTCCTTGCGGGGGCCGGTGATGCCATCGCGCCCGCTCACCATGTTTTGCGCAAGATCGATGCCTCGGCCCTCCGCGGCCGAACGCCCCAGCATCAGAGCGGTGCCGGATGGCGCGTCGGTTTTGTGCCGGTGGTGGGTTTCGCTGATCTCAACGTCATAATCTGGGCCAAGCCGCTCAGCCACCGCTTTCGTCAGGGCGCATACTAGATTTACGCCGAGCGAGAAATTGCCCGCGCGCACGACACGCGCTCCTTCGGTTAGTTTGCGCAACTGCTCTTCTTGAGCATCGGAAAGACCCGTGGTGCCGATGATATGAACGGAGCCGCGCTTCGCGGTCTCAGGTGCATAACTGAGCGTTGCTTCGGGCCCAGTGAAATCGAGCAAGCCGTCCGCCACATCAAGCGCAGTGGCAGCATCGTGGCGCACCGTAATCCCCGCGGGCTTCAGCCCAGCAAGGACGCCCGCATCCTCGCCCTGCGCCTTTGCTTCGCGCCGGTCAAACGCCGCGACAAGCTCGCAGCCCGGGTGCACAAGCACGGCTTTCATCAGCATGCGGCCCATTCGGCCGCCCGCACCGGCCACGGCAAATTTCATTGGCTCAGCCATCTAGGCACCTCCGAAAAGTCTTTGTAGTAAGGTTTCCGCGTACACGCCAACGCCCCAAGTCACGATTGGAATAAGAATGTATATGGGCAGTCGCGCGGCAGTAGGAAGGTCGAGCGGCCAATCGCGGACACCCTCAATGCGGTGCTCAATTGCGATAAGTGCAGGCACATCAGAGCCGGGTTCGCCTCTTTCCATTTCCGCACGGGCGGCCGCCAGCCGTTTACGCACGGTTGCGAGCTCCGCTTCCTTGGCTGCTCGAATCTTTTTTCGGATTGGCTGCATGGTCGAGATGAAACTAAATCCAGCGGCTGCGATTGCAATTAGAAGCGTCGGTTGAGCAAGCAGCTGCGTGCCTTGGTGAGAGAGCGAAATCAGAATTATGCCAACGATGATGAGCCAGACAAATGCGCTCCGCATCGCCATGCGCCCGAATATCGCCAGTTCGTGATGACGATAGAGGTCGATGGCCAGGTCCTGCTTGATGAGTTTCGAAAACTCGCGTCCCGATTTGACGGAAGCAAAGACCCCTCGAGCAAGTAAGATCGCAAGCAAGGGGGTCATGGGCATGAACCACAGGCCGATGGTTTGGGCAAAGGCGAGCACATCGCCCTGGGTATTTATGGATATGAGAAACCAAAGGTTTACAAGCCCGGCGATGAAGCCCACAAGCGCTGCCCAACGCAAGCCCGGCGTGCCATATCGCCGGCTTGGAATTTCGATGCCAAACTCGCGCTTTAGTATAGCGTTGTCCCGGCTCGTTGTGACTTGATCGTATTTCGCAATCGCGATCACGGCGCAAAGGATGAGCGTCAGAACCAGCGCGACGCGACTGATATTTTGGCCGCCAGGCTCAGCGACAAAATCTCCAATGTCTTCGACGACCCAGACATTCAACCAAAAAAGTCCGTACACAACGATCCCGACCAGAATCGTGGTAATGACCGTGCCGAAAGGCGACCAGCGCAGCAGCTGAAGCTCGAACGTCTCGCTAGGGGCAGTAGGTGCGGACAAGAGGCGAGTAACCTTTCCTTCAGAATCGATGGGCGTGATCGTAGGTGAACGCGCGGAGGGCTGAAAGGGCTCGGCCCCCTGAGTGCTTAATGCGCCTTGGTTTGCGCGCGGAACGCCTCGCCGGGGGGAGGGGTGATTCGGCCTGATTCGCCTGAATCTGAGGTGCGTTGAAACAATGTTGCCCCAGAGCCCGTGCCGATTCGGCGCGCGGGATCAGGGGCTTAGAAAGGGGCGGGGGCCGTCGATTCGACTCGAAGGGCACCTTCGTGATTGGACTCAATGGCGGGAGCCTGTGGATAACAGGCCGCGCGACACGGGAATACGGGGAACGGGCAATGCAGCACGATGTGGTTCACTTTAAAGGCCGGTCGGGGAAGATGGTTCCCTTCACCCGCTTTCCCATCACCACAACTTTGCTCAAAGGTGGCGCCATATACGTTCTTTTGTCAGAAATCGCACCGCGCGCTTTTGAGGTTATCTCGATCCATGAAACTGCGCATATCGGCGGTGAGGACGTGAAAGACGCGACCACCCGCGCAATCTTTTCCGACAGAGGCAGTCACATCTGCGTTCACTTTGAAGATGACCCCGATCTGCGCCGCGCCATCAAAGAAGACATTGCGCTTGAATATTTTGGCGATACGGAGCCCGCCTTTGCAAATCTTGCGGCAGAGTAGTTGGCTCTAGCACTCGGCGCGGATCAAGACTGGCCGCTTTCCGTTTCGCTTTTTTGATCATGTGCCGCCGCCTGTTCCAGGCGCGCGCCGGCCACGTCGATGAAGACGGCAACAAGCGCCACCAAAACCGTCAGGATGGGCGCGGCCGTGAATTGACCCTCCGATCCGGTAAGCCCCAGATTTTCGGTAATTGAAAACCCAAGTGCGGTCGCCAATAGCACTCCCGCGCCTACGAGGGCCGCGCGCAAGCCGCCTGCGACTTTGGGCGCACTCTTATCGCTGCTGCCGCCAAGAACTGAAATCAATGTAAGACCAAGCATTGCTGTTGGCAGAAACAAAATGGCGATCAGCCAGGCCCAAAGATCCTCCGGTTCGATCAATATCATAACGCTGCCGAGCACGGCCACAACGATTGCGGTGCCAACCGTAAGAGGGGTTGTGATCCTTACTCTGGCGAGATGTGTTTTCATTTTCGATTGCCTAGCAATTTATCTACGAACGTAGACGTGTCAGCACGCGCCGCCCGACAACCAAGACCGTTGCCAACAATGTCAGGCCCGTTGCGACGATGTTCGCCGGTGTGGTGGGCAAAATCAGCCATGCCAACGCATATCCAATTCCCGCCACCACAAAAGCCCATCCAGCAAACCGTTGTAGGACCTGCACTTTGACGATATCGTATCTTGCCTCATCGAGCGGCGGAAGGCGTTTCGGAATGTAGTTGCCCATGAAAATCAAAACCGCACCCATCAAAAGGCCGTAGGTGTTACTCACAATTGTCCGACCATCGGGGTCAAACAGATCCAGCGAAGACGCGGCAGCGAAGCTCAACGAAAATATGAGCATAAGAGACGCAAAAAAGAGCGCGCGTCGCACTTCGTCCACGCCATTTTTCCCCCGCCGGAAAAAGGCGATAACGGCCCACGCCAGCGGTGGCAGGAGTGCGACGCCCGCCCAGATCAATGCCTCGTCGGGTTCCAAGTACCAGCAAAAGGCAGCCAACGCGGCGACGCCGCCCATTGCGGTCATAGGCATGCCCACGGGCATGATACGCACGGATGCGGTGGTTTCGGTCATGGCTTACACCTCATTCTGGTCAACGTCGTCCGTACCGGGAGCAGATTCGAGCTCCATTTTCATGCCAAACACCTCGGCAAATCCCATGAGCGCGTCCTCAAGCACAGACATTTTGAGCCGGTAGATGATTGCCTTGCCATTGCGTGTTGCATCGACGAGGTCTGCCTCGCGCAGAACCGCGAAATGCGCGGACATGGTGGGCTTTGACACATCGAATTGCTCGGCCAGTTCACCGGCGGTCTTGGGGCCCTGGCGCAGAAGTTCCAGCACCTTGCGGCGCGTGGGGTCGGACAGGGCTTTGAAGACGTTGCTCATTGATAGACATTTAGCTAATTATCTAAATGAATCAAGAGGGGAATAAGAAGAATTTGGAAAAGGGCCGAAAAGAGGGAAAAATCAGGGAGCTCCGAGCCCGGCTGGCGGGGCGCCGAACCGCTCATGCCAAGCCTCGTAGGCCCTGCGTCCTTCGGAGCTAGCGATGATCGGGTCCACATGGACCCATGCGGTTCCAAAAACTTCGTGGCCCCGCGCCTCGATCCACTCAGCGCAGCCGGGCGAGCCCCAAAAAGGTGTCATGTAGGAAACGAAGTCGGCGAAGCTTTTCTTGGCGATGTCACCATCGAGAAACTGTCGTTCATAGATGAGCGCCGTACGTGCGATCATCGACATAAGGTTGTCGAATTGAATGCGGTCCTGCGGGGTGAGACCGCGAAAAGAAGCAAGGCCCTCGATAAAGATTTGGCGCGAGCCCGCATCACGGGCGAGCATGTCGTAGAAACGTCCGACGGATTCAGTTCGGGTCTGAATGCGCACCTGGCGATGCTCGGCGACTTGCGCCTTGATCTGAGTGCCAACAAACACCAAAGAGGCAACTACGGCTGCCGCGGCGATGATCTGCGCAATGAAATAAAAGGCCTCAAGCGTCATCGCGCGCCTTTCTCGCCGAAGGATCAAATATCGGGCCCAGAACGCTATTGGGGTAGGCCGCGAAAAATTTGTGACCCTGATCCCGCCACCACGCGCGAGCGCCAGGCATACGGCAAAACTGACGGAAGCTGAACTCGTAGTTTTTCCAAATAACGTCATCGATGGCGCCAAGCTCATGCTGGGTCGCCACATCGATAATATAGCTGCAGTACTGCTGCCAAAACGCGGCAAACGCGATCTTCTCAGCCGTCGTTAAGCCATCATACGACTTGCCGCCCTTTACCAAGATCTCGCGCAGATCAGAGTTCGACGACAGGATATTGTTAATTGCAGACCATCTCTCGCTGCGCATGTTATAGGTGTTGACGCGATGCTCGCGCGTGTTGGCGCGGATTTGCAGACCCACAAAAACCAATGAGCCGATGATCGCCAAAGCCGCAATGATCTGTGTAAGGAAGTAAATCGCCTCAAGCGTCATGGGCGTTACCACCGTCTTCTACAGAAGGGACGAAGGGAGGAAGGCCTTCGGCAGCGGCCCTCTCAATTGCGGCAATGACATTGCGCCGCACATCCGGGGCGTAGAAGATCTTTTGCTCTTCCCACCACTCTATAAAGGCACGGTTTCCCAACCGTTGCGCCAGGGTCCGGTCGTAGGCGGCGCGCGTTTCCGCATCGACGTGTGTGCTCTGGTTCTGGGCCATTAAGACGGCGAGGAATTGCAGAACACTGCGAGCGTAGGACCCGTAAACCAGTTTGGAATCGTGATCCAAAGAGTGAAATCCGCCATCGGCCAACAAAAGCACACGCCGAACATCCGGGTTAGACAATATCTGTTCATGGACCTGCAAAGAATATGTGGCGCGCTCCAGTGTACTGCGATGGCGCTGTTCGCGCGTGTTGGCGCGGATCTGAACCGCCACATAAAGCAGCGAAACAATCACTGCAGCAGCGCCAAAAACTTCGGCATAATTGGCGAGTTGATCAATCGGCATTGCTGACCCCGCTGCCCTCACGCATATCCGGAACTGTGCCGTAACCCTTGGCTTTACCTTCAGCCAATAGGTCATCGACCCGTGATTGCGTCGCACTGGCGAAGAAGGTTCGCATGCCCGTGTGATCCCACCAAATGCGCCCACCGGGCGTTGAGAGCACTGTATGCACCATGCGCTCGATACCCTGGTAGTCGTCCTCGCTGACCTCGCCCGCCCGCTTCATGCGGAACATGAGGTCCATCGCGCGCACCGCCTTCATCATGGCATTATTGAAACGGAATATGTCCGCGCCAGATAGCCCGTCGTAATCGTATAGCCCCTGGATCATCACCTCCGGAATTCGGCCCTCATTCGTCAGCAGGTCTGACAAGGACGAAGATAGCTGGTGGGCTTCAACCTCGCGACGCAGACGTTGCTCGCGTGTATTGGCGCGCACTTGAAACGCCAAATAGATCAGCGAGACGATGACGGCAGCACCACCAAAAACTTCCGCATAATTGGCAATTTGATCAATCGGCATAAGGCACCCCCGGTGCAGGCGTCATACCCTTTTCGTCCGCTTCCTTCACATGAGCACTGACACGCAGAACGACCCGGTCGGGATATGACTCGTGGATTGCGCTATTCTTCCACCAGTGGCGGATCATTGGAGAGTCGAAACTAGCCAGCATGTAAGCCTCAAACCGGTCGAGCTCCGCTTGCGTCAGGTCGCCATCTTCGCGCATGCCGATAAGCAAATCCCATGCAACAAAACATTTACTGTACATGTTGCTGAAGCGAACGCGCTCCGCCAGTGTCAGGTTGTTGTAATCAGTAGAAGCTTTAGCAAAAATTTCGGAGAGATTACCGGGCCCCGACATGAAGTCATGAACGGTGTTCAATACCTCCATGGTTTCGATGCGCCGGTGTTGGCGCCGCTCACGGTTATTCGCGCGCACTTGAAAGGCCACATAGAGGAGCGAGATGATAACGGCGGCCCCGCCGAATACTTCGGCGTAGTTGGCAAGCTGGTCAATCGGCATTGCGGCCCTTCCTCGACCTGATGGTTGAGGCGAGACTAAGGGGCTTGGCTGAAAAGGAAAAGAGCAGCGGCCTAGGCGATGGGGGCCCAGTTTTCGCGCAAGTAATCTTCCTTGAACCCGCGCTTTAGGATATTTCCATAGGAATGCTGTGCATCGCCCTCCACCGCTTCGCCGGTCTCGGTGGTGATTAGCGTGACCCCCAGCTCGCGGGCATGTTCGATCCGCGCGGTCAAGATGGCGCTCTGGCTGCCGCGTTGGCGGAATTGAGGATCAGTGGCGCCATAGTCTGTTACCGCTGTACCGTCTTCCACATATAGCCCGCCGCAGCCCGCGGCCGCATCGCCATCGAAGCTCATATAAAGGTGCCAATTGGGGTGATCGATCAGCCCGCAGAGCACGGGCCAAACGGCTTGGTCAATGCCGAAGGCCGTGCCGCAAATGCGCGCAAAATCATCTTTATGGGAAGCATCCGCAAGACGCACGGTAAGGTCAGATTTTGTGGGCGTCGCGGGGGCATTATCGCGGGAGAATTTCATCCAGCCGCGCGCTTTCTCATAACCTTCGCTTTTCAGAAGGTCGCGGATTTCGTTTTCCGATTCGGCCTCAGGTGAGACATGAACGAAAAAGCGTGGGACGCCCGCCTCTGCATAAATGCGCCTAATCTGTTGAAGGCCCGCCGCCGTTGCAGGGCCATTAAGCCCCAGACCGATGACGCGATTGATCAAGATGCCGCCGCCCGCTGCACATACTGAAACCGATGCGCCATCCACCTGATGAAGCACAAGGCCCGTCTCTGCGCGCACGGCCTCGCTCGCGCCTTCGTGCAACGCTTCAAGCGATCGGCGCTCAATCCATTCGGTCTTAGATGGCATGGGCGTCCTCCGGCTTTTGCCGCAAGCATAGCCACTCTCGACAAATATCCAAAGGAGACGGAGGTGGCCTATTCAGCGGCGCGCTTGAAAAAGCCTTCGAGACGTTTTTTGAACTTAGTGAATTCCGGGAAGACACTGTCGCCACCTGCGTCTTCGAATTCCTTGAGTAATTCTTTTTGCCGGGCGTTTAGTTTCGTTGGCACTTCCACGGCCACTTCCACGATCATATCGCCGGTGCGGTTTTGTCTAAGGATTGGCATGCCCTTACCGCGCAGGCGGAACTGGCGGCCTGATTGTGTGCCTTCCGGGATTGTAACCTTGGCTTTACCGCCGCCGAGGGTGGGTACATCCACATGACCGCCTAGGGCGGCCGAGGTAAGGGGCACGGGCATTTCAAGAAACAAATGCGGCCCTTCGCGGTGGAAAATCTCATGGGGGCGAATGGAGATGAAAAGATAAAGATCACCCGGCGGCCCACCGCGAAGCCCCGCTTGGCCTTTACCGCCGAGCCTGATGCGCGTGCCATCCTCAACACCCGCGGGGATCGTCACTGCAAGCGTTTGTTCTTTTTCTTTACGGCCCGCGCCGCCGCAATCGCGGCAAGGGTTTTTCACTTGTTGTCCGGTGCCGCCGCAGGTGGGGCACGTACGTTCAACGGTGAAGAAACCTTGTGAGGCGCGAACACGCCCCGCACCACCGCACATGCCGCAAGCCTCGGGCGATGTGCCGGGCTCGGCGCCATTGCCGGCGCAGCGATCACAAGAAACGGTCGTCGGCACACGGATTTCGGCGTCCTTGCCGTCGAAGGCTTCCTCGAGCGTGATTTCCATGTTGTAGCGAAGGTCCGAGCCGCGGCTGCGTCCACCGCCGGACCCCCCTGGGCCGCGCCGTCCGCGCCCGCCCATGACCTCGCCGAATAGATCATCAAAAATGTCGGAAAAGGCATTGCCAAAGTCTGGGCCAAAGCCACCGCCACCGCCCGGGCCTCGCCCGCCTTCAAAGGCCGCGTGCCCCATCCGGTCATAGGCCGCGCGCTTGTCTTTGTCTTTGAGTACCTCGTAGGCCTCGCCAATCTCTTTGAACTTTTTCTCCGCCTCCGGATCATCCTGGTTTTGATCGGGGTGGTGCTGCATAGCAAGCTTGCGATATGCGGATTTGAGCTCCGCTTCCGTGACGTTTTTGACAACGCCTAAGACCTCATAATAGTCGCGCTTGCTCATAGAACGCCGGCTCGCTTTTCACTGGAAATTGGGTCAGGGAGCGCGAGATCGATCATACCGCGCTCCCCGTCGAGCCTTAGTTGGCTGACGATTTCTTGTCGTCGTCAACTTCTTCAAATTCGGCGTCGACCACTTCGCCATCATCGGCTTGGGCATCTTGCGCGGCTTCTTCGTTCGCCGCATCTGCTGCTGCTGCCGCTTCGCCTTCGGCTTGTTGGGCTTGGTACATAGCCTCGCCCAACTTCATGGAACTTTGTGACAGCGTGGTGACTCTCGCTTCGAGGTCTTCTTTCGAAGCATCCTCTTTGGCAAGCTCATCATGCAATGCGGTGATGTCCGCGTCGATGGTTGCCTTGTCCTCGGCGGAAAGCGCTTCGCCGTGTTCTTTGAGCGCGGCTTCGGTTGAATGCACAAGCGCTTCGCCCTTGTTGCGGGCTTCGACGAGTTCTTTGCGCTCTGCGTCTTCAGCTTTGTGCTCTTCGGCGTCCTTGACCATGTTCTGGATCTCGTCATCCGTAAGGCCGCCCGAGGCCTGAATGCGGATGGCTTGTTCCTTATTGGTCGCTTTGTCTTTGGCGCCCACGTTCACGATGCCGTTGGCGTCGATGTCGAAGGTGACTTCCACTTGCGGCACGCCGCGCGGTGCAGGCGGAAGGCCCACAAGGTCAAACTGTCCAAGCATCTTGTTGTCAGCCGCCATTTCCCGCTCGCCTTGGAAGACGCGGATCGTCACCGCGCTTTGATTGTCTTCGGCAGTTGAGAAAATCTGGCTCTTCTTCGTGGGGATCGTGGTGTTGCGATCAATAAGCCGCGTGAAGACGCCGCCAAGCGTTTCGATGCCCAATGACAATGGCGTCACATCAAGCAGCAGTACGTCTTTCACGTCGCCCTGCAGAACGCCTGCTTGAATGGCAGCGCCCATGGCCACCACTTCGTCCGGGTTCACACCCTTGTGCGGTTCTTTGCCGAAAAGGTTTTGCACCACTTCTTGGACTTTGGGCATGCGCGTCATGCCGCCCACCAAGATCACATCATTTATGTCCGATGGTGAAAGCCCAGCGTCTTTCAGCGCCGCTTTACACGGTCCTTCTGTTCGCTTGATCAATTCGGCCACAAGGCTTTCAAGCTTGGCGCGCGAAAGCTTCATGGTCAGGTGCTTGGGGCCCGACGCATCGGCCGTAATGAACGGCAGGTTCACTTCGGTTTGTGTGGAGCTTGATAGCTCGATTTTTGCCTTCTCGGCTGCTTCTTTCAGGCGCTGCAATGCAAGGCGGTCGCCTTTAAGATCAATGCCCTGCTCTTTTTTGAATTCCGCAGCGAGGTATTCAACGATCTTCATGTCGAAGTCTTCACCGCCAAGGAACGTATCACCATTGGTGGATTTTACTTCAAAAACGCCGTCGCCAATTTCCAGGACACTGACGTCGAACGTGCCGCCGCCAAGGTCGTAGACGACGATGGTGCCGGTTTGTTGCTTGTCGAGACCATAAGCAAGCGCCGCCGCTGTGGGCTCGTTGATAATGCGCAGAACTTCAAGGCCCGAGATTTTGCCGGCGTCTTTGGTCGCCTGGCGCTGGGCGTCGTTAAAGTACGCAGGAACGGTGATCACCGCTTGCGTCACTTCCTGGCCGAGATAGCTCTCGGCGGTTTCTTTCATCTTTTGCAGAATGAATGCGGAAACCTGGGACGGCGAAAGCTTCTCGCCCTCGCGCCCGGCTACCCACGCATCGCCGTTTTCGGCTTTGATGATCTCGTAGGGGACCATCTCTTTGTCTTTTTGTGTGGTGGGGTCGTCGTAAGGCCGCCCAATCAGGCGCTTAATCGCAAAAAACGTGTGTTCCGGGTTGGTGACGGCCTGGCGCTTGGCGGGCATGCCCATCAGGCGCTCGCCTTCTTCGGTAAAGGCCACCATGGAAGGGGTCGTCCGCGCGCCTTCGGCGTTTTCGATCACCTTCGGGTTCGAGCCGTCCATGACCGCTACGCACGAATTGGTCGTGCCCAGGTCAATGCCAATTACTTTTCCCATGTAATGCTCCCATTAATGGCGGAATTCTGCGGGTCCTGTCGCGCAGCGACCCCGCGGATCCCCTGAGATGTTGTTGTTCCAAACCACCCCGCGCGGGGCTGGCGGCCTCATCGGGCCTCCTTACGCGCGAATACAGGCGGGATATAGGGAGGAAATCCCCCTTACGCAAGGCGGGATTCACGGGGATTGGGTGGGGCACGATGCCCCATCAACCCCCCCTTAACCATGCCGCCAATTCTCCGTCTCGCCTTAAGACGGCCTTGGTTCCCGTCCCTTTACCTTGATCACCGTCAGGCGCGGGGTTCCGCGCAAATCGGCACCTGTGGGGTGCGCGCCTGATCTTTGAAGGCAAGACGGCGAAGCCCGCGGCTCTCAAAGACAATGGGGTCCAGTGAGGGTTCGGGTAATGGTGATTTTTACAGACATCTGGGAAGAAGGCGTCGATGAACCGCGCCATGCGTGGGATCACGAGCTGATCGTCGAGTGCTTTTCCAATGTGCTGGGTGCGCCGTTTGAGCGCGAGGCGCTCGACCGCGATGATGTGTGGGTGCGCTATAAAGTTCCTGCCGCGGACGAGGTGATCAATTCAAACTTGATCCTTGATTATGGCCGCGATGCGGGCAATGGCGATTGGCGGCCAACGACGGCGCGCGCCGCCGAATATGTGGCGTTCACCTTCGCTTGCCAGCTTTGGCTCGATTACCCCACGCCTGCGGAGATTAAAGATCACGTGGACAAGGGCTTTGCCATGCTTGCCGCGCGCATGAACGAGGACGATAGCGGGCTTGCCGAAGACAAGATGGAAGCCGGCCGCCGCAAGATTTACTTCGAACGCGAAGGCATCTTCCAGTTGGGCGCCGATGCGGACGAGGTTAAACGCGCCGCGCGTGAATGGGCGGAAGTAGCATTAGCCGACGTGACCGTGGCCGCGCAAAACATCATCTATTCAGAACAAGACTAAGCTCGCGCTCGATTAACGCAGAGCAATCTCTGGGTCGAGACCAGCCCAAGTGAGCAACCTGTTGGTGATCAGCCCGCTGATCTTTGTTGCCAGAAAAATAAAGAAGTAGATAAAGAACGGCAGGATCACCAGCGTGGTGATCACAAACGTCGCGCCTTCGTATTCGCACGAATAATTCCGCGCGCGGCAGCCATCGTCGATGACCATGCGGCCCACTTCTGCAATCACGTACCAGGCAACACCCCAGATCGGGATCGTGAGGATCACGACCCCCAGCAGAACCAGGAATTGCGTCCACGCTGGGTGGTTAGCGACGAACTCACGCATTGGGATCAAAGTAAGGTTTGTCGCCCGCCACGGTTACGCGCTCCATCACGCGGGTCGCGGGCCAATAGTCTGACACGGCATAGTGCTGAGAGGAGCGGTTGTCCCAAAAGGCGATTGTCCCCGGCTCCCACTTAAGCCGCACTTGGCATTCGGGCTTTGCGGCTTGCTTCTGCAGGATATCAAGCAGGATGTCGCTTTCTTCTTTTTCGAGCCCGTCGATGTGTGTGGTAAAACCAATGTTCACATAAATCGAGCGCCGCCCCGTTTCAGGGTGGGTGCGGATCACCGGGTGATGCTGGATGGGGGTTTTGGCGCGAAACTCTTCGTGGCGTTCTTTCGGAATGCGTACCGCAAAGGCGCGCATGAAATCGTGGCTGGCGGTCAGGCCCGTGACTTTTTCCTTCACTTCGTCCGAAAGCGCGTCATAGCCCGCTTCCATATTCGCCCACAGAGTATCTCCGCCTACGGAGGGAATTTCGATCGCATGCAGGATCGAGCCCAAGGAAGGCGTCGGCCGCCAGGTCACATCTGAATGCCAGTTGTTTTCGATGCCTCGGCTTTTCTCATTGTGCACAAGGCGCAGGATTTCCTGGTGCTCTTGTTCTTTGGGCGTTACCGGGTGGATTTCGAGATCGCCGAAGCGCTTGCCAAAATCCATGTGCTGCACCTGGGTGAGATGCTGATCGCGGAAGAAAACCACTTTCCATTCGAGGAGCGCCGCGCGAATACCGGCGATCACATCATCGGGCAGGTCTTCGCGCAGATCGAGCCCCGTGAGGTAAGCGCCAATGGTTGGCGTGGCGGGCTCAATGCCGAAAGGCGCATTCGCCAAAATGTCATTCGTGTCTTCCGCCAGGGCCATGGCATCACTCCGTGCGCTGTGGCAGTTATGGAATTCGAGGCGCGAGCGTAGCAAAGGGCGATATGGCTGAAAAGGCAGAGCAAGTACTGGGTGTTGACGGGGCGAAGCTTTACCCAGGGCTTTTGAGCCGCGCGGCGCAGGAACAAATGCTTGAGGAGGTGCTCAAGGTTGTCGCAACGGCACCCCTTTATCGCCCCGAAATGCCCAAGACCGGGCGGCCCATGTCGGTTGAGATGACCAATGCAGGTACCCTTGGCTGGGTGACAGACAAGGCGCACGGCTATCGCTATCAGGAAACCCATCCCGTAACGGGCGCGCCTTGGCCTGCGATCCCGCAAACCCTTCTGGGGCTTTGGCAGTTTGTGGCGGGGTATTCAGCGCCGCCCGAGGCGTGCCTAGTCAATTACTATGGGCCCGACGCCAAGATGGGTCTTCATCAGGACAAAGATGAAATAGCGCTTGATGCACCGGTGGTCTCTGTCAGCCTTGGCGATGACGCGCTTTTTAAAGTGAAAGGGCCGGATCGCAGCGGGCCAACTTCTTGGTCAGTGAAACTCAATTCCGGCGATGTGGTGGTGCTGGCGGGCAAAGCGCGCATGTACTTCCACGGTATCGACAGGACCTACCCCGGCACTTCAACGCTTTTGCCGCGCGATACATTTCCCGACGGGGGCCGGATCAACTTAACCCTCAGGCGTGTGACGCATCCCAACGGCGACGCATAAATTTGACCGCGAAGAATGACGCGATCGCCAGCACAATCAAAAAAGCGATGGCCAGTGCAGGTCGCGTACGCATCATGTCGCCCAATGCCACCCACAGGATCGTCGGCGGCACCATGCCCACGGCTGAGGTCCACAAAAACGTCCGCCAGCTGACGGTGGTGACACCCGCGCCATAATTAATCACCGTAAAGGGGATCAAGGGGATCATCCGTACCATGACAAGCGTGGAAGGTCCGTGGTTTTCCACCGCGTTCCGCATGCGGTGGAACGCTTTTGTCGGTAGCAGGCGTGACACAAACGGAAAGCCGATGAGCTTTGCGAGAAAGAAGGCAAGGATAGCTGCGACCATAGCGCCAATCCATGTAACGATCCCGCCGAGCACCGGCCCAAACCACATGCCGTTGGCAATGGCGATGGTTTCCATGGGCAGCGGCGTTAGCGATACAAAGATCGCAAAACCAATGGCGATAAGCGGCGCCCACAGGGGGTATTGTTCCACCCAGGCGCTGAAGTTTTCCGGGTTCAGCGTGGCCCACAACGCCGCAGGATCAAACGCGGCAAGATAGATTGTGGGCTCAACAAGCTCGCTCATTCGTTTCCAGCGTCCTCCGCAAAAATCGATCGCGCGCGCTCAAGCTGAATGTCTGTTGTCTGGTCCTGTGCCCCGGCGGCAAGCTCGGCTGCCTTCCATTCCATCGCCATGCGCACACGCGTTGCGCCCGAGGGGTGATGGCGGAACAAGAACTCTTCCCACGGTTCTGGCTCCAGCTCACGGTAGGTCGAAAGCCGCAAGGCGATGGTCGCCGCGCCATCGGGCTCACGCGCTGCTTCAAAAGCGAACCTGTCGGCCGCAAGCTCGCCGATTCGCACATAGTTGTACTGAATAGGCGTGAGCAGCGTGGTGTACACCGTAAACAGAATGAAAAAGAGCGGCATCCCGGCCAAATCGCCAATGTTCTGAATGTCCCACCGCGCGCCGAAGCGCCGGTTGGCCCAACCAAATGTGAAGTGGATAAAGGCAAACCCCACGCCGAAGACCGCGGTAAAAAAGACAAAGCCTTGATAGGTATGGCCGAGCGCGTAGTGGCCCATCTCATGCGCCATCACGTGCCGAATTTCATCAAGATCGGCCTGCTCGACCAGCGTATCACCCAGTGCAATGCGGATGGATGAACCAACGCCGGCGACGTTCGCCGTGATACGTGTCGTTTGATCCGATGAGGTATAGACAAACACATCGTCGGCAGGAATGTCGCTCACCTCGGCAAGCGCGAGAATGTTGTCGCGCAAGGGGCCTTCTTCGAGGGACGTGTATTCATTGAACATCGGCGCGATATAGGTGGGCGCCAGCAACATCATGGTGTAGATGAACCCCGCGGAAATAGCGGTTCCTAGAACCCACCAAGTGCGCTTGAAGCCTTTGATGACAAGATAAAGCACCCAGAGGAAGATCGCGAAGACCAGCGTCCCAATGCCAAACTGCAGAGCCCATTCGCCAAACCATGCGCCAAACGTCTGGGTCGCGAGCCCATACTGATGTTCTCTATAAAACCCCTCATAGATCGTAAGCGGCAAGCCAATCAGTGTACTGACGGCTAGAAACACAATAGCATAGGGAAGCGGTGCCAGCCATTTCGGCATGCGCGCCTCGAGCCGGTCGCGCAATCCTTTGGCAAACTTGGTTTGCAGCAAGATCCATAAAATGGCGATGCCCACCAGCCCATTCCAAAGAATGAGCCAGATTTGCCCTTCATGGTAATCGGCAGTTTGTGCCGCTTGAGCTGCAGGCATGGCGTCGAGATAGGCGCGCGTCGCCTCGGCCACGTCAAAGGCGCTCGATTGCGCCAGTGTAATAAGTTCTATGGTCATGGGAGCCCCGTCTGGCTGACTTTATCAGGCCAGATAAGCACAGCTTGCCTTCACGAGGGCATCAAATTGAAGTGGGGATTTTGCTCTCTCAGTAAGGCGCTGCGCCGAAAAGCCAGGGGTGCGCCCAAAGAAAGAGTGCGAATACAAGAACAGCAATCGCAAGACGGGCGAACCCAATTCCTTTGAAATCAAATGATGTGCGCCCGGCGGCGATGGCCACAAAAGGAATAAGCGAGGTCTTTGCGGCAAAGGCGTCCCATTCCGCGCCCAATGCGCGCTTGCGCTTCGCATCAAGCGAGACCATGCCGGCGAGAGCCACCACAATGAATGTGCCGAAGAATATGACGCTCGCCGCATCGCCATTGGCAGCAACATGAAACGCGGCCCAGAGCGTCATGCCCCACAAAAAGGGATGCCGCGTCACACGCACAATACCGCGCGCGGCGTCCTCGCCCTTTTTGAGCAAGCCCTCTTGTTGAACGGATGTGGGGTTCGGTGTCGCGAGGCCAAGCACGGCGAATAGAAAAGCGATCAGCACAATGACGGCGCCAGCGTGCGGCATCCAATCGGGGGCGATCCAAAGCGGGTCTGTATTTTTTGCGGACCTGTAGGCGAACCCCGCCCATACAATAAGCCCGAGCGATGCGAGTGAAAAGAGACCGCGAAAACGGTTCTCGCCCATCATAGCCACAAGGCGGTCACGCAAACTCGTGCCGGAAACGAAAATATGAATGGCGAAGAAAAGAAAGCACGCGGCGATCAGGCTGGTCATGGCAGGTGCCCCTTAGCCTTGTGAACGGGGCGGCCAGTCTAACTGCTTCGTCTTATCCGTAAAACCGCTGGTCTAACCTTCGGCGTCCGCGCCATCGGCGGGCGAGGCGGCTTTGCCGCCCGCATCCCGGGCCACCAGGACCATCGCGGGGCGCAAAAGCCGGTCGCCGATAGCAAAGCCTATTTGGGTCACCTGGACGACTGAGCCGTTGGGCTGCCCGGTACCGGGAACCTCGGCCATGGCCTGATGCAGATTGGGGTCAAACTTTGTGCCGGGATCGGGGTTGAGCTTGGTGATGCCGTGGCGCGCAAAAATGTTTATAAGCTCGCGCTCGGTCACTTTTACGCCCGAGAGCAGCGCATCGAGGGCTGCGCCACCCTCGGCCTTCGCCGCGTCATCGACGCTTTCAAGCGCGCGGCCCAGATTGTCGGACACAGCCAGCATGTCCCGTGCAAACCGCGTGATCGAGTATTTGAGGGCGTCTTCCTTGTCGCGTTCGGCCCGGCGGCGGGTGTTTTCCGCATCGGCCAGCGCACGCAACAGCCGGTCACGCATTTCTTCAATCACTGCCTCGGCGCTAGGTTCGGTCGCGGCCTCTTGGGCCATAGCTTCCGCAGCAGCAGCCTCGCTCACGTCTTGTTCTTCTTCTTGGCGCTTCTCTTCGTCGCTCATGTCGCTTCCGTTACTCAACTCGTTTGTTCCTTCTGGGCGCGCGCTCCTATCACGAAAGAAGCCGCCCGACTACCTGTGCCGTGTAATCCACCATCGGGATGATGCGGGCGTAATTGAGCCTTTGCGGCCCGATGACCCCCACGACGCCCACGATCTTCTGCGCCCCGTTCATATAGGGGGCGACGATGACACTTGAACCCGAAAGCGAGAATAGTTGGGTCTCAGATCCAATAAAGACGCGCACGCTTTCCCCGCCCTTGGTGAGATCCAGCAGTTTTGCCAGTTCACGCTTGGTCTCCAAGTCATCAAAAAGCTGGCGCACGCGCTCAAGATCTTCTTGCGCTGAGACATCCTTAAGCAGCTGTGACTGCCCGCGCACGATCAGTGATTTAAGTTCGGGCCCCTCGCCGCCCGACCAGGTGGCTAGACCGGCCTGCACGATTTTGGCCGACAATTCATCTAGCGCTGCTTTTTGATTGTTGATCTCAGCAAGGATCGCCTCGCGCGCATCGGCAAGCGTGCGCCCGCGCAAATGGGCGTTGATAAAATTCGTTGCCTCAACAAGCGCTGAGGCGGGAAGCCCATGCGGCAGCTCGATGACGCGGTTCTCGACCGCGCCGTCTTCGGCCACCAGAATCACAAGTCCCTTGCCCGCGCTCACCTGCACAAATTCCACGTGCTTCAGGGGCGCTTCGGTCTTGGGCGCCATCACAAGCCCCGCGCAATGAGAAAGTCCGGCCAAAGCGTCCGTTGCCTGGGTCAGCATGTCTTCGAGCGATTGGGGCCTTCCGGCAAGCTGCGCCTCAATGGATTGGCGCTCGTCCTCGGTGAGATCGCCCACTTCCAAAAGCCCATCCACAAACATCCGTAGGCCCATTTGGGTGGGCAGGCGGCCTGCGCTGGTGTGCGGCGAAAACAAAAGCCCGGCTTGTTCGAGATCGGACATCACATTGCGGATCGAGGCCGGCGAGAGATTGAGCTCCGGCAGGTGCTGGGCAAGGGTGCGCGAGCCCACAGGATCGCCGCCCTCGAGATAGCTCTCCACAATGCGGCGGAAAACTTCCGTGGAACGTTCGTTCGGCAAGGGCGGTGGGCGGTCGTCGGCCATGAAGTCCTTGGGATTTCGAGGGAAATGGGTCCGCGCGGAATGTAGGAACCGGGGCAGCCCGCGTCAATTAGCACGGGCGCCTGGGGCCGAAGGGGTGGACCTTTGGCCGCGCGCCCCTTAGGTATCGCGGGCTTTTTCACGCGCAGAAACGGAGCCCGCCCATGCGCCCTTCAGGCCGTAAACCCAATGAAATGCGTGTCATTTCGCTTGAACCTGGATTTGCCAAGCACGCTGAAGGCTCGTGCCTCGTCAAATGCGGCGATACCCATGTGCTTGTGACGGCGAGCGTGGATACCTCGGTCCCGCCCTGGCTGCGGAATTCCGGCAAGGGTTGGGTCACGGCTGAATACGGTATGCTGCCCCGGTCCACCGGCGAGCGTATGCGCCGCGAAGCGGCGAACGGCAAACAATCAGGCCGCACCCAAGAAATCCAACGGCTTATCGGGCGCTCGCTGCGAGCCGTCACGGACCTAAAGGCCCTGGGCGAAAAACAAATTCAGATCGACTGTGATGTCTTGCAAGCCGACGGCGGCACGCGCACCGCATCGATTACCGGCGCGTGGGTCGCGCTGCGCCAGGCGCTTGGCTGGATGTACGATCGTCAGATGATCATGTCCATTCCGCTTACGGATCAAGTGGCGGCGGTTTCCTGCGGCGTCTATGGCGGCGCGCCCGTGCTTGATCTTGATTACATGGAAGATTCCGATGCGGACACTGACGCCAACTTCGTCATCACCGGCACGGGCGGTATTGTCGAAATACAAGGCACCGCCGAAGGTGTTCCGTTTACAGAGGATGAATTCGCTCAGCTTCTCGGCCTCGCGAAAGAGGGCATCGCCGATCTTCACCGCCTCCAGCGCGAGGCCCTCAATATCGGGTAATCCCATGACCCATCGGCGCTTTGAAGGCGGCAAGCTTGTAGTCGCCTCTCACAATCAGGGGAAAGTGCGGGAGATCCGCGATCTGCTTGCGCCCTTTGGCGTCGAAACCTTAGCGGCGGGCGAACTTGGGCTTGATGAGCCCGATGAGACAGGCAAGACATTCAAAGCAAATGCAGAACTCAAAGCGCTCGCTGCGGCGCGCGCCAGCGGCATCCCGGCGCTCTCGGACGATTCGGGTCTATGCGTGGAGGCGCTGGGGGGTGAACCCGGTATCTATTCTGCACGTTGGGCCGGGCCGGACAAGGATTTCAGCGTTGCCATGGGAAAAGTCGAAGCCGAGCTTGAGGCGCGCGGTGCTACTGATTTTGCCGCGCACTTTACGTGCGCGCTTTCGCTTGCTTGGCCCGACGGCCATCTAGAGACATTCGAAGGGTACGTGTACGGATCACTTGTGTGGCCGCCGCGCGGGAAGGGTGGTTTTGGCTATGACCCAATTTTTGAACCCAATGGCCACAACATTACGTTCGGTGAAATGGACGCGCGCGCCAAACATGCGATGAGCCATCGCGCGGAAGCCTTCCGCCTACTGATTGATGCGTGCTTTAAAGGCCCGCACAACGATCCCGGGGCGCGCTAAGCCATGCGGACCTCCGACCCCACGCCGGGCTTTGGTCTTTATGTGCACTGGCCATTTTGTGCCGCCAAATGCCCTTACTGTGATTTCAACTCCCATGTGCGGGGCGGCATTGATGACGCGCTTTGGGCCCGCTCGCTTCTCCGCGAAATGGAGCACATGGCGCAGCTTCGCGGGGGCGGTGCGCTAACATCGATTTTTTTTGGTGGTGGTACGCCGTCGCTGATGGACCCTCGAACGGTTGAGATGATTATCGCAAGCGCCGAACGCTTGTGGGGGTGTACGGATGATATTGAGATCACCCTGGAAG
>Ga0209273_10000603_pt1 | contig 42297 bp, 35 predicted proteins | sample tdAd471_FD_187126 | JGI IMG/M metagenome (GOLD analysis project Ga0209273, IMG submission 187126) | Marine sediment microbial communities from the Atlantic coast under amendment with organic carbon and nitrate - tdAd47.1 (SPAdes)... | ecosystem: Environmental > Aquatic > Marine > Coastal >...
CTGGATCCACGAGTTGAACACCGCCATCGATGCAGCCACCGAAGAACGTCTGCTCCGCCAGGCCATGGATGCCATGGAAGCCATAGTCGGGGTCCGTCCGGTGGGCTATCGCGCACCTTCCTGGAATCACAGTCCCGCCACGCTGCAAATCGTGCGCGATCTGGGATTTCTTTATGAGAGCTCGCTGATGCATGACGATCGCCCTTACGAACTGTTGCAGGACGGAGAACCCACGGGACTGGTGGAACTGCCGGTGGAGTGGATCCTGGATGATGCACCGCTGTTCAATCCCCTGGGCCCCCGCTACATGAATCCACGGGATATCATGCAGGTATGGATTGATGAATTCGACCGTGCCTGGGAAGAAGGCACGATGTTTCTGCTCACCATGCACCCCCATGTCATCGGTCACCGCTCACGGTTGGTGGCCCTGGAGGGTTTGATAGAGCACATCAAGTCAAAGAGTGACGTGTGGTTCGCCACCCATGAACAGGCGGCACATTATGTACGGGAACAGGCCGGGATGGACTAGTGTCCTGACTACTCCGTTCGGAGCCACCATTCAACGCAGCGCAGGCCTGGTAAAACGTCTGACATCGTGGGATAGCAATGGAAGGTATTATTAAGGCCCATTGAGAAACGCAGGTAAGAAACCAATACAAGCACTATTAACCTACGCGACTAGAACGAGCAAAGAATGGTCAGGCGCTGTTACATTGAGGCAGTGCGGTAAGGAGGCAGACAATGACAGGAACCGTTTTGCGGAGTCTGTTGGCGGTGGTGGCGGCATTGCTCGTTGCTTTCGCACTGGTAGTGGCGGTGGAAGGATTCAGCGCAATCGTACATCCATTCCCGGCGGATTTTGATGGCAGCTATGCACAGATGCTGGAACATGTTGCCCGATACCCGGCCTGGGTTCTGGCCGTGGCCTCGTTAATGTGGGCGGGAATCGTTTTGCTGTGCACCTGGATGGCCACCCGTTTCGGCAGTGCCAGGCACAGGGCTCATGGTGTTGTGGTGGGTGCCATACTGCTGGCCGCCGTCGTGTTCAACATGGCGATGCTGCCATATCCGCTGTGGTTTGAAGTTGCCAATGTAATCCTGTTTCCCCTGGCGACCTACTGCGGCGTTTCCCTGGCCAGGGGACCAAGGGGCGAGGGGGTACAGCCACTGCGCTGAATGGTCCACATGGCGTGGCCGATTTTCCACTCGCCATTCTTCCTGATCAGGTTCAGCACGTCGATGCCACAATGGGAAAACTCGCCGTCGATATAAAAGTCGTAGGGCGCCCAGAAAACCGCCAGCTGAGCGGAGACTAACAGCTGTTCGTCCCAGTAACGCTCGGTGAAATGCGAGCTGCCGTCGAAATTGTCAGCGTCGAACCAGTCGCGTTGTACCAACGCGTATCCCCCGGGCTGCTCTTCCCTGCTGTTCAGGATCCGGGCCCCGTCAACCTGCAGGGAAGCCAGCAGCTCGCCATTGCCGGTGTTGATGCCGTCGAAGAACTGGGTAATAACCTGCCAGACCGCATCGTACTGCGGGTGGTTCTGTTGAGCCTGAGCCTGAGCCTGAGCCTGAGCCAGTGACACGGCCGTGGGCAGGACTATCGAAATCAGGACTCTGTGGCAGTTCTTCATGGCAGGTTTCTCCACTGGATACCGGTTGCGGGATTTCGCCAGTGTAGCAGGTTTCTGCAGTTCCAGATCCACATGCACCCGGTCTTGTCGGTCAAGGCCGTTCAGTCCCGCCCTACAAGCGCACTAGGTCGATCAACCCGGAAATATATCCGCCATGCCATTCCCGCGAATCTGCTATCATTCCCGAAAGTGTGCAGGATCATCCCTACTATGCCCAATCTGCTGCTGGGAAGACGAGGGCATTGATATTGATAAGCTCGATATTGTGTCCAGCGCCAATCACGGAAAAACATTGCGCCAGGGACGATCAAATTTTTTAGCCTTTGGTGCCTGCATAGAGGAAATGACAAAAAATGTTGTGCCGATTGCACAACGAGGACAATATAGACGTGAACCCAGAGTTCTGTAACAAATCGCTGTAGTCGGTCAAAATATCCGGCTGCACCGTCAATGGTCCCCTGGTTTCAAATGGAGAAATTGTCGGCAAACAATACGCATTTTATGATACCAAACAGAATTACCAGAGCGTCGATAGATCGCACCGGTCGCACGCTGTCATCCTGATCTGGAGTACGAGTAATGAGTGTCGAGATTTATCAGTTAACTGCACCGGTTTTTATCCACAATCTGCAAAACATGTCGGCGATTCTGAAGAAGGCATCCAGCTCCGCCAAGGCGCGGGGCATTGATCCCCAGGTGTTGCTGCAGGCACGGCTGGCTCCGGATATGTTCCCGCTGGTGCGCCAGGTCCAGATTGTCACCGATAACGCCAAGGGCTGCTGCGCCCGCCTCACGGATACCCCTGCTCCGGTATTCGAAGACGGTGACGATGATTTTGTTCAATTGCAGCAACGCATCAAGGACACGGTAAAATTTATCCGCAGTCTCAAGCAATCTCAGTTCAAGGGCAGCGAAGACCGCAGCGTGGAAATGAAACTTCCAGTGGGCGTGCTGTCGTTCTCCGGGCTGGACTATGTTAAGGGCTGGGCCTATCCGAATTTCTATTTCCACTGCACCACCGCCTACAACATTCTGCGCCACAACGGCGTCGAGGTGGGCAAGGCAGATTTCCTGGGACTGGTGCCGGGAATGTCCGCCACCGGCAAGATCGCCAAGATGATGGGCATGGCACCCGCAAAGAAGAAGCCAAAGAAAAAATAAGCAGGGGTCAGAGTAAAATTACCGGTGTTCACAAAGCCGGTGGCCCACGTAACAGCGGCCTGACATGTCTGCCCGTGACTTTCTCGAGCTGACTTTTGAAACTCTCCACGTTGCACGATGTGTTGTGGTATTCCTGGAGGGCACAATCGCGGTCTTCCGGGCATACTGTTCATCCCTGAACCTGTTTCTGGCTTGAAGTGCAGTAGTCCGTAACAGAAAAACAAAAAATACTGTATTATTGCTCTGACCCCAATTATTTGCCCCGCTAGAGTCCGGTGGACTGTTCACCCTGCTCAATCGTCCGACTGCACGCCAGTAATGCGCCATGCCGTGCCATGGCAGAAAAGGAGAGCACGTCATGAAAATACGTCTTGGCTACGAGATGGTCTTCAGCTGTACCCAGGTTACGCCGATGATTCTGACATTGAACGTGCATTCCTCGCGTGCTGCCTTCCTGTTGAAACCGGATCAGATTATTACCAATCCACCGCTGCCGCTCAGTGGTTATCGGGACCTTTATGGGAACTGGGTGACCCGGCTTACGCTGATGCCGGGTGACACGACGATAACCAACGACACGTTGATCAACGATTCCGGCGAACCGGACCGGATTCGACCGGAAGCCCGGCAACTCCCGGTACAGAGCCTGCCCGAGGCGACGCTGGTCTATCTCATCGGCAGCCGCTATTGTGAAACTGACCTGTTGTCCAACGAAGCCTGGCGCCTGTTTGGCGACGGGCCGACCGGATGGCATCGTGTCCAGGCAATTTGCGATTTTGTGCACCAGCATATTTCCTTCGGCTACGAGCATGCCAGGAGCACAATGACGGCGGCAGAGGTTTACCGGGAAAGAAAGGGTGTCTGCCGGGATTTTACTCACCTGGCCGTCACTTTCTGCCGCTGCCTGAATATCCCGGCGCGTTACTGCACGGGCTATCTCAGCGACATCGGTCTACCACCGCCCTTCGCCGAGATGGATTTTGCCGCATGGTTCGAGGCTTACCTGGATGGTGAATGGCACACCTTCGATCCACGTAACAACAAACGCCTGATCGGTCGCATACTGATGGCCCAGGGCCGCGATGCCGCCGATGTTTCATTGAGCAACAGTTTTGGCGAAACGACGCTGAAAAGTTTCAAGGTAGTTACCGAGGAAGTTGCCGAATAAGTTGCCGAATAAGTTGCCGAGTAAGTTCACCGGTTGTCCACGTAGACACGCGAGGCGGAGCGCAGGGAGGATTGCATGAATACTGAAGCCGGAGTGCTGCTGGCGGCTAATGAACCGGGACCTTATGAACTGATTCGGCCGACCGGCAGAAGCTCCCTGGTGATTGTCTGTGATCATGCCTCCAATCGAATTCCGGAACGACTGCAGAACCTCGGGCTGTCAACTCAGCAGCTTGACAGTCACATCGCCTGGGACGCCGGGGCAGCGGCCCTGGCACGGGCGCTGTCAGAGAGACTGGATGCAACGTTGGTCCTGAGCAACTATTCACGCCTGGTTATCGACTGCAATCGTCCGCCAGGTCATGTCGAATCCATTGCCACGATCAGCGACGCCGTGCCTGTCCCGGGGAATGATTCGGTGTCGCCCCGAGAGGCCTTGCGCCGCCAGCAAACACTGTTTGATCCCTACCAGCAGGCTATCGCCAGTGTGCTCGGGCGGCTCGATCGCGATCACGCCCGCCTGCTCAGTATTCACAGTTTTACTCCCGTGTTTGCCGGCCGGCAGCGCCCCTGGACCATCGGGGTGTGTTATGACGAGAGCAGGGACTGGGCAAGAAAAATGCTGTTGGGCCTGCGTACCCGTGTTGATCGTGAAACTGACAAGGTAGGAGACAACGAGCCCTACGATGTCGATCCCCAGGTGGACTATACCGTACCGGTTCACGGTAAACGCTTCGGAATCCCCAGTCTGATGCTGGAGCTTCGCCAGGACCAGATCAGCGACGACCTGAAGGTTCAGCGCTGGTGTAACATCATTGCCGGTTGCTGTGAGTACGCCGTTTAGGACAGGATTTAGGAAACCTCTGACTAATTATGGAAGTGCTCTGCGGGAGTCTGTCGGGCGCCACTGCAAGGCGTCGTGCGCCGGGAATGGCCGTCGCCCTTGCCAAGCGCGAAAACACCTCGGTGGTGCCTGACAGGCCCCGCCGGTCGAGACTTGCAGGCGAGCCCACTGCCCTTGTTGGCTTATAAGGGTTGTCTCGCCTTGACAGGCCGACACATGCCGGCGGCAAGGCGCCGCGTCAGAAGCCGCATCGCTGGCCGCCGATCTTGCCTGACACTGCGCTGTCTCCTCGTCGGTTCGATTCTGCCTGAATGCCTGACCTGTGAGGATGGCGCCATCTTGCGAGAGTCACGGCGGCAGCGGCGCCAATTGCCACCAGCTTGCACCAGGCACGCAGCAAGGGCCCTGGCCTGCTGCCGATTAAGTCTGAGGCTTCGTCCCTGTGCTCAACTTCGTCCTGACGGAATTCTTCCAGCAGGGCCCTGATCCCGGGCAACAGCTGCTGCTGGTCCAACTGGTTGATCTGTTCCTGATAGTGGCTGTCCACAAACCGTTCCACTTCAGCAATGGTGGCGAATACCGCGCGCCGGCCGAACAGCGCTGGCAGGGAACCAGTCAGGAAGCCGGCAACCCGCCATACGGGCAGCAGCCAGCTTCGGGATTTCTTCGACAGCAGTCGGTCAAGTACCTCCAGGTGATGCCACTCGGTCTGCAGATGTTCCGACGCGAATCGCCTCACTTCCGGGTCGCGGGAGCAACTGAGAATACCCCGGTAGATGAAGACGGCACCGGTTTCACCGGCGTGATCAGAGCGCAGGTCAGCCAGTAACCAGGCAGGTAACTTTTCCAATGGCCATTTTTTGTAAGCAGTAGAAGCGGTCATGTCGGTATTTACGAAAGACGGAGAGACACGGACCTGTGCTTAATCAGAGGTTTCTTAGATTTGTCAGAAATTCGTAATGCCTGGTCGGTATCCAATCAGACTCAAGGGTCGCCGTGGTAGATGAATCGGGTCAAGGCCTTAATGGTTGCCTGTCCATTCACCTTACGGGAGCCATTCTCAGACGGTTTGTATGCCGAAGCCGGTGCGGGCTTGCTGGGAGGAATCGGACCGGGCATTGATTACGCAAGAGAGTTCGGCCTGGAATTGTTGCCGCTGCGATTTAACCCCCGGCTGGGTTCTCTATCGCACTTCAAAGGGCAGCGCATCGAACACCGCCAGGATGCTCCCGAAAATCTTCCCTTCCAGCTAAGGCAGGATGAACAGAATCTGTCGGTAGAAGATCTCCATTTTCGCTATCGACTGGGCCCCATAGGCCAGATAACTGATCTTGCCCAGCTGGCACCACCCGGATTAGAGTCCGATGTCCTGGAACGATAGGAAAAAAACAGTATGCGTGACTTCCTGGAGGAGCAGGCTGCTTCGGAGGCTGCCCTCGAGGCGATGATGTACTATTATATGCCGGCATATGGGGATTCACTGGACGAAATAAACCTGCTTCAGATCGTGAGGGAGACCGTTTCTTTCACTAAAGCAACAGGTGCATTTACCGTGGCCGGGGGTAATGATCGTATCTGCGGCGAACTGGCGCGGCGACTGGGTGATAGGGTGCACTATCAGAGTCCGGTTCCGGAACGGAATCGGTGACCGCAGACATTGCCATATTGACACCACCACCCCCGGTGCTGCGAACCATTGATTTTGGTTCACTCCTTCCGGAGGCCACAAACAGTGCTTTGCGTGCAGCTATTCCGGTGCCGGCGACACAATCTGGGGGGTCTCTGGATACTCCCATGCAGCCTTTGAATCCGGCAAGGAAGTTGCTGCGGCGATTATGGCTGCCCCTTTTAGATAGACCCCTTGCTGCCCACCAGATTGGTGAATCCCTCCCAGCCACGTTATGTCAACTAGGTTATCTCAACTACGTTATCTGACGCATTGTTGACAGAGTTGTCAAAGCGCTAGATTCAAGGCTCCTAAAACAATCACTGGAAATTTATTCGCAACAGCGACGTTTCCGCGTGGTTTTCTATTCGCTCAACGTCAGGTGCCTCAAGGAAAGTCATGATTATCTCGAAATTGAATAAACTGGCCGCTGCCGTATCGCTGACCAGTGGTCTGCTGTTGACCGTGATCAGTAATTCCGCTGCTGCCGCGGAATTCAGTACCGACTGGCAGCTGCCCGAGAATCTGACCGCCAAGGTGCAGTTGCTCAGTGCTGAGCAGCAGGTTTTCATTTACAGCGGTGCGTTCATGGATTTTATTCCGGCTCAGCAGCTTGAGCACGAGCTGGCCATGCGGGATGCCGGTGATCTGGCGACTATGTTCGCTGACCTGATGGCCGTGGCGGAGCAGATGGGCTACGACCCGGAGCGCGACATGGGCGCCATGCCCCTGAACACCACGGCCAATGACTTTAACAGTGGCATAATACTGCCCCCGCTGCTGCGTGACGAAACCCGGGAGCCGGGACCTTTCAGTGTCCACCGCTATCTTTTTCCGGAATCGGGGGTACCCACTTTTGCTGGCGCCAAGGTTGCAATCTGGCCGGAAGACCTGGTTGCCGGCGACGTGGATGTAGCCATCGTCGGCGTCCCCAATGACATGGGCAGCGGCCGCCGCAACGCCGAGTACGGTCCGCGCGTGATGCGTGCCCTGGACACGCTGGCACTGCCGGACGTGGATTCGCTGATCGATCCGCGGGAAGTGCTGTCCATTGTTGATTACGGTGATTTTACTATCGACAATATGAGTACCGAGCTGACGGTTGATCACGTCACCGAGATGGTGGCAGAAACCGCCGGGACTGGTGCTGTGCCCATGCTGGTGGGGGGCGACACCTCCATGCTCTATCCCGGCGTGAAAGGCGTAGCGCAAACCCACGGCTACGGCGAATTCGGCCTGGTTCACTTCAGTGCCCACCCGGACAGTGATCGGGACGCGGTGCACACGATTTCCGACAGCCAGGCGCTGTTTCTGCTGCTGGACGAAGGCATTGTCGCCGGCCAGGACATGATAACCGTCGGCCTGCGGGGACCGGCGGTGGATGCCGAGACCCTGCAATGGTTCAGGGAGCAGAAGGTACGCTATCACACCATGGCCGAAATTGGTCGCAGTGGCTACGACCGGGTCCTGGACCGGGTGCTGCAGGAAGCAGGCGCCGGGCCGGACAAGCTGTTTGTTTCCATCGATGTCAGTGTCATCGAACCCAGTGAGATGGTGGCCGCCGGCCGCATTGCCGCCAACGGTCTGAGCGTGCAGGAAGTGGCTTCCGGTATCCGCCAGCTGTGTGCCGACAAGGAAATTGTCGGTTTCGAAATTACCGATATGGCGCCGATGCTCGACTTCTCACGACTTTCCGCGGTCAACGCCAATACCGTCCTCAACGCCTGCCTGGTGGGCATCGCCCTGCGCGAGGCGGGACTGTCCGGCGACTACGTCCATCCGCTGGCCATCGACCACGGTCAGGACTGATAACCAACAACTTCAACCATTCCCATGCTCTGTCAAAAGTTTAACGGAAATCCAGCAATGAACAGCATTGAGAACAAGATTCGCAAACCCCTGGCCGCCGCCATTGTGCTGCTGTCTGCCACCGCGTTGCCGGTGATGGCCCAGGACGCGCCGGTGGTACCCGAGACCCCCGAACACATAGCCGGTAAGGATCCCTATCCGTTTGAGATGCGTGACTTCCGCGGCTTCGAGGATCCGGAGCCGCCGATTGAGCTGCCTGACAGCGTAACGCCCAGACTGTCGATGTTGACCGCAGAGCAGATCGAGTTTTTGCAAAGCGATGCCGCGCGGCGTTTTACCGGGGGCCTGGAAGATACCGTCACCGAGCTGGAGGAGCGCAGCCCCACCGAAATTCTGGCCTGGGTGGAAGCGATGCAGGATATCGTTAACCGCACCCGTTATGACGAGGACCGGGACGATTCCCATATTGCCCTCAATACGGATTCAACAAAATTCAACGCCTGGCGTCTGCGCCGCCCGCGCTCCATGGATCCCGAGCGGGAACCGGGTCCAATTCAGCTCGGTCGCTATAACGGCCGCGGCGGTCCCCCCACATTCGGTGGATTTCCACTGGCACTGACTCCCGAAGACCTGGAAGCCGGTGAGGTCGATGTGGCTATCGTTGGCGCGCCGCTCAACATGGGCTCCGGCTGGCGGGACTCCGGTGCCCAGGCAACGGTTGACATGCGGGTTCACGGTCGGGCTCTGGGTGGATCAGATCAATATGTACAGATCGATGCCGGCCGGGTGCTCAATATTGTCGATTACGGTGATGTGGCAATCGACAATGCCAGCACGGAGCGCTCCATGGAGCATGTGCGGGAAGTGGTCAGGGAAATCGCTGAAACCGGTGCCGTACCTATCATCATCGGCGGCGACCACTCCCTGGAATACCCGAACGTGGCCGGTCTTGCTGACGTCTACGGCAAGGAACAGCTTTCGGTCATTCACTTTGATTCCCACTACGACGCCTGGTGGGGTAGTCGCCATCTGATCAGTCATGGGGCACCGGTTTACCGCCTGCTCAATGAGGGACACGTGCGACCTGCTGACTACATTCAGGTCGGTTTACGTTCCAGTGGTCCCGACGAGCAGGCGTTCAAATGGATGCGCGAGGTCGGCATGCGGTTTCACACCATGGCGGAAGTGGAACAGCGGGGATGGGATGCGGTCATTGACAGGGTAGTGGCCGAAGCCAGCGAGGAGGGACGTAAACTGCACATCTCCTTCGATATCGATGTGATTGACCCGGCTTTCACCACGGCTACCGGCACGCCGGTACCGGGCGGGTTGAACATGCGCGAATCCATCACTATCGTTCGCCGACTCTGCGCGGAGTCCAACGTGGTCAGTTTCGACCTGGTGGAACTTCACCCGGCACTGGATCCAACGTACGTGTCCACACTCAACAGTGCTTTCATCGTCAAAGCCTGCCTGACCGGTCTGGCTATGCGGGAAGAAGGCCTGACCGATCCCCACTACCTCAGCCCCATCGCCTCTGAACATGCTGTTGATGACTTCTATGGCGATCAGCAGGAATTCCTCGATCGCACCGCCGAGCTGGAAGCGGAGCAAGAGGAAGAAGCGGAGGACGAAGACGACGAAATCGAAGAGGACTAGCTATAAATGGGGTCAGAGTAAAATTAAGGCCCTGCATTTTTACTCTGACTCCACTAATTGCGGGACCTAAATTTTACTCTGACCCCAATTATTCACCTGTCTTATACGTTATCTGACGAATAGTCCGGACGACCGGGATTGGCGATATTAGGTCAAGCCCAATCTAGCAGGAAATTCTGGACCATGAAGTTGCTAACCCGAATCGGCATCGCTGTGCTGACCACCTTACTGGTCATACCTTTTTCCCTGTCCGCCCAGGAAAACGAAGCGGAGGCCGCCGAAGAATCCGCTGAATCTGTAGAGCCAAGAGTTCCCACCGAACCCGGCCAGGTCCCGGCAGATATCGACGCTGCCACCCCTGGGCTGATGCCGCTGGAACCTTTGGAAGACATCCCCGATGACGTGCTGGTTATCATTGACGCGCTGCCCGACGACAAGGCGGAATTTGTCAAAAGTGGCAGAACGGGAGCTGTGCTGGACAAGGACCTGATGTTCAAGCAGTTGCTGGAAGCGCCGGCAGATGCCGTGGAAGCCTACGTGGACGCCATCATGTCGGTCTACGATCAGGTGCAGTATCAACAGGGCAGGGATGTTGATCAGATTGAACTGAACACCCATTCGCCGGATTTCAACAGCTGGCGTCTCCGCCGTCCCCAGGTCCTGAATCCGGAGCGCGAGCCCGGACCTATCAGCCTGGGACGTTACCTGGGTGGCGGGTCTGGAATACCCACCTTTGCAGGTTCCCCCGTAGCACTGACGCCGGAAGACTTAACCGCCGGTGAAGTGGACGTCGCCATCGTTGGTGCGCCGCTGGACATGGGCTCCGGCTGGCGTGATGCGGTCCATGGCCCGCGGGCCATGCGCACCCTGGGCCGAGGCACGGGCGGTACCGACGTGGCCACCATGGTCAATCCGGGCAATGTGCTCAATATCGTCGACTACGGCGACGTGGCCATTGATCAGCTGAGCACCGAGCGCAGCGTGCAGGAGGTCAGGTCGGTAGTCAGAGAGATCGCCGCAACCGGCGCCATCCCGATGATCATCGGTGGCGACCACTCCCTGGAATATCCGAACGTGGCCGCCCTAGCGGATGTATACGGCAAGGGTAAGGTTGGAGTGGTTCACTTTGATGCGCACCTGGATACCGGAAGAGGCCGGGTGCACCTTTTAGATCATGGTCAGCCCATTTACCGGGTTATGAAAGAAGCCCATGTGCGGCCGGAAGACTACATCCAGGTCGGGCTGCGGGCACACTACGCCAAGAGCTACTACGAATGGCAGCAACAGATCGGCATGAACTATCACACCATGGCGGAAGTGGAGCGTCGCGGCTGGAACGCAGTCATGGAGCGGGTGCTACAGGAAGCCACGCAGAATACGGAATACCTGTACGTGTCGTTTGACGTCGACGTGCTGGACCCCGCGTTCGAGTCCGGTACTGGCACACCGGTATCCGGCGGGCTCACCATGCGTGAGGCCATCCCCATCATCCGGCGCCTGTGCGCCGAAGCCAACCTGGTGGGCTTCGATATCGTGGAACTGGCGCCTCAGCTGGATACCGGTTACCGCAGCGCGCTGAACGCCAACAGTCTGCTGTTCGCCTGTCTTACCGGCGTCGCCATGCGCAAAGAAGGCATCACCGAACCCGGCTTCATCAGTGAACTGTCGTCCGAGCACGGGCAGACTGACTACTACGGCGATGCCAGTGAAAGCGCCAGTGCCGATGAACCCAGTGATAACGAATCAAATGGAGAGGAAGATTGAGCAGTTCAGTAATCAAATCGAATCCATTCCGATCGGGACCCGCCCTGTGTCTGCTGGCTGTCTTGCTAGCCTCCGGCTCCAGCACCGTATCTGTAGCCCAGCCGGCAGCCAGGGCGACCTCTTTGTCGTCACAATTTCCAGACCTGACAGCAGCCCAGGCTGATTTCCTGTCCAACCAGGACAACCTGAACCAATTTGGCCTGACGCCGGGAAAAGTGGCGGTACAGCTTGCCGGCCGCGACAGCGACGGCATTAACGCCTACATCAACGCACTGATGGAAACTGCGGCAGCAGCACCTTTTCAGCCGGGCCAGGATGCTGCCAGACCGGTGCGCGCCAACGGCATAGAGGAACCGCTTGATGTGACCGCCGACGCGGCCGTAATACCACTGAATCCGGATGCCGGTAATTACAATCGGTCGCGAGTGCTGAAACCGGCGATTTTCGATGAGTACAAGCGCGAACCGGGACCAATCAACCTGCACCGCTATGTCACCGAAGTCGGCGGCATTCCAACTTTCGCCAATGCGCCAGTGGCGGTGCGTAAGGAAGATCTGATAGCCGGCCAGATCGAAGTGGCCTTCGTGGGTGCGCCGGTGGGTCTCAGCTCCGGCTGGCGGGATTCCCAGCATGCACCGCAGACCCTGCGCGGCATGTACGGGTTGACCGGATTCGATAGCTATGGCGGCGTCGACCCGAACCTGGAACTCAGAATTGCCGATTTCGGCGATATCTCCATCGATGATCTGAGCCCGGAACTGAACATGCCCCACGTACGTGAGCAGGTGGGCGAAATGCTTGACGCCGGCACCATCCCCTTCGTCGTTGGTGGCGACCACTCCCTTATGTATGCCACGGTGGCGGCCATGTCCGACTATTACGGCAACGATATCGGCGTCGTCCACCTGGATGCCCATCATCGTGCGGAACGCAATCTCGATCACTACTTTTCCGACCGGGTTCCAGTGAGCAGGTTGATTCTCGATGACCTGCTGCAGGGTGAAAATCTGATCCAGCTGGGTTTGCGGGGCGCTGACCTGGATGCAGCCGAGTACGCTTGGCTGCAATCCCAGCAGGTGCACTACCACACCATGGCCCAAGTGGAAGCCAGGGGCTGGAACACTGTGCTCGACGCGCTGCTGGCGGAAGCCCGGGCACTGCCAGACCGGGTATATATCTCGTTCGACATGAGCGTGCTGGACCCGGCGTTTGCCCCGGCCGCCGGCAGACCGGTTCCCGGAGGCCTGACCACCCGCGAAGCCCAGTCGGTCATCCGGCGACTGTGTACGGAAAACGACGTGGTGGGATTCGAGATGCTGGACGTGGCGCCTTACCTGGATGTGAGCTATCAATCCGCCATGACCGCCAATCACATCATGCACGCCTGTCTGACCGGTATCGCGTTGCGCAAGCAGGGCGTGATAGACGGCAACTACCTTTTTCCTGATGCCGTCAATAACGGCATCGACTAAAGATTGAAGACCTGGGTTCGTCCGTCGTCCATGCCCCCTACCTTTGAATGCCGGCGAATCCAGTTTCTTCATTAAACACACGATTGCTGCTTTAAAGCTTCAGTCACCTAAAGCAGCGTTGGATGTGGCCACTCCTTGTTATTTGCAAGGGTCGATGCTCAGTGGCCCCATCGATTCAGAATCGTCTACGGGATCTTTCCGGGTTCATTTTCACGGTCGATGGAAAACATTTTGCATACCAGTGCCCAGGCTGGCGGCCGAGCCGCTCGAAGCCACACTTCCTCAGCCGTTAGTAAGCCACCCGCCAGGTTCTCAGCATCTGGTTTAACCTGGGTAGGAAAGGCCAAATCCGGCCCCCGACAGAAAAAGACCGTGAGGCAACTACGCAATATTACGTAGTCGGTCTGGTCATTAGGCGAATTTCCCCGGGGGTCACTTTAGACGACACTTGCTCTTCAGAATTCACTTTACTCTGTAATCAGTCAGGAGTGCTGCATGGTCAAGAAGCAACTGTTAGCCGGATTTTTTCTGTCGCTGGGACTCAGTGTGTATGTATCCGCTGCGGCAGCGCAGGAAACAATCAAGGTCGGTGTGTTGCACTCGCTGTCCGGCACCATGGCCATCAGTGAGACGACCCTGAAAGATACCGTGCTGATGATGATCGAGGAACAGAACGCCAAAGGTGGCGTGCTGGGTAAAATGCTGGAGCCGGTGGTGGTTGATCCCGCGTCCGACTGGCCGATTTTCGCCGAAAAGACCCGCGAGCTGCTGTCCCAGGAGCAGGTGGACGTGATCTTCGGCTGCTGGACATCCGTGTCCCGCAAAGCAGTTTTGCCGGTTGTTGAGGAGTTGAACGGACTGCTGTTCTACCCGGTGCAATATGAGGGTGAGGAATCGTCTAAAAACATTTTCTACACCGGAGCGGCACCTAACCAGCAGGCTATTCCGGCTGTTGACTACCTGATGGACGAGCTGGGTATCGAGCGCTGGGTGCTGGTGGGCACCGACTATGTCTATCCGCGAACTACCAATCTTATTCTCGAAGCGTACCTGAAAGATCAGGGCGTCGCCGAAGGGGACCTGATGATCAACTACACCCCATTCGGTCATTCTGACTGGCAGAGCATCGTCTCGGAAATTCGCCGGTTCGGCAGTCAGGGCAGAGCCACTGCGGTAATCTCCACGGTCAATGGTGATGCCAACGTGCCGTTCTACCGGGAGCTGGCCAATCAGGGCGTGGGCTCTGAAGACATCCCGGTGGTCGCATTCTCAGTGGGTGAAGAAGAGTTGAGCGGTATCGATACCGAGCCGCTGGTGGGACACATGGCGGCCTGGAACTACTTCCAGAGCGTGGAGACCGATGAGAACGAAGCATTTATTGAACAGTGGCATGAGTTCATCGGCGATACGTCGCGGGTGACCAACGATCCTATGGAAGCCACCTATATTGGATTCAGCATGTGGGTACAGGCGGTTGAAGCCGCTGGCACCACCGACGTCGACGCGGTCAGTTCAGCGCTGATCGGTACCCAGGTGCCCAACCTGACCGGCGGCATGGCTACCATGGGCAAGAATCACCATTTATCCAAGCCGGTGCTGATCGGCGAAATTCAGGATGACGGACAGTTTGAAGTGGTATGGGAAACCGAGGGCCTCGTGGAAGGGGATGCCTGGTCAGACTACTTGCCTGAATCAAGAGAGATCATTGCCGACTGGACCGCACCAATTGAGTGCGGCAACTACAACACCAAGTCCGAGGTCTGCTCCGGACAGTCATTCTGAACGCGTCCCGTTAACGGATTTGTTGGTCGTGAAAAGTTTTCTCCTGGCGTTCAAGCAAATCTCGATACCACATGTATCGGGGTTTGCTTGCTTTTTTTGCGCTAATTTTTATTCCACCCCCAAGTCCACCTGAACAGGATCTATGGACTCCGCGGCGGCCTTCAATCCTGATCAGGTCAATTGGAATGAATATTGCTCCTTTAACGAAGTCATGCCGCCGGACGAATTCTGGCTTGAAGAAGTAAAATTGCGGAGAGCTGCAATAACACATCGCGATAAAAGACTGCTACAACTGCTACAAAAGACACATCAGATATCACATCTAACTCTCGAACAGGTTTTGCATCAACCTCTGCATCGACTTTGCAAACAGGGCTGACTGGCAAAGAGTTTTCGGGTAATCCAAGGAGCACTGGCACTGCATGAACAGGACAGCGAACACAACGGTCGCATTGCTGCTGACCCTGCTCCTTTTGCCCTTTGCCCTGCTGGCAGCGGAAGCTGAATCCGGTAAGGATTCCAGTGTCGACCCGGCGCTACAGCCGCTGCTTGCAGACCTGACCCAGGCCAGCCTGAGGGACACCGCGGCAGTGCTGGATCAGCTGGAAGCCGCTGGTGGTCGCACCATGCTGCCGCTGTTTCAGACCATGCTGGACGGCGATCTCTATTTCGATGAAGCAACGCTGCTGATTATCGGCGTTAGAGAAGACAACGGCGGTGACGAGCTTGGCACCGACATCATGACGGGAGTCGACCTGGGCAGTGTGGCCAGGCGCGAGCTGGAAAAAATCCGTGTCAACAACCGGCTGCGTGGACACCTGCGCGATGCCATTGCCCGCATACAGTTGACCCAGGGTGATCGTCGGGAACGTCGGCAAGCGGCGCTGGCTCTGCTTGATGACATCAACACCGACAGCGCGGAATTACTGTCCCAGGCCCTTGCCGTGGAATCGGAGTCTTCGGTCCGGGAAGTGATAGAGGTGGGGCTGGCCATGCAGACTTTGCAGGCCTCCGATGACCGGGAGGCGAGACTCGCTGCCATCGACGTGCTGGACGGCCGTCTGGAAAACCCGGTGCGCAACATGCTGACTTCCTACGCACCCGGCGGCTTCATGGAAGAGGCAGATGCTCAGGTCAGCGGCGCCGCGGCGCAGGCGCTGGAAAATATTCAGGGTCGAATAAGCTTCTTTCGTTTTGTGGAACAGTTGTTCTTCGGGCTGAGTCTGGGCAGCGTCCTGCTGCTGGCGGCCATCGGGCTGGCGGTTACTTTCGGCGTCATGGGTGTTATCAACATGGCGCACGGCGAAATGCTGATGCTTGGCGCCTACACCACGTACGTCGTGCAGCAGGCTATGCCCAATCTTATTGGCTACTCACTCTGGGTAGCCATCCCGGCGGCATTTCTGGTGGCGGCCACCGTCGGAATACTGATTCAGCGCTACGTAATCCGCTTTCTCAACGGACGTCCATTGGAGACGCTGCTGGCAACCTTCGGGATCAGTCTCATTCTCCAGGAGACAGTCAGAACTATTTTTTCCCCGCTTAACCGCCGCGTCCTCAGCCCTCAGTGGATGAGCAGCTCCCTGGAAATCAACCCGGTCCTGTCTCTTACCTACAACCGGCTTTACATTCTGTTGTTCGCCCTGGTGGTGTTCGGGATTCTGCTGCTTATTCTGAAAAAATCATCCCTGGGTCTGCAGGTCAGGGCAGTTGCCCAGAATCGGGAAATGGCCCGGGCCATGGGTATCCGCACGGAGCGGGTCGATGCCCTGACTTTCGGGCTGGGTTCGGGTATCGCCGGTATCGCCGGTGTGGCCCTGAGTCAGCTGACCAACGTGGGGCCCAACCTGGGGCAGTCCTACATTGTGGATTCCTTCATGGTGGTGGTTTTTGGCGGCGTTGGTAACCTGCTTGGCACGCTGGTGGGTGCCTTCACCCTGGGTACTGTCAACAAGTTTATGGAGCCGGTCACCGGTACCGTGCTGGCGAATATCCTGATTCTGCTGTTTATTATTTTATTCATTCAAAAACGCCCTAAGGGGCTGTTTCCTCAGTGGGGGCGGGCAGCGGAATGAATCAACCCTGGGCTACCTGGTTAGGGGATCGCCGGCTGTCCGGCGACAGCGGTGTTTTTATTTCCGTGCTGTTTGCAGCCACTGTGCTGGTGGTGCTGGGAAACCTGCTGATACCGGAGTCCTCGACCCTGCACGTCAGCACCTACACCGTTACTCTCTTCGGCAAATACCTGTGCTATGCCCTGCTGGCCCTGTCGGTGGATATCATCTGGGGGTATTGCGGTATTCTCAGTCTTGGCCACGGTGCCTTTTTCGCCCTGGGTGGTTATGCCATGGGCATGTACCTGATGCGCCAGATTGGCGGCCGGGGTGTTTACGGTAATCCGGTGTTACCGGACTTCATGGTATTTCTGGGCTGGGAAGAACTTCCCTGGTACTGGCTGGGCATGGACAATTTTCTGATTGCTGCGCTGATGGTGCTGCTGGTCCCCGGACTGCTGGCCTATGTGTTCGGCTGGCTGGCGTTTCGCTCACGGGTTACCGGTGTGTACCTGTCCATCATGACCCAGGCGCTGACCTATGCCTTGATGCTGTCCTTTTTCCGCAATGAAATGGGCTTTGGCGGCAACAACGGCCTGACCGATTTCAAGGAAATCCTCGGCTTCGATATTCAATCGGACGGCACCCGGATCACGTTGTTCGTGGCCACGGCCCTGTTCCTGGGCATCGCCTACTGCGTGAGCCGGTACCTGATGAATTCCCGCTTTGGCCGCATTACTGTATCGATCCGGGATGCGGAAGCCCGGACCCGCTTTCTGGGCTACCAGAGCGAAAGCTACAAGCTGTGGCTGTTCGTTTATTCCGCCGTGCTGGCCGGAATTGCCGGTGCGCTTTACGTCCCCCAGGTGGGCATTATCAATCCCGGGGAATTCGAACCGCTGAATTCTATCGAGATAGTCATCTGGGTTGCCGTAGGCGGCCGCGGCACCCTTTATGGCGCCGTGGTTGGTGCCGTTCTGGTCAACTACGCCAAGACCCGGTTTACGGCATTGATGCCCGAGGGCTGGATTTTCATGCTTGGCGCATTGTTTGTCCTGGTAACCATTCTGTTGCCCAAGGGCCTGGCCGGACTGCTGAAAGATTTTCAGCACCGTCGCGGAGGGCCCCGCGTCGGCAGGGAAATCGAGGCAGGCAGCGGATGAATTCCCTCACCACCGGCGCCCGGATAAGGTCGGTTTCCGCTGAGCAGAAACCGGATGTGTCCCATAATGTATTGCTCTATGTAGAGGACTTGACCGTCAGCTTTGACGGCTTCAAAGCCCTCAACAAGTTGAACCTGTACATCAACGACGGTGAACTGCGCTGCCTGATCGGTGCCAATGGCGCCGGCAAGACCACTCTGATGGACGTGATTACCGGCAAGACCGCCTGCGACAGTGGCTCGGTCTACTTCGGTCAGACGGTGAATCTGCTGAAGCACTCGGAGCCGGAGATTCAGCGCCTGGGCATTGGTCGCAAGTTTCAGAAACCCACGGTCTTCGAAGCCCTGACCGTGTTTGAAAACCTGGAACTGTCTCTGCACTGCAATAAAAGTGTCTGGTACTCACTGCGTGCAGCAATCAGTGGCGAGCAACAGGACCTCATTGCTAAAACGCTTGAAATCATCGGTCTCAAGGACAGTCGCTCCAGCCTGGCCGGATCCCTGTCACACGGTCAGAAACAGTGGCTGGAAATCGGCATGCTGCTGGTGTCGGAACCAAGGCTGCTGCTGATCGACGAGCCGGTAGCGGGCATGACCGCGGAGGAGAGCGAACGGACGGCGGAGCTGCTGACCTCCCTGGCCGGCGATCATACGGTGGTGGTGGTGGAGCATGACATGGAGTTTGTGCGCAGTATCGCGCGCACGGTATCGGTGCTGCATCAGGGCAGCCTGCTGGCGGAAGGCAGTATGGATAAGGTGCAGAGTAATCCCGAGGTCATTGAAGTCTATCTGGGGGATGAAAGCGTGTGATTTCCATCCGCAATCTTGATCAGTATTATGGCAGCAGCCAGATACTGTGGGACCTGAGCCTGGAGATCCCCACCGGATCCTGCACCTGCATCATGGGGCGCAACGGCGTGGGTAAAACCACGCTCCTGAAATGCCTCATGGGCCTGCTACCCGTTCGAAACGGCGAAATTCTCATCGAAGACAGGCCGCTGCAGAAGCGTCCGGCCCATGAACGCGCCCGGGCCGGTATCGCCTATGTCCCGCAGGGTCGCGATATTTTCCCGCAGCTCACCGTCGAGGAAAATCTGCGTTGTGGATTACCTTGTCGCACCGACAACGCCCGTGAGATACCGGGTGAGGTTTTCGAACTGTTTCCGGTTCTGCGCGACATGCTGGAGCGCCGCGGTGGCGACCTGTCCGGCGGTCAGCAGCAACAACTGGCTATCGCCCGTGCCCTGGTTATCGATCCCCGGGTCCTGATTCTGGACGAGCCCAATGAAGGCATTCAGCCGAATATCGTCAAACAGATCGGTGACGTCATCACCTATCTGAATGATAATGGCCTGACCGTCGTGCTGGTGGAACAGAAACTGGGATTTGCCCGACGGGTCGGCCGCGAATTCCGCCTGATGAAAAAGGGCCGTATCGTGGCCGCTGACGCCATGGCCAACCTCAGCGATGATCTGATTCGCGAGCACCTGGCTGTGTAACTACTGAATACGGCTCTGGAAGCCCCTGGCTGGTGACGTGACTGCGGACCCACAGAAAAATAGCATGGGCAGCCCGCCTCCAGGCTGGGATGCCACCCTGGAGCTGGGCTTTGCCAACCGCCGCGGCAAGTGCAGCCTGGTGGAAAAAAGTCATCGGGGGCCGCTGTACGTGCAGCGCGCGTTTTATCCCGAAGGACCTGATCTGGCCCATGTTTACCTGTTGCATCCTCCCGGTGGCATGGTCTCCGGCGATCGACTCACTGTCAGCATCTCAGTACACGACGGCGCCAGGGTGCTGATCACCACCCCGGGAGCGGGAAAGGTCTACCGGGCCCGGGGCGATCAGGCGCTGCAGCGGCAGCAGAATCTTATCCAGGTCGGCCCGCACTGCAGTTGTGAGTGGTTTCCCCAGGAAAACATCTTCTTTAACGGCGCCCGGGCCCGTCTCGAAACGCGCCTGGAGCTGGCTTCGGACAGCCTGTTTCAGGGCTGGGAGATATCCGTACTGGGTTTGCCTGTGAACAATCTGCAGTTTGAGGAGGGTGAGGCAATCCAGCGTTTGCTGATCAACGTGGATGGCCGGCCCCGGCTGGTTGAAAACCTGACCATCGACCCTGGCAGTCGACAGCTGTTGTATCATCGGGCAGGGATGGCAGGTCTGCCGGTCAGTGGACTTTTCGTGGCCGGACCTAACCTCGATCAGGAAGACCCGTCTCTGAGTGAATTGCTTGACCGGGTGCGTGGCCTTGATGCCCCGCAGGATTGCCACTGGGGAGTTACAGTTACCGGTGGTTTCATCGTGGTACGCTACCTGGGAACCTGCGCAGAGCAGGCCAGAAAACTGTTTATTGCCGTGTGGCGTCTGCTGCGGCCGGCGCTGTCTGATCGGCCAGCCTGTCTGCCCCGAATCTGGGCGACCTGATACGATTGAAATGGTATAGCTATGGAATTATTGCCGCGCGAGAAAGACAAGCTCCTTATTTTTACTGCTGCGCTGCTGGCCGAGCGCCGGCTGGCCCGGGGTCTGAAACTGAATTACACGGAAGCGGTCGCCCTGATCACCATGGAGATCATGGAAGGCGCCCGGGACGGCAAGACTGTGGCGGAACTGATGAGCTATGGCAAGACCATTCTCGGCCCCGACCAGGTGATGGACGGGGTTGCCGAAATGCTCCATGAGGTGCAGGCGGAAGCCACTTTCCCGGACGGCACCAAGCTGGTCACTGTCCATGATCCCATCAGCTAGAAACCTCTGATTAACTATGGAGACAGCCATGATTCCCGGAGAAATTCAAACCGCTGCCGGCAGCATCGAGCTCAATAAGGGGCGTCAGATGGTGAGCCTGCGCGTGGAAAACACCGGCGACCGGCCAATTCAGGTAGGCTCGCACTACCATTTTGCGGAAGCCAACCCGGCACTGCGCTTTGATCGGGAAAAAGCCCGCGGCTTTCACCTGAACATCGCGGCTGGTACCGCCGTCAGGTTTGAGCCCGGGCAGGGTAGGGAAGTGGAACTGGTTGCCTATGCCGGCAAGCGCGAGGTCTATGGTTTCCGGGCCGAAGTAATGGGCCCGCTGGCGGAGGACGACCAGTGACCAGTATCGATCGACAAACCTATGCGTCCATGTTCGGACCGACCACCGGGGACCGGGTTCGCCTGGGTGACACGGCACTGTGGATTGAAGTTGAAGAAGACCGCACCGTATACGGGGACGAGGTCAAGTTCGGTGGCGGCAAGGTTATCCGGGACGGCATGGGACAGAGTCAGGCGGGGGACGCCGAGTCCATGGACCTGGTGATTACCAATGCCCTGATTCTTGACCACTGGGGAATTATCAAGGCCGATGTGGGCATCAAGAGTGGTCGCATTGTCAGGGTGGGGAAGGCCGGTAATCCCGATGTTCAGGCGGGCGTGGATATAATTATCGGTCCCGGCACCGAAGTTATTGCCGGGGAGGGCAATATCCTCACGGCCGGTGGTATCGATGCACACATTCATTTTATCTGTCCGCAACAGGTTGAAGAAGCACTGATGTCGGGTATCACCACCATGATCGGTGGTGGCACCGGGCCGGCTACCGGGACCAATGCCACCACCTGTACGCCGGGTATCTGGAATATCGGCAAGATGCTGCAGGCTACCGACAACATGCCCATGAACTTCGGCTTTCTCGGCAAGGGCAATGCCAGTCTGCCGCTGGCCCTGGAAGAGCAGCTGAACGCCGGTGCCTGCGGCCTGAAGCTGCACGAAGACTGGGGAACCACCCCCGCGGCCATCAGCAACTGCCTGGATGTTGCCGACAGATTTGATGTCCAGGTTGCTATTCACACTGACACCCTGAACGAGTCCGGTTTTGTGGATGATACCCTGGCGGCGTTCAAGGGACGGGCAATCCACACTTACCATACCGAGGGCGCTGGCGGCGGCCATGCACCGGATATCATTCGCGCCGCCGGGTTTGCCAACGTGCTGCCGTCCTCCACCAATCCCACGCGGCCCTACACCATCAACACGGTGGACGAGCATCTGGACATGCTGATGGTCTGTCATCACCTGGACCCGTCGATCCCGGAGGATGTGGCGTTTGCTGATTCACGTATCCGCAAGGAAACCATCGCGGCGGAAGATATTTTTCATGACCTTGGCGCCTTCAGCATGATCGCCTCGGATTCCCAGGCCATGGGTAGAGTTGGTGAAGTGATTATCCGCACCTGGCAAACGGCTCACAAGATGAAGAAGCAGCGGGGCGCCCTGGGTGACGATTCTGACCGGGCCGACAATTTCCGCGCCCGGCGCTACATTGCCAAATACACCATTAACCCGGCAATCACCCATGGCATTTCCCATGAGGTGGGCTCCATAGAACCAGGCAAAATGGCCGACCTGGTGCTGTGGAAACCGGCATTTTTCGGCATCAAGCCGGCGCTGATAATCAAGAGCGGGATGATTGCGGCGGCGCCCATGGGCGACCCCAACGCATCAATTCCCACCCCGCAGCCGGTACACTATCGACCGATGTTCGGCGCTATGGGTCTGGCACCTGCTGCATTATCTGTAACGTTCACCACCCAGCAGGCACTGGATAACGATATCGCCGGTCGGTTGGGACTGAACCGGCGCCTGGGTGCCTGTTACGATACCCGCAGTATCAGCAAGCAGGACATGAAGTTGAACGACTGGCTGCCGGAGATCGAGGTGGACCCACAGACTTACGAGGTGCGGGCCAACGGTGAACTGCTGACCTGTGAGCCGGCCGAACAGCTTCCGTTGACTCAGCTATACAGCCTGTTTTAACTATGACTATTACTAGCATCAATAGTTGACGGCTTGTGTTGCATCGGGTTTGGTGGCGCCGCTTGTTAGCTCGATTTGTGGTTGGGGCTGGGTCCGGGTACCGAAGCTGAGGATCGCAAACGCACGTATATGTGCGCTCGATCTCGGCATCCATGCCTCGAACGTCCTCAGCTTCGGTACCCGGACCCTGCCGGCCACTCCGTTCGGAGCCATTACTCAGTCAAGCGCGGGCGATGGTATAAGCAGAAACTATGGCCCAGCAATGATTGGAAGTCTGGGGGGCTAAAGCATCTGAATGTGTAAAGTAGAAAAGTGAGTGGAAGTAATAGTTATGCTGGAAGTTTATGAGCGCCTTGGGTTGAACTGTGACGCGAAGGAATTTGAGCGCGTCGAGTTGAATCATGAGCAGCGCGGTAAGGGTCGGTTGCGCACGGTCAGTGTGGAAGGCAGTGACGTAGGCCTGTTCCTGGAGCGGGGCAGTCCGCTGCAGGTGGGGGAATTTCTGCGCAGTCGCTGTGGCAAAACCCTGCGTGTCGACGGAGCCGTTGAAGAGGTGACCGTAGCGCGCTGCGATGACTGGGAAACCTTCAGTCGCGCCTGCTACCATCTTGGCAATCGTCACGTTAAGGTGCAGATTGAATCGCGCTCGCTGTTGATACTTCCGGACCACGTGCTGGAGGAAATGCTCACTGGACTGGGGATGACAGTAAGCCTGGATCGACAGGTGTTCGTTCCCGAATCCGGAGCCTATAGCCATGGTCAAGGGCATAACCACGGTCACACTCACAGCCATAGCGATAACCCGGGTCAACCCCAAAGCCCCGACCACAGTCACAGCCACACCCATGGTGAGGATTCCGGTGGTGCCAAAATTCATGACGCAGCCTTTGAGAAAGGGCATGGTCACACACATTAGCAGGGATTAATCGAGTAAGTCTGACCATGCAATTGCAAAACCTGCTTCGCCTGCAACAGCTTGGAAGTGCCAACCTTCCTGTCGGTGCCTATGCGTTTTCCCAGGGTCTGGAATCGGCGGTGGAAGCCGGTTGGCTGAATTCCGCGGAGGACGTGGAGGGCTGGCTGTCTGTTCAGTTGCGCTATGCCCTGGGCAGGGTTGATTTTCCGGTCTATTACAGATTGCGGGAGGTGCTTGCCGGACGTCACGAATCGAGCCTGCAGCACTGGAATGACTGGTTGTTGGCCTGTCGGGAAAGTCGTGAGCAGCGACTGTGTGACACCGCGACTGGCGAGGCATTGGCGAGGTTGCTGGGTAATCTGAATGTTCCACTGGTTCCAGTGACGGAGCCGGCGTTTCTGACGCTTTACGCCCAGGCCGCCGCCTGCTGGAACCTGGACGAGGATGCCAGCTGCGCGGTTTACGGCTGGAGCTGGATGGAGAATCAGGTTATTGCTGCCACCAAGTTACTGCCCCTTGGTCAGACCCGGGCACAACAGATACTCGACAGGTTACAGGGAGAAATCCCCAGACTGCTGAAGACCTCCCGAGACCTGTCAGACCATGACGTGGGTGTCAGTCTGCCGGCACTGGCTATCAGCAGCTGTCACCATGAAACCCAGTATTCCCGACTTTTCAGATCCTGAAGGAAGTGCCATCATGACCAGTAAACAAACCCTGAGAGTAGGTGTCGGCGGACCGGTTGGTTCCGGCAAGACTGCCCTGTTGAAATCACTGTGCCAGGCGCTGCGCGATCGCTATGATATCGCCGTGGTCACCAATGATATCTATACCAATGAAGATGCCCAGTTTCTTACCCGCCATGAAGCACTGGCGGCCGACCGGATTATCGGTGTCGAAACCGGTGGGTGCCCTCACACGGCCATCCGCGAAGATGCGTCCATGAATCTGGCGGCTATCGCCCGACTGGAAGAACGCTTTGGCGACCTGGACGTGGTGTTTGTGGAAAGCGGCGGTGACAACCTCAGCGCCACTTTCAGTCCGGAGCTGTCAGACCTGACCATCTACGTGATCGATGTGTCCGCCGGTGACAAGATTCCTCGCAAAGGAGGGCCGGGTATAACCCGGTCTGACCTGCTGGTTATTAATAAGATTGATCTAGCACCATTGGTTGGTGCATCTCTGGAGGTCATGGATGCGGATACCAGGAAGATGCGCGGCGAACGGCCCTTTGTTTTCAGTAATCTGAAAACCGGTGAGGGACTGGAGGAAATTATTAAGTTCATCGTCACCCAGGGTATGCTGCGCGACGTGGATCGAGGCTTACCTGACGAAGGAATCAGAACGTCGCAGAGACGTTCGCAGTAACCCGTAGTCCTGCGCTGAACTACGGCTTCGAACGGAGCGCCCGGCAGGTAGCTTGTGCCGCTGCGGACCGATGGCTGGTCTTGTTTGTTCAGGCGCCCTGTTCGGCGATTACCTTCAGCGCGATACGTGCTGCCGCGGTCCGGTTTTCGACCCCCAGTTTGGGGTAGATCTGTTCCAGGTGCTTGTTCACGGTGCGGGGGCTCATTTCCAGTATCTGGGCAATTTCCCAGTTGGTTTTGCCGTTGCTTATCCATAGCAGTACCTGGCTTTCCCGGACCGTGAGCTCCAGTTTGTGCCGCAGCAGTTCATGATCGGGGGATTTCTGCTGATCAAGAAGCTTCACCAGCTTCTCATCGTTCATCAGGTGGTCGAGAAAAACTGCCTCCAGCGGATACTCGATACCTTCAATGACCAGTTTATCGCCGCTTTCCCGTTTCCTGGATAACCAAACCACCAGTTGTGCCGAAATTTTGTTGGAGAAAACTTCGGCGCTCACCTGGGCGCGTGCCAGCAGGGCCTGTGTCTGGGGGGTGGCCCAGATCATTTTGCCGTCTTTGTCGATGGTAAAGAGAAACTGGCCGGTGGATTCCAGTGCCTTGTAGGCACTGCTGGTCTGGCGGGCATTGTTGTGGTGGACTTTCATGCGCGCCAGCAGTTCGTCAGTGTTGATTGGTTTGGTCAGATAGTCCACGCCGCCCACTTCGAGTCCCTTGACCAGATTTTCTGTTTCGGTGAGTCCGGTCATGAAGATAACCGGGATATCAGCCAGCTCCGGGTTTTCTTTCAAACGCGCACAGGTTTCGAAACCGTCCATATTGGGCATGACGGCGTCCAGCAGAATCATGTCGGGGCGAATTCGTTTGACGATAGTCAGTGCCTGATTCCCTTCAAGAGCCACCAGTACATCATAGCCAGCGCTTTCCAGGGTGTCGTTGATGAGGCTGAGCGCTTCCGGTGAATCATCCACCACCAGCACGGTGCCTGAATTCTTCTCTGTAGTCATGAAACACTTCTCTCAATAATTTCCACTATTCGCGTGAACTGCATTCTGTTGCTGAGGGTTTTGAAGTACCGCACCAGCCCGGTCTCGATCAGGCGCGCGCTTTCGATTTCGGCGAGCTTGTTGACCACTCCACTCTGGTAACCTATCTGGGCGTAGGCGTGCAGTTCCCGGAATAGCGGATGGTCCGGTACATCGGCGAGTTCGAGTTCGTCATCGGCCGGTTCCAGCGCCCGGCCATCAGTACTCTCGTCAATATACAGCCAGTCAAGATCAAGCTGGCCGCCGATGCTTTCCAATAGCTTCTGGTTGTTTACCGGTTTGACAATGTAGCTGTCGTGGTAGGCCCACTCGCCTTCCTTGAGATGATGTTCCTGCGCGTCGGCAGACAACATAACGATGGGCTGCCGGTAACCCTTACGCCGCAACTGCTCGGCCAGTTCAAGTCCGGACATCCCGGGGGGCATGCTGACATCCAGCAGGAATATATCCGGTGCAACCTCCTGCAGCAGGGTCAGGCAGTTCTGCGCGTCGCAGGCCTCAATTACGGTGAAGCCCAGTGGCGCCAACAGGTCTGACATGAAGCCGCGGTGGATGGGCTCATCATCGGCCACCATGACCACCTTGCGTTTACCCCGGTAGCCGGTCAGCTGCCTTGACGGCAGACTCTCTGACGGTGCGCTGACCGGTGGCATCATCAGTGAGATGGTAAACGTACTGCCTGCGCCGGGTTCACTTTCTATCTTCAGATCGCCACCCATGATTTCGGTAAGCAGGTGGACAATGGTCAGTCCGAGGCCGGTGCCGGAAACCCTGGGGGCCGCCGGATCTCTTACCCGCTCGAAGGGCACCAATATACGTTCCATGTCTTCCTCTTTAATACCAACGCCGGTATCCACCACGGAAAACACCACGACCTGGTTGCGATAGCGAACGTGGAATTCAATGCTGCCGTGATTGGTGTACTTGATGGCATTGGACAGGATATTGATCAGAATCTGTCGCAGCCGCCGCTGGTCCGTGGTGACCCGTTCGGGCAGGCGGTCATGGAGATAGAAAGTAAAAGTCAGGCCCTTTGCCGAAGCCTGATCCTTGAACATGAAAACCAGCTGATCCAGTAACTCTCTCAGCTTGACCGAATTACGGTAGATATCCAGTCTACCCGCTTCGATCTTGGAAATGTCCAACAGCCCCTCAATAAGGTCTGTCAGGTGTTCGCCGCTGCGGCGGATTATCTGCAGGGCGTTGTGGTGCTGCGTGGGGATATCCTGCTGGCGCTCCAACAGCTGCGCATAGCCGAGAATGGATTGCAGTGGTGTGCGCAGCTCGTGACTGATACCGGTCAGAAAACGACTCTTGGCATTATTGGCCTGTTCGGCGTGATCCTTGGCCTGTTGCAGTGCCAGATCGGTTTCCTTGTGAGCCTCTATTTCCCGGGTCAGTCGTTCGGTCTGGCGGGAGGTTTCCCGCTGCGCCATCGCCTGGCTCTGGCCGGCCAGCAACATAAGCCACACGATAACGCCGGTTATCAGCAGGAAGATAAAATAAATGGTGACCAGAGCCTGCCGTAACAGTTCGGTTTCCGACCCGGGTGCAGGATCCATCTGCATGTAAATCAGGCTGAGCAGCATGGCCAGCAGGATGCTGAAAATCAACAGGCTGGCGAAAAATTTGCTCACCCAGGAATTGATAATCCGGTACATCGCTCCCGGCAGGATCGGTTCAACCAGTTTCAACAGCACTGCGCTGAGGCCCGGCTCAGGTTTGCACTGATCTTCACAGCGGGAGTCCAGTGAGCAGCAAAGGGAACAAATGGCGCCCTGGTAGAGTGGACAGTGGCTCATGTCTTCCAGCTCGAAACGGGTTTCACAAACACAGCATTCCAGGGTGACGTGACCGTTGATCGAGTTGGGATTGAAGCTGTGATTGGCGTCGGAAAGCGCCAGCAGTTCCGGGGACTGCCTGGCCAGGTAGTAGCGTCCGCCGGTCACCCAGGCGAAAACCGGTGCCGCGATATAGCAGCATCCAAGGGAAATAAAATGGGCCAATGCTTTCGCACCCGGTCCGAACAGTCCCAGGTAGCAAAGCAACCCGATTGAGGAGGCCAGTATCAACGATCCCAGGCCTACCGGGTTCACGTCAAACAGGTGGGCGCGCTTGAATTCCACCAACGGCGGGCTCAGCCCCAGCGGTTTGTTGATCATCAGGTCTGCTGCCAGTGTCCCCAGCCAGCTCACAGCCACGATGGCAAAGACGCCCAGAATCGCTTCCAGCGCCTTGTAGATGCCCAGTTCCATCAGGATCAGCGCGATGGCCACATTGAACACCAGCCAGACGACCCGTCCGGGGTGATTGTGAGTCAGCCGGGAGAAGAAATTTGACCAGGCAATAGACCCCGCGTAGGCGTTGGTCACATTGATTTTCATCTGAGAGATGATGACCATCAGGCTGGCCAGAACCAGGGCGAAGGCCGGTGAGGCACTCAGGTAGCTGAATACCGTCTGGTACATGTAGGTGGGGTCGACGGCCTGTTCAACCGACGCGCCCCGGCTGAACACCAGGAACGCCAGGAAGGAGCCGAACAGCATCTTGATGGCGCCGATGATGATCCAGCCCGGGCCGGCCAGCACCAGCCAGAACCACCATTGGCGTTTGTTGGCTTCAGTTCTGACCGGCAGGAATCTCAGGTAGTCCACCTGTTCGCCAACCTGGGCGACGATAGCAAACAACACTGCCGTGGATGCACCAAACAGGACCAGGTTAAACCCGTTATTACCCGGCTCCATCACGGGGCCCGCCTGCACCCATTCATCGAAGTGACTGAATTCGTTCCAGACCACGACAATAAGTGCCAGGCATTGCAGTATCAGCCATACCGGCTGGGTACCGATCTGAAATTTACTGATATTGGTGATGCCATGGGTAACGATGGGTATCACGGCCACGGCACACAGCACGTAGCCGATTGCGGGTGGTATCCCCAGCAGGGCATTCAGTGCCGAGGCCAGGATTGCTGCCTCAATGGCAAAGAAAATGAAGGTAAAAGAGGCGTAGATCAGGGACGTGACAGTAGAGCCCAGATATCCAAAGCCGGCGCCACGAGTCAGCAGATCGATATCCAGGCCATAGTTGGCTGCATAGCAGGAGATGGGGAAGCCGATGAAAAAACAGGTAATGGCCACTGCCAGGATTGCCAGGGACGCGTTGGTGAATCCGTAGTTCAGGGTGATGGTGGCTGCCAGAGCTTCAAGGGCGAGAAATGACGCGGCGCCCAGAGCGGTCTGCCCGACCTGGGCAATACTCCAGCGCCTTGATTTTTTCGCGGTAAAGCGGAGCGCATAGTCCTCCAGGGTCTCGTTGCCGACCCAGGTGTTGTAGTCCCGTCGTACCCGGGAAATTTCCTGCGCTGATTGCATCAGTGTCCTGCTTGTTTCCGCCAGGTGAGTTTTGTCGTCATGTTCCCGCCGTCCGGCACAGCGTCTCAGGGTGGTGATGCAATCCCCGGGCCACTACCGGTGCCCCTGAATTGTTCACTGTGCCGGGTCTTTGTGGAACGCTTGTCACAGTGATGGTGCGAAACAGTGCAAAAACGGTTCGTTTTGGTGCGCGCCGGGGCCGGTAAAACGACAACAGGTTTCCCTGATTTCGCCGGAATCGCCTTAATCGCGTGGCTTTGGAGAACTGGCACAGGCTTTGCTTTGTACGAGGCAAGGCAATGGAATAGCAGACTATCAAGAGAGAATTAAAGCTCTTAGTTCTACTAACAGGTTGTTGAAAAACGTCATGCGCGCAGCCAGGACGAGGCGAAAACTTTCGAAAAAGCGCAGTTTACCTGGTGTAAATGAGCAATTTGAGACAGTTTTCAACGAAGAATTGGCAAGCGCAATAGCTTTACAACGGCCTGTTTAACAAAGGTGCAGAAAGCATCACTAGCATCGACAGGGATTTGTCGCAGAAATTATAAATAGAGATACCCGAACTGGTTTCGCGCAATTAAATAAGTGCGGACTTGATCGCAACCCGACCTCAGCCTCGTCGCCAGCAGGCTGAAAATCAATGTCGGATTCGGCAAGATCCCGGAAACCTGTCGGATGAGTTTGTTCCTAGGAGAAAAACGGAGTCGGTGCGCCCTGCGTGAACCGGCGTGGTGAGTTATATTTCTTAGGAGCTTCGAATGAAGAACGGCAACCCTACCCCCAAATTTACACGCAAGAAGGGGCTCAAGTACTTTATTGCCCTGTGTGCTGGCACTGCCAGCCTGACATCCATACCCTCCCTGACAGCTCAGGAGCAGGATACCGTCGAAGAGATTGTCGTTACCGGCAGTCGCCTTCGTCAAAATTCCAATGCAACATCGTCCCAGCCACTGTCAGTGGTCAACTCTGAACAATTGACCCAGACCAGCACCGTCGACATCGCGGACGTGCTGAACGACAACCCGGCACTGCTTTCCTCTGTTACCGGCACCAACTCAATCGATAACGGTGCCAACAACGTGGACAATGCCGACAACATCGGTGGTTCTACGCTGGATCTGCGTGGTTTGGGCTATGAACGAACCCTGACCCTGGTTAACGGCCGGCGACACGTATCCGGCGTGGAAGGTACCGGTTCGGTTGATGTATCCACCATTCCCTCGTCGCTGATCGAGCGGGTCGAAGTACTTACCGGTGGTGCCTCTGCTGTCTATGGTGCGGACGCGGTGACCGGTGTGGTTAACTTCGTCCTGAAAGACAACTATGAAGGACTGGAGATTGACGCTCGCACGGCCATGTCCGGTGAGGGTGATGCGGAAACGTCCAACCTCGACATTCTCTGGGGTCAGAACTTCGATGAAAATCGGGGTAACGTTACCGTGGCTTTCCAGTTCAACCAGAGTGCCGGGCTGCGTCAGGGCGACCGCGATCATACTGCCAATGACGGTCTGTGGGGTGATGACGTCAATCCGGCGTTGCGTTTCCAGAACGGCGACATCAATGGGTCCAACACACCCAATTTCAGCCAGTACTACAATTTTGAAAATACCGGCCTGTTCCCCGTCGGCCTGCGAATCCCGGATGCGGATACATTCATCGCCAATTACACTGACGAATTCGGCACCGCGCCGAGTCTGACCTCAGCCGAGCAGGCATTGTTCAATCGTGCCGCCACCGCTCCTCCCCGGGCGATCCTGCCGGGACGGACTTTTAACATCACCTCACCCTACGGTGTTATCGCCCTGGGTGATTTCGGCCTTGAGGTGCCACTGGGCTCCGAACCGGATCTGGACGGCAACGGTGTGTCTGACTGTCTCGACAGCTTCACCGGCTACAACTCCAGCCTCGACGGCGCGGCTTCCTTCGGTGCGGCCGGTGGTTGCTGGGCGCTGAATGAAGCGGGACAACCGGTACCTTACCAGGATGGCCTGGTAGCCGGTAACTTCAATCAGTTTGGTGCATCCCAGAGCTTTATTGCGCCGAATCGACCTTACACCATTCCCAAGGAAGAAAAGTACGCGATCAATCTGAACGCCAATTATGACCTGACCGACATGACCCAGGCATTTGTGGAGACCAAGTATGTCTATCACGAAGTGGAGTTTGGTGGCGGTGGTCATAACTTCACCGACCTGCTCTATGGTGCGCCGGATAATCCTTTCCTGCCAACTGCCCTGGCACCGTTCGCCAACAATGATGGCGTCGGCTTTGTTGGACCGGGTGGCCTGTACATGTCTCGGGACTCTGACGACTGGGGCAGCAACCTGTCCACCAACGAGCGGACTACCTATCGCATAGTCGCGGGCCTGCGCGGCACTATCCCCGGCCTGGATTTCGACTATGAGATATCAGCCAACTACGGCAAGTTTGAGCGGGATCTGAAAGACCGGGAAGAAATGATCGCCGACCGCTTTTTTGCGGCCATTGATGTTGTGACCGACCCGGCAACCGGCAGCCCGGTCTGCCGCTCGGATCTTGATCCGACAGCCTATCCACGAACAACGCCATTCAACATCTTTTCCTTCGTAGGTGGTGGCGTACCCTCTTCCTTCTTCACCTTTACTCCGGGCGATGGTCAGTGCCAGCCGGCTGACATCTGGTCCGGTCGCGGCGCTATCAGTCAGGAAGCCGTGGATTTCATGACCTACACGCGTACTGTAAACGAGACTATTGAGCAGAGCGTGGTCACCGGCTATGTCGCCGGCGACACCGGCCAGTGGTTTGAGTTGCCCGCCGGCCCTCTCGGCTTCGTATTCGGCGGCGAGTGGCGGGAAGAAGTTACCGAACAGAATTTCGACCGTTTCGACCAGGGTATACTCCCGGTCAGCGGCGTAACCTCTGAAGGCAATGCCTTCTCCGCCGGCGATTACGTGGGCGATGTAAGCCGGGCGTCAAGTATCGGCAGCACGCCTTCCCAGCGTCTGCTGAGCGGTTCGTCGGACTATGACGTGTTTGACGTATTCGCCGAGCTTGAGGTTCCCATTCTGTACGACATGCCATTTGCCGAGGAGCTGACCCTCAGCACAGCGGTCCGGGTGGCCGACTACTCCACCTTTGGTGAAAACACCACTTACAAGGTTGGTGGTGTCTGGTCACCCCATGAGGACATACGTTTCCGTGCCACCTACAGTGAGGCCGTTCGGGTACCAAACCTGTATGAGCTGTTCTCTCCGGAGCAGGGTGCGTCTTTCCGACCCCAGGATCCCTGTGATGTATCACAGATAAGCAGTGCACCGGATGCGGCCCTGCGACAGGCAAACTGCGTTGCTTCGCTGCAGGCGTTCAACGTGCCCACGGAAAATATTTTCGATGACGCTGGCAACTACATCTTTGTGGATCCGCTGTCGGCGGGATTCCCGGGTGTTGTAGGCGGCAACAGTGATCTGCAGCCGGAAGAGGCAACCACCGAAACCTTCGGTTTTGTGTACCAGCCTATGTTCCTTCCAGGTCTGACTCTCAGCGTCGACTACTGGGATATCGTTATTGACGGGGCCATCTCCGACATCTCCTCACAGAACATCGTGAACGGCTGTTACGATGGTCCGTCAATCAACAGCCCGTTCTGTGATCTGTTCCAGCGTAACCCTGAATCCACTTCGGCCCAGTCCGGTGGTTTTACGTTCCTGCGTCAGACCCTGCTGAACTTCGGTTCAGCGGAAGCCACCGGTATCGACACCAACATCCAGTACGGCTTTGAGCTGGCTGACTACCGCTTCAATCTGGGTGTGGGTGTGACCAAGCAGAACAAGCTGGACTTCATAGAGCCCACCAATCCGGGTGAGCCAGCCCAGGTTGACGATGAGCTTGGCGAGATGCGTCGTCCCGAGTGGGCCGGACAGTTCAATGCCAGTGTTATCTACGGACCATTGACCGTCGGCCTGGCCACTTCGTACCTGAGTGAACAGACGCTGGACTACGAGAGTGGTGTGGAAATCGAGACTGCAATGCAGAATTACGGTCCGGCTGCGTTTACTGACGACTTCTTTACCCACAACCTGACCGGTCAGTACGAGTACAGCCCGTCATTGCTGTTCTACGGCGGTGTGACCAACCTTACTGATGAAGATCCGTATCGAACCGAGCGGGGTTACCCGGTCAGCGTGGTCGGTCGCTCCTACTTCATCGGTCTGAACTACGCCTTCTAAAAAGGTTGAACTGCGGGCCGGGAAAAGTATTTCCGGTTCGCTGTGAAAAAAGATTACCTTGCTCAATCCGCGCAGCACCGTGTCTTTTCGGTATTGAGCCTTGAGCGCCAGGAGGTGCCCCGGCTGTCTTCAACTTCGGTTGAAGGTTGCCGGGATTTTTTACGATCTGCAGTCCGCGAATTTCGTTACGCTGACCGCGGGCAGTATCCGGAAACGGCATTGACGGTTCTGGAACGTATTATGACGGGTGGATCTGGAATGAAGGAAAATGCAATGGCTAAACCCGGATTACCTGGAGGCGGGCTGTCTGAAATCGTACTGACTGGAAAACGTTTTCCGGGTGCCATAGACATCCGTTTCCGAAACGAGGAGTGGCCATGACAATGAGTGGCAAGCAGAAACAGGTGGCTTCAGGTTTCAAGAGGCTGGCAAAGGAACCCTTGGTCCTGTTCGCAGTCATCACGCTGGGCATATTCATCTACGACGGCGTCCGGGAACAGCCGCTGGAAGACCAGCAGCGTCAGGAAGTCGCCCTCAACCAGGGCGACGACCTCGCCACGATCAGGGTCAGCGATACGATTGTCGCCAGTCTCGAAGATGACTTCAGCTGGCTGCAGGGCAGGCAACCCACCGCGACCGAAACCGATGAGCTGGTGCAGAACTGGGTGCAGGATGAAATGCTGTTCCGTCATGCGTTGCAGCAGCAGTTACACCTGAGTGATTCCAAATTGCGTGAACACCTGATCGAAAAACTCAGCCTACTGTGGGCCGGTATGCCGGACGAACCCGATGAGGTGCAGGTGCTCAACTACTACATGGACAATATCGACGACTATTACGCGGAACCCCAGGTAAGTTTCACTCAGGTATTTTTCGAGCAGCGGCCTGATGCCGAGGAAATGATTCTCCAGCGTCTCAAAGACGGCGAGCAGATCGCAGGCGATGGCTACTGGATGGGCGATGTCATCAGGGGTTACGGTGAAAGCATCATGCGAACCAGTTTTGGTGGGGAATTTTTTCTGGCGCTGAGTAGTGCCAGCGTCGATGAATGGATCGGTCCGCTGGAATCGCCGCGTGGTTATCACTACGTGCGGCTGGATGCGTTTGAAAATTCTCAACCACTCAGGTTCGAACAGGTCTATGACCGGGTTAAAAGGAACATGATGGGTGCGCAGCAATCCAGTCGTATTGACCAGCAGCTGGCAGAAATCAAGAACAGTTTCACCGTCGTCAGGGAGTCTGAATGAGCAAAGCAACACTCACCGGTCTGTTGTTACTGGTGTTTTATACGCCGACAGGCCTGGCTCATTATATGGATATCGCCCAGTTCACCTTCTTTGAGCAGGAACAGTCCAATCAGTTTCGCCTGCTGGTGGACAATCTGCCTCAGACCCTGGTGCCCCATCAGCCCGTGGACCTTCCGGCTGGTTGCGAACTGTTGAGCAGGCGGGAAAGTCAGCCCGGCTTTCTGCCGTCGGTGGAACTGGAGATTGCCTGCGAGTCCGGTGCGGAAGGACTGATAAAAACCCGGTGGGGCCGGGATGGCGGTGTACTGGAGTACCGCTATCTGGACGGCAGCGTGGCATCCAGGATGCTCGCTGGCGGGCGTTCGGGAACCAGCCTGGCGCTGCCGGACTGGCAGTCGGACACGGTGCCTCAATACAGTCTCATCGAAGCCGCCTGGCTGTACCTGGTGCTGGGAACCGAGCACGTGCTCATCGGACTGGATCACCTGGCTTTTGTGTTCTGCCTGGCGATGCTGGCCGCGGGCCGCCGTCTGCTGTTCCTCATTACCGCCTTCACGGTGGGCCATTCCCTGTCACTGGCACTGTCTTACCTGGGTGTTGTGCAGGTGTCCATAGCACCGGTAGAGGCGGTGATCGCACTGTCGGTGGTATTTATGGCTCGCGAGGCCATTCTTTACCAACGTGCTGCAACTACCGGCGGTGCTGCCAGCAACAACTCCGCTGCTTCAGCCGGTCAAATTGAACCCGGCAAACTGCCTTCCTTGCGGGGACGGCTGGTACTCACCGCCGGTTTCGGGCTTATTCATGGTCTCGGTTTTGCCAGCGTGCTGAGTGACCTCGGGGTCCCCGCAGAAGACACGGTACTCGGACTGGCTTTTTTCAATATCGGGGTGGAAGTCGGCCAGGTACTGTTCGTTACCGTGGTGCTGCTTGTGGTCTGGCTTTTCAGGCAGGTGCAGGTCCAGCGCCAGTTCGTTCAGACCGCGCTCAACCTGATCGGTGCAATGGGCCTTTTCTGGACCCTGCAGCGAGTCATCGGTATTTGAAAATACCGGCCGGAGAGAGCCGGACTAATTGATACTGTGCGTAAAATGACGTATATCTGAGGCCAGTGGTTTATGCGGAAATAAGCGGCGACCAACTGAACTCGTTCTGGACGCGGCGACTGGCAAGATCGACGCGGCCTGACAACAGCAAGCAACGCCCGGCTGAAACAGCGGGCTTGCAGCGTACCAACATTGAAAAATATTCCTGGGAGTATCGAATGTTCAAGCGTCTGATTTATCTGGTGTTAGTGGCGATTCCAGCCACCACACTCAATGCCCAGCAGTGGGACACAGTAGTGGGTGACGCGCTCGAAATTGGCGAAACCGGTCCGCACTGGTTTTCCGTACGAGGCAGAGAAATCGCCTACCTGATTGATGGTGATACCGGACGGGTGGGTGGAACCCTGACCCTGTCCCGTTTTTCACCTGCTATCAGACCGCACATGGAGCAGGGGCTGATCTATGCCTATGGTTCCTTTTATTCGCGCAATACTTACGGGGATCGCCTCGACCTGGTAATCGCTTTCGACGCCAACACGACCCTGCCGGTTGCCGAGGTTGAAATCCCCACCAAGGCAGCGGGAATAGGTCACAGCGGCATGATCGGCCTGATGAACGACCGCTTTATCGGTGTGTGGAATATCACCCCGGGTATTTCCGTGTCTATCGTTGATACCCAGACTAACGAATTCGTCGCCGAAATTTCCACGCCCAGTTGCGCCGGTGTCTACCCGGTTGACACCGGTTTCATTATGGCCTGTGCCGACGGTCGGGCGCAGTTGATTGAACTGGATGACAGCGGCGCCGAAATCGGCCGCCGTCGCAGTGAGGTTTTCTTCGATCTGCTGGAGGATCCGGTCTATGACTACGCAGTACCCTCCGGCGATGGCTGGATTTTTATGTCCATGGAAGGAATGGTCTACGAGGTAACGGTGGCTAACGGTGAGGTGCTGGTCAGCGAACCCTGGTCCATCAATCCCCCGGATTCTGACAACCCGGACCGCAACGGTATCGTGATTGAGCCGGACGACAACTGGCGTATCGGTGGCCGCCAGCCATTCGCCTACAACGCGGATACCGGCATCCTGGTGACCGTAATGCATGAGGGTGGTGGGCAGGAAACTTTCGAAGATCCGGGTACTGAAATCTGGGGATTCAATGTACCGACACAGCGTCGGGGTTATCGTCTGGCGGTGGAAGGTGTTGAGGAAATCAGCGGCGTGCAGCTGACTCAGGATGAGGATCCCCTGATGCTGATCGCAGTTGACGGCAATACCGAAATCCGTAACCCGAAAACCGGGGCATTGATCCGGGTTGTTGAAGACCTGTCCGGTCTGATGCAGAACCTGTACCCAGAATAGTTGCCCGGTTGCGAGGAGTTACCTGACACATGATTGATCCATTGATTTCGCTGATTGTCTCCATGTCCCTGGCACTGCTGTTTTTCATGGCGGCCCGGCACAAGATGAGCGCACCGCGACAATTCCAGGCACAGCTTGACGCCTACCAGCTGCTTCCGAAAGGAATGCTGCCGCTGTCGGCAAGGTTGCTGCCGCTGGTGGAAATCGCTGTTGCCGTTCTGATTCTTATTCCTTTTACGCGGCCTTACGCGGCAATGCTGGCAGCCACTTTGCTGACGCTTTATGCCTTAGCCATGGCGGCCAATATGATGCGAGGACGCGCGGATATCGACTGTGGTTGTGGCGGAGAGCCCCAGGTGCTTTCGGCCTGGCTGCTGCTGCGCAATGGGGTGCTGGTTATTGCCAGTTGTCTGCTGCTCCTGCCGGGATCCAGTCGAACGCTGGCCTGGGCTGATCTATTTTTTCTTATACTTTTAACGGCTGTGCTCGCGCTTGTCTATCTGCTGGTAGAACAACTGGTCAGAAATCAGTCCGCACTATTTAACAGGAGTTCCAGCAATGGATAGTTACCTTATCGAAGTCGTCTTACTGCTGTCCGCAGTGGTCCTGGTGCTCATTGTTGCCATGTTTGCTCTGGCCCGGCAGATCGGTGTGCTGCATACCCGGCTTGCACCGGCAGGTGCGCTGATGACTACAGCCGGGCCCAAGGTGGGTCAACCGTCACCTGTTTTGTCAGTCCCGGATATCAAGGGTGACCCCATTACCGTTGGCGGTGCTCGCAAACTGCCCCAGCTGATTTTGTTTGTGTCTCCGACCTGCCCGATCTGCAAAGAACTGGTGCCGACCGCCAAATCAATGGCGAAGAGCGAAAAATTGTCTCTGGTTTTCGGTAGTGACGGTGGTGAGTTGCAGAAACACAGCGATTACGTCGCCAGGATGAAACTTGAAAATTACCCGTACGTCGTGTCGCTGGAGCTGGGCATGAAGTTCGAGGTCGGCAAGCTGCCTTACGCGGTACTGATCGACGCGCAGGGAGTATTGCGATCCAAAGGGCTGGTCAACAGCCGCGAACACCTGGAAAGCCTGGTGGAGTCAATGCGCAGCGGTTATGAATCGATCCAGGACTACCTGGTGAAAGAAGAACTTATTGGAGAACAGGCATGAACAACCGAGAACAACTTCTCGAGCAACTTCTCAAGGACCTGGATTCTGTCACCACCGGTGCCATCCGGTTTCTGGCGGCACGAACATCCCGCCGGTCGTTTTTTGGCAAGCTGGGTGTGCTGCTGGCTGGCATGGGTACGCTGCCTGTTCTCCCGGTAGTCCGGGAAGCCAGCGCCCAGAGTTCAGACAGTATTCCCGATATGGGCGATCCCGAAACCTGTGAGTACTGGCGCTACTGCGCTTTCAGCGGCACCATCTGCAGCTGCTGTGGCGGCACAGTGACCCAGTGTCCCCCCGGTGCCGAAACGGCAACGGTGGCCTGGGTCGGTACCTGTCACAATCCGGCGGACGGCCAGGATTACCTGATTTCCTATAACGACTGCTGTGGCAAAAGCAGTTGCGGACGCTGTGGCTGTCACCGTTCAGAGGGTGACCGTCCGGTCTATTTCCCAAGCAAGGCAAACAGCATTCTGTGGTGCTTCGGTTCTACCAGTCACGCCTATCACTGTACCCTGGCCCGGATCATGGGCGTACAGAGCAGCAACGTAGTGGAGCCGTAATGACGCGAGGAATTTTCGCAGTAACAGTAATCGCCGGCGCTTTGATCAGCACCGGCAGTGTGACGGCCCAGGGATACGAGCCAGTTTCCAACTATCTGCAGCATTGTGCCGGCTGTCATCGGATGGATGGCTCCGGCCTGCCGCCAGAGGTCCCCAATCTGCGTAAAGATCTCGGTTATCTGATCGACAGTCCCGAAGGTCGAGATTTTATGGTGCGGGTTCCCGGCGTGGTTGGTGTGCCGATTTCCGTCGAAGAGGTCACCGAGCTGATTAACTGGATTGTGGAAAGTTTTAATCCTGAACGCAGCGATTTTGTCCGGTTCACAGTGGAGGAAGTTGCTGCCGGCCGGGCCGATCCGCTATACGACCCATTGCGGGTTCGCAAAGAACTGTTCCCGGAGCTTGAGCTATGACACGGTTTGCGACGTTTACTGCGGCCGTGGTTACCGCCGCCGCTACATCCATCGCCAGTGCAGATGTCGGCGATCCACCCTCTTTTTCCTACCTGCTCCACTGTTCTGGTTGTCACCTGGAAGACGGTGCCGGGGATCCCCCTGAAATCCCAGACCTGCGAACCGACCTGGGTCTGCTGCTGGACACCGCCGAAGGACGCGCCTACATGATGCGTGTGCCGGGCGTGACCGATACCCCGATTCCTCCTCAGGAAATGGCAGACCTGCTGAACTGGATGGTTGGTACCCTGTATCCGGAAAGAAAGGGGAAAGACCCGGTGTCTGCGGACGAGGTTCTAGCCGGGCGTATCAACCGCCTGTCTGACCCCATAAAATACCGCAAGGTGTTGCTTGCCAGAATCAAGGGCGAGCCTGAGACATAGAGACTGGAGAAACTGGAGACTCAGCGACTGAGAGACTCGAGGGCTTGACATTGCCGTTTTCAAGCGCTCACATTTCGGCCAGGCAGCAGTAACAGCCCCGCCGCAAGCTGTGTTCTGAAAGCGGTACTTTCGCTCTCCTGGCTTTCCATCTAATGCCGTCCCTTTCATCGCCTTGTCTTGTCGTTCAGTTGCAGACATCGATCGTCCTGTCCACGCTTAACCATCACACCTACGCTAACTCGTTAAAGTTCTGGTTCCTTAACGACAATTGATGGATGGGTTAGCGGATTTTATCCATCACATGAAAAAAAGTACTTTGTAGTCCCCGAATCACTCCCATAGGATTGAATCTGTTCAGAGGAAAAACAATCCTGTCAGAGAAGGCCTGAACCATGCCCAATGCTGGTTTCTGAATAAACAATATCAAGCTGACCTGGGTCCGCCTCAGTCTGATTGCGGTCAATACGCAGAAAGAAAAAGGAATGAGAAGTTAATAAAATTCATTCTGTGATCGGGCGGAGTAGTGCGGAAGGCAGAGCTTGCGGCGAGTGGGATTGCCAGTTCTCTGTGAGTTCTGCTTGTTCGAAAAGAACCCGATTGTCGAGCCTTAACCTGGAATTCCGGTGATAAGCGCCGATGCAATGTGCCGACCGGTTGGTCATACCAGTCATAGTGAAGAGAGCAATCTTTTGCTCCGCGATCCCCAGTTTTCTCTCCGAATAAATGTCATATCGCCCTAGCAGGCGCTCCTAAAAAGAGTCAAGTGCACCATAAAAGAGCCAAGCTTGTTCCGTAAAGCACCATCGGCGCTCACAAAAGAAACCTCACTTTTCATTTTTAAATAGAACGAAAAATATAAAAAAGTCGATTCGGCCTGCTGCCTGCCATTTCTGACTAGAGGCAATCATAAGAATTTGGCTCGATAAAACAGCCAGTTGCGGTATCGGGCCTGCTTGTCAGATCTGTTCCAAAAGTAACCTGGGTTTTCATTTGCTCTCGCTGCCCTGCACACGAGTGCGGGTTGGCATGGATCATGCTCGAACATGCTTGCAACACGCGCGACATGACCAGGCAATAACAAAGAATGGCGATCGGCAAGAGCAGGTCATTGGAATCAGACACAGTAGGTTTTAAATCGCCTTCGGCTTGAGACTACCTATTTTCACAAAGTCAGACAGAACACTCCGTGAGGAAACACAATGCGCACGCACATCAAAGGCAACATCAACACGCAACGATTGAAGACCAACGTCCTGTCAGCAGCCATATCCATGGCGCTTGCTCCTCTGGCGACTCCCACATTAGCCCAGGACGCGGCAGAGCCGCAGCTTGAAGAGGTCGTCGTAACAGGGTCGCGGATTACCCGCTTCGAGGGTGATTATGTAGCTCCTGTTCTCTCTCTTGGCGCGGAACGGATCGAACAGGCCGGTAATGTAAACCTTGAAGACTTTATAAGTGAAGTTGGAGCCCTGGTGGGTTCATCCGGCTCATTTGAAACCCAAAGAGAGGGCGGGGGTGCCCAGGCCGGTGTCAACGCTTTGAATATGCGTAACCTGGGTAACAATCGTACGCTGACTCTGGTCAATGGAAGGCGCCACGTGAGCGCTATCGCCACCGGTGAACCTCTGGTGGACACTAACACCATTCCTATCGCACTGATTGAACGGGTGGATGTTCTCACTGGCGGTGCCTCGGCCGTCTACGGTGCGGACGCCGTGTCGGGAGCAGTTAACTTTGTATTGAAAGACGACTTCGAAGGGTTCGCTGCCCGCACCCAGGGCGGTATGTCCGATGAAGGTGATGCGGAGGATTTCTTCGCTGCCTTTACCTTCGGTACCAACTTCGCAAACGGTCGCGGTAACATTACCGCCAGCTATGAGTACCGCAATCAGGAACGGCTGGAAACCCAAGACCGTGACTTCGCCCTTTTTGGAAGACAGTACCTGCGGAATAACCCGGCGGAATATCGTCAGGAAGACGACCCTAACGTTCCGGACCGCATTCTGACGCCTCCCGGCGCACGGAATTTTACCTACACAGCGCCGGATGGACGCTACGATATTCTCGGGTTTGATCCGGTGACCGGTGAAGAACTGACTTATCCCTCACCGCTTGCGCTGAGTGCCGATGGCTCGCCCTTTGAAGTGGGGCAGCCCACCTCCGGCTTTGCACACCTCGGTGGCGACGGTACGCCTACAGCCTATTTCT
>Ga0209273_10000604_pt1 | contig 42281 bp, 57 predicted proteins | sample tdAd471_FD_187126 | JGI IMG/M metagenome (GOLD analysis project Ga0209273, IMG submission 187126) | Marine sediment microbial communities from the Atlantic coast under amendment with organic carbon and nitrate - tdAd47.1 (SPAdes)... | ecosystem: Environmental > Aquatic > Marine > Coastal >...
TATTGGTTACGGTGGAGGAAGCGTAGCGCCGCCCGCTGTGGTTTCCACAACACCTTCGGCGGGGTCTTCTTTCTGGAGACTTTCTTTTTCACAAGACTACCCTTTTATCAGACTAAGGAACTCGGCACGTACCGAAGCGCGGCGAAATTTACCTAGGAGACAAGAGGTCACCATCTCGGCGGAGGGTTGGCGCACTCCTCGGCATTGCGCACATCCATGCTGCGCTTGTACTACTACTCCGACACCATTCGTCTCTGCGTAGGTGTCCAGTGCTGTGGCAATCTCGGAGGTGAGGCGTTCCTGAATTTGCAGCCTGTGCGCGTAGCAGTTGACTAGTCGAGCCAGCTTTGATAATCCCACTACTTTTCCATTCTCTTTCGGGAGGTACGCCACGTGCGCCTTCCCAGAGAACGGAAGTAGATGGTGCTCGCACAGGGAACTGAATGAGATATTACGGAGGAGTACCATTTCGTCCGAGCTAGCCTCGAAACGCTTAGACAATATCTCTTCCGGGTCCTCTGTGTACCCTTCACACATCTCAGACATGGCTTTGATAAACCGTTTCGGGGTCTCCCGAAGACCATCCCGGTCCGGATCTTCGCCGAGGTACTGAAGGATACGTGTCACGTTCGACTCTGGTCCCTCCTCTCCGGTATGGTCCCATGGGAATATGAACCACTTAGGATCCTCTCGGTTTACCAACCGAAAGGAAACGCAATCGAACGGAAGTTTCGCGTCTCGGTATTTTATCATTGTCGTGTAGAGAGCCGGAACGCCTGTACCTTTTGAGAATTTCAGACCCCGAAGTGTAGCCCCAGAGTCCACAATATCGTCGACGACTACGGTAAAGGGTCCGGGTACCTCCGCCACCGGGAGTTTAAGTCTTTCGGCGAGTAGAAGGGCGAGTGGTACCCCACCGGACGGGACACCGTAAACATCTACGATTCTCCCGGCGCGCCATAGTGCGGAGGAGCGGACAGCATCTGCCAACATTCCGGCAGCGGAGTACACGTCCTCCCATGAAATGCGCTCTTTTTCGATACCATTATCCATGTCAGTCGACTCCCAGAACTTTATGCGTTTGAAGAGAGACGTTCCATTGCGGGTGCCTCCATACCCATTCGACGCACCGGTGCAATGCCATGGGGTAGAACTCCCCTGAGACCGGGTCCGCCATAGGAGAAACTAGTTTGCGCCTCGCCTTACGCAACCCATTCGGGAGGTTCTCAATATCTGGGAGTGGGTTGGTCTCCCCAATCACATACTTGAGTTCGTCTGCGAAACAGAGGGTTACGGTGGCCTCCGGGCCTTCTGTGGGTTTAGGTGAGCAGGTGACCCAATCGAGTCCAAGGCCCTCTTTATCGAAAGCGATGGTCCCATTAGTCTCGATGGCCGTAGTGGAGATGCGGGAGATCTCCGCTCCGTCCCGCAATAACGTATGCATTCGAGGTGGGAGTACTCGTCGGAACATCTCGGCGCTTTTCACAAGGGATACGACCTCCCGACTAAGTTGGACAGCCGGCTCCCCTCCGGTGAATACACAGTGTACAGGAAAATTTCCATACTTATGGAAATGTGTTTTCAACACATCCACGATACAGTCCTCCAACTGTTCGAGGGATAGCGAGGTTCCATTCTTAAAGTCCGTATCACAGAATGAACACGAGAGGTTACACCCGGCGAATCGTACAAATAGGCTAGAGGTGCCTGCATAGTGCCCCTCCCCCTGTATAGTGGTGAACACCTCCTTCACACTGTAACGGCGTTTTGCGGAGCCTTTACGACGAATGTCTGCGGCGTCTAGAGTGAGGTTAGTCAACCGGGTACCCTCCTTCCAGAACCACGAGCTTGCGCGCGATAGCCGTGCGGAGGAATTCAATTTCAGTCCGCGCCGTACACTTGGCGGTCTCTTGTACGGCTACAGTGGCGGAGACCTCTTTCAGTAGATCTACAAGCTGGTGCATCCTGTAGTCCCGCTCCCGAGAAATGACCTCGTACACAATGTCGAAGACTACGGTAGAGAGTCGCTTCGAAATATTCTCCGCCGTCGGAGGTACCTGCATTAAAAACAGCTTGGACCCGTCGTGTTCTACAGGACTCGCTAGCGGATCATTATTCTGTAGAATAGTCCCGTGATCCCACCGGGTGTCCACGTACTCTTGCACTTTTCCTTTCAGTTCGGAGAAGTCCATCCAATACCCTAACTCCGGGTGGACTAGACTCTCCGGGTACTGTACTTCGACCTCCACGGCGTAGTTATGCCCGTGAAGGTTACGGCACTTTCCCGGGTGGTTCTGGATCCTGTGTGCGGAGCAAAAGTGGATCCCGGTCACTCTAAGTATCTGTGACATGGCAGTTCATTTCCTTCTGTGTGTCATAAGCCTGCTCCGAACATACGTCCCAAATTTTATTGAAGAACTCAAGCGGGACAGTGCGGGTGGCTTCGCAAAGGTATACATCCCCAATAGGGAACGGGTCTACGCGGAATGTCACGGCAGGGCGTAAAGCGCGGCTCTGCACAGTCGCATCCGGGTCCGGCCGGAGGGAGACATCCAATATCCGTGCGGTCCGACCACGTTCGCGGGAAATACAGTGGGAGCCGCGCTTTACTGAGACCATATAATCAACCCTCCTCGTCGTTCTGGGGGAGGGTGCCGTCCTGCATCTGTTCCATGTGTTCGAGCCAATCTTCTCCGAGAACATCCGGGGCATATTCATACCGGGTAAGGTCTTCTATCTCGGAGATTGCGAATGCCTCTCGACGTTCTACACATGTACCACATTGACCGCAATGGGAGTCCAACTCCCCGGCGTAGCAACTCCACGTCTGGGATAGGTTCTCTCCCAGAATGATACTGCCGTGCCGACAGATATCCGCCTTGGAACTTTCGATGAATGGGGCGCTTACAGGCACTCCGGGGTCATGGCACATGCCAATCGCTTGGGATAGGTGGTCGAAGAACTCCTTCCGGCAGTCCGGGTATACGGCGTGATCTCCGGCGTGGGCTCCGTAATACACCGTGTAGGGAGTAGCATTCAGATCTCCGTCGGCGTTATTACGTGCCCACGAAATCGCCACGGCGGAGGCAAGCGAGAGGAGGATCATATTGCGGTTCGGGACCACGGTGGCTTTCATAGACTCCTCTTCGTAATGCCCACTAGGTACCGGTATATTCGGATCGGTTTGAGAACTCCCCGCGAATATACCTTGGAACCCTGCCATATCCAATGTCATATGCTGGAGGAAATGTTGCGGAGTCAACCCCGTATTAGGTTCCCATCCCGGGCGAGTCTCCCAGAACCCTACACGAAACCAGAACTCTTCAATGATAGCCGCCGCTACCTTAAGTTCACAGGAGTGGGTCTGCCCATAGTGGACACTTAACGCGACCACCTTGTCGTGCTTTTCCAGGGCGTGACGCAGGAGTGTAGTGGAATCCATCCCACCGGAGAACAACACTACAGCGCCGCCGCCGTCGTACTTTGGAAACGGTATCTGCATTTTATTTCCTTTCGGTTGAAGGGTGTCAAGGTGTTACCGTGTACGGCGTCGTACAGGTTTCTTCTCTGTAGAGGTGTTACGTGTCCTTTCCATACGTACACAAAATGAGGTAAGCGCCTGCACTACACACTCACTGTCCGTCATTGAGTCTGCCTTTGCTGGGTCTTTGGCCTTCCATTGCCGGCGCACCTCGGTCACAGCGCGCTCAATCGTCTGATACTCAGCGTCCGTGAATACAAGCCGATTGCTACTCGCTACCTCTGGGGCAGGACCCGCTTCCGGAGGGGTCCAATCCGCAGCGCCGAGTAGTGGGCGGGTCTCGAAGTCTTGGAACCCTGTGGTCTCCAAGTCAAACTCAGCCTCTTGCAGTTCTTTCAAATTGGCAGTGAGTCCGGTGAAATTAAACCGGGAAAGATCGTTGGTCTTGTTATCTGCCAGCATGTAGGCGACCTCCTCCGCCTTACTGGAGAAGGTATGTTGCACACACCGGATTTCTTTCCAACCCAGACGGCACGCAGACTCATGCGTGCCATTCCCTTTTACGATTTCAAAGTCCTCGTTCAGTACGATAGGACTCCGCTGGCCGAACGACTTGAGGGAGGTCATTATTGAACGGATATTGTCCTCGTCGTGCTCTCGGGCATTCTTGGGGTGCGGCTTACACTTTTTCACCGGGAGGAGTTGGACCACTAATTGGTCTTCTAGTCCTCCGGTACTCTTGCGGCGTTTGGTGGGTTTCTTAGGCATGCCATGTCCTTCAGTGTTGGGGGAGCCGAGGGACCATCTCGACTCCCCCTCCTATGTCCTCCAGTTGAACGGCTAGGAGAAAACCGGTAGGGTGCGATTACTTCGTGCGACGGGTGGCGGGTTTCTTTTTAGCCGCAGGTTTCTTTTTGGCCACAGGTTTCTTCTTCTTCGTGGGCGCAGGAGTGGTTTCGGCAGTCTCCGTCTTCGCCTTCTTCTTCGCCGCCGCCTTCTTTTTCCGCTTCGCCGCCTCCTTCTCAGCGTTGGCAGCGCGCTTGGCGTCCTCGGCTACCTTCGCTTCCTTATCGGCCGCTGCCGCGATGGATTTGATTTCCTTCGCCGCCTTCGCCGAGACGTCCGGGACGGTACCCCAACACCCGGTCTTCCCATGGCCATAAGAGGTGTTGAAGGAGGACTTTGCCATTTCCATGCCGTGCTTGTCGAGACACGCCTGCATCCCTGCTTTCGAGATCCCGTTCCCTCCGCAATACCGTCCGAAGGCGGTGAGGGCGAGTCCGTAGATGGTGGGTCGGGTGGAGGTGTTAGTTTCACTCATGGTTCGTTTTCCTTTACTGGTGCTGTTTTGTGCCTCATAGTAGCACAGTTCAAAAATTTCGGAATCACTTTTCTCGTTGGCGGTAAAGCCTACTCCCCGCCCTTGATAGGCCAAGGCTTTGCGCCGCATGTCTTCTGGTAAGTTTGGCAACCCTCCCATGTCTTGTGCTTTCAGCTTAAAGTAAATAGCGCCGTGCATGTCCGTGTACCGGGTATCTCCGGGGTCCAGTTGGCAGACGTCCTCATACTGAGTTCGAATGTACTCCCGTAAGGCTCGCACGCCTTTATCCCGACGGATTCTGTACCCTGTACGAATAAACGTGCCCGAGGCGTTCGGACTGTCTTGGACTGGATTGGACATCGTTAATTCCTCTCATTCTTAGTGTGTAATTATATACCAAATACTTCGGGTTGTAAACCCCTAATTTTCCCGCCTACGTTACACCCTACCGGGTTTCCGGAGGTGTCCCCCTCCCCAACTTCTGGGGAGGGGTCGACACGCCTACGGGCTAATGCTCCAACTCCTCGGCGGTTTCGATCATGGCGTCCAACATAGCCACCTGCGCCTGCAACTCCTCGTCCGCCTGTAACCAGTCTTGCACCTCCCTCTTCAGACGTTCCAAGGTGTCTACATCTACCATGGTAAGCGCCGCAGCCGCCTGCACCATAAGTTCGTTCGTGTTAGTCACTCGCATTGTCTTCTCCTAGGTTGTGTTCCGTGTATGCCTCGTTCAACTGTAAATAGAGTATACCATAGTTGAATGGGAATGTCAACCCATTTTGGGAGAAATTTCAAATCTTTTTTTTTGGAGGGTCTCGAACAGCCGCCGGTCAACGAAAAAATCAATAACACGGAAATCCGAAAACCGATTTTCCTCGGCGTACTTGTCAATGATTGAGTCTAAGGCTTTATGCTGTTCCGGGTATTCGTCCGCAGGAAACCACACTTCGGCGTCGTCTCTGTCGGAGGCTACTATCACCGGACCACTGTCGTACTCTTGAGAATACCTATTCAGCAACATCCGTCCGAGTTTCCTTTCTGCGGCCAGTAGTTGGATAAATTGTATCCCTGCTCCATCGCATACCATAGTGACCTGATACCGGGTCTCGCGGGGATCTGAATTGTCTTTATTAAAGAGCATGTACATGGTGGGGTCCTTTATAATATGGGACCCGGCGAACCGGGTCCCGTGGAGGTTGGCTAACTTAAACGGTTAAAGATGTTGCAGAGGGTGGTTACCATCTCAGTGATGAACGGTCCATTGTCCGGGTTGTACACTTGCAGGTCGACGGAGTACATGTACAACTTGTTCTCGTCTTTCTCCAGTATGGTGCGGACTTGGTCGACGTGCGCGAGGATAGGTTCCTTACCCTGCCGTAGTACGTGGAGGGCACACAGTACCGCCCAAGCGTGATCGTCATCCCATGCCTCCAACTCGAAACATACCCGACAGCATGTCACATACTCCGGGTCCACCGCTTGGACCTCAGACACATCCAACACTGCCATATCCGTAACCCATACTTTCAAATTATTGTGTTCCATTGTATTCTCCTAGTTTGAGGGGCGACCCAGTGCCACCACTCGTTCAACTGTAAATAGAGTATACCATGGTTGAAAGGGAATGTCAACCCCCAATGCAAAAAAGTTTGACCATTATATATACCAAATAAATTGGAAAAAATTACTAAAAGGGTTGACATACTCCATCAAGCGTGGTATACTCTATTTACAGTTGAACGAGGCATACAACCTAGGAGAATACAATGCAAGCCAAGATTCAGAAAATTGAGATTCGGACCATAAATAGTGTAAGCGTCGTAGTCCGCACCACCTGTAAAGACTTTCAAGTAGTCGCCGAGATGGTACGGAACTTCGCCTCCACGCACGGAGGTATCATTACCGCCACGTCTTACACCTCCCGCGAAGTGACCCTGTACATCGACGGCGACAAGGTCCCCGCCCTCCAAGAAATGTTTTAACCAAGTGATATTCTGGGGAGGGGAAACCCTCCCCGGATAACCTATGAGGTCCTAGTCATGAACTTGAAACAGTATACGGCGCGGGTGGAACACCAAATCGAGGCGGGCATGATTTTGTCCCCGGAGACTCGGATACAGGTCCGGGAGATTTGCGAAAGTATGTGGGAGGTCTGCGGGGACGAGTTTACCGCGGAAAACGTACTCCGGGAACTTCGACGAATAAACGGGCGGCACCTCCTACAAGGGAAGGGGACGTGTAACCAAGCGTTATTTGAACACAGCGGGGACACCTGTAGGGTGCGTGCAATCCTCGGTTTGGTTTCGTACATCGATAGAGACATGCCTGTACAGGAGGCGCGGGACTTGTACCGCAAGTTGCGGGATGAAGACGGATGGAGTACGCGAGAGGTCCACATGTGGATGGGAGACGTCGCCTTCAACGCACATGTATACCATTAATTCAACAGGGAGAAACCTGTTTTAGTCGGTTTCTCCCTGTAAATAATTCCCTAATGGGGGACCCCTATATAGGGGACGTTATGGTCAGGTACGAAATAATTCCCTAAAAAAGTTAATTTTTCCCTGTACTGTATTTCATTATACAGTAACAGGGAAAAATTTTATATTTTACACCTATGTCCCCTATATACCCCTCCCTAAACTGGGGATTATTTACGGGGAGAAATTAGACTCAGCCGGTTTTTCCATGGCGTTTTCCAGTATCTCTCCCAACATCCGGAGGCGTAAAGTCTCGGATGTGTCCTCGCTTGTACTCCGGGTAGTCCGTTGTTCCCCCAACACCGCCAGCAGTGGGGATAGTGTGTCTAGCGCGTTACTTAACTTTTCAAGTACCAGCTGCGTCTGGACCGTTGCCACGGCGTTCAAGAGGTCCGCTTGCCCAAGTGTGTCGGCCTCGTTATCTTTGGAGATACTGATTTCGCCGGAGTAGTCCGGGTTCCACTCATACCGCAAAGCGACGATATCATGGACCTCCACACCTGCCGGAACTCGGGACTTGTTACTGAACTCTGTCACCTGTCCGGACTCTATCACGTTCCCTTCCCTGTCGTAGGTGGGTGGTATCTCATCCCGGAATTTCAGATCCAGTTTGGTCATCCCTCCCAAAGCCCCGTAAGGTGTCGCACACCCGGAGACCCCTACTAGGACGAGGAGTAACGAGAGGAATCCCCGTACGGGGGAACCTAGGGCGCTGCAATTACGATTAATCCGGTACTTCTTCGACGTATGGTTGGTTCGCATTGTCTTCATCTCCCTGTGGGTTGGTTTCGGTGGCTGTGGGCAGGAACCGTGCTCCCGCCTCTAGGTACATCGTAGGTGTGGCGGCTCCATCCTCTGTGTTGTAATGTGTCTTGGCGTATTGGGCCATCCCCTCTGGGGTCTCGGGAATGGCTCCGGGTTGCCGCATATAGTGAGTACGGCAAAAAATTGCGGCGAGAGTATCCCCGTCTTCGGTTTGCAGGAGTTCCAAGATACTTTGGCGTTGCGGGGAGACATAGTTCTCATCGTCTTTGTACTCCCGGAAGAGTACCCCGTGATTTTGAATGGAACGACTGAGTAGCATCCGGGTGGACAGTTCTGGGAGGAGGAGAAGGCACCGGTCCCGTACCGCCTTATGGCGGGACAGCCATTCGAGGTTGTCCAGGATCGCCGCCCACTCGGACTGGAATAGTCCATAGGCTCCCCGTGTAAAGTTACACTTACCGAACCCACGCTGCCTCCGAAAAATAAATTTATCGGATTCGTGCGCAGCCGTCATAAACATAAGCGTCGCCGCCCGGATCGCATACTCCTCTCGGTCCGGGTGGAAGGCGTTGGCCACAGTGCGACACAGTGTATAAGTGTCTCGAATAATTTGTTTTGCGTACATGTGAGTCTCCAGACTAGTCTGTGGGATCGGTGTAAGTACCGCACCCAGTAAGGCAGATAGGTAATAGGGTTGAATCCGTGTTTATGTTGATAAGGCTCGCTTTATGGACTTGTATCCCGTCGTCGTGGTTCGAGTATAGGGGTGGGTCTCCTCCGTCCGGTGTGTCGTCTAAAGTAGCAGTAATATCCACATACTGCGGAACCGGGGCTCCGTTCACAATACGTATTGTCCCGGACGCTGGTTCACATGTACCGTTAGCGGCTCCGGATAGAGTACGTCCGGACTGTCCACCTTCTACGAGTTCGGCGGTCCAAGAAAGGGTCTTCCCATTCAATGCGGCGAGCACTGCGGTATTTGGGGAGTCTGCCGGGTCCGGTGTACCTCCTGTCACTGTACGAAGGCGGAACCAGAACCGTTTCGTGGATTGGGATTTCTCCCACCATCCGAACGGACAATATACTGCCGGGTCTGGCGTAGGGTGTCCGGGAGGTAATACACTTACCCGATCGCTCTGGTAGAATGAAGAACCCTGTACATTATCCGCGTCTGAGAATCCCATACCTATATCACATGTAAAGGCTCCCGGGACGTTTCCACCCGCACTGACTCCCCATGAGATCTGATCGTAAGATTGTTTTCCATCGCGCCGCACCTCAGAAGTAATATACTTGTCGGTGTACCAGAGTCCCGTCGACTCCGTGTAGTCATACCCGGGACTAGGATTCAACCCACCTGTCAGCACTACCGGAGGGTCCACCGGAGGGAGTGTAAGCGGAGGGAATTGCGGAGTGTATGTTTCTCCGCTGCCATAGTCGGTCCGCCACCCTGCCGCAACTGCGTACCCCCCGGACATCCAATCCAGCCATTCTCTAAGAATGACAATAATAGGTTCCCAGTCCTCCGGCTCCTTCCAATCTAGTCCAGACAATTCACTCAGAAATACCGCACGGGTTCGTACCCCTGTCAACCCGGACCATGCCCAACGCTTACAGGTAGAAGGGTGAAGAATACCTCCGTTCGTGTATGAGGACACCGGGACCAGCATAGCCGCAATCTGGTCTATGCACGCCTCCAACGCTTTGGCGTTATGGTATACCGGACTCGTCGTAGGGTCCGAGTCGTAATCGTATTCAGCCGGTTTTGTATCTATTGGAGCAACACCGAACGCGCCACCAGCGTCGAACCGTACTCCGGATAGGGCTTCTTTGCGGTCGTCTACCATTCGGCACAATTGCGCAATTGCGCTTTTACCTCCACGGGCGTCGAAGGGACAGTCCAGGTCTTGCCAAGACTCTGGGAGTGGGTCGGTTAAAACATTCTCACCAAGAAAGCAGGAAGGCACTATTTATTCCTCCTCGGGCTCTGCCGGCGTACCGGCTTTCGTTGTGTACAGGAATGGATACCAGCGAGTCAGTCCGGTACGTGTCCACCACACTTTATTGTCTCCGGTGCCTACCTCTTCACTATCGTCTGGGTTGACTTCGTTAGTCCAGAACACCATACGGAACCGACCCGCTGTCGTCGGGATCTCGGGAAGCGTGTACACTGTAGGACATGAAAATTGTCCCCGGGAGGCTTCCTCCGCTACAGACCCGGTACCACCTCCACCACCCAGAAGGACGAGTGCATAGTGCCAGTTTAGCCATGGGTAGTCCACGGGCTCTTCCCATAATACGGTGTACCCGGGATCTTCGATCGACGGAGACGCGACGAAGTAGGAGTCGGACAGGGACCCGTTCGATACCACGGTTTTAGCGGTAAAGGCAGAAGGGTACAGGGGTTCCTCCACGGTCCCGAAATCGTACTGGGTTATGTCATGTATCACCTGTACCAAGACAGTCCCCATCACCCAACATTCTCCAGCGGTACCGGCTGGTATGTGGTCAAGTGGGACCACAGCCGGGTACAAGTAATCGTTTCCATTTTGTGGAGGGTAGATGTGGACTACCGGCTTATCAAAGATTCCGGGGTCGTCGTATCCATACGGAGCCCCATTCACCACAGCCGGTTGAAATGGAGACAAGTCCACCTCCGACACGTTCTTTCCAATAATGCGGAGACCTTGCGGAGTCTGGGAGGGAGGGTCGGTCTTTTGCGCGGTTACTCCCTGCCTAGACGTGGTAAAGTTCACACCGTCTCCAGTGATATTCATTACCGCGTCGACACTCTCGGACAAGTTGTTTACATGCCGGGCGGAGAGGTGCTGTCCAGGTCTAAAGTTCTCAGCCATAAGGTCCTACCAATCCGAAGAGGTTGAAATTCGCATACTCGTACACTTGCGCGATGTGGATAGACTCGATGTCTCGTTTAACGCGGGTGACTCCATCTGAGGTGTTCGGCTGGTTGATATACTTAAACCACACATAATCCCAAGGTGCAGGGGTCATTTCGACTGTACTATCGTCGTATAGTTGAACAGTCTGGGTCCCTTGCCAACGACTAATTAGGAAATTGTATTCCACCACAATACGCCCATCGCTACGGCGGCGTATTTTAGCTCCGGTGAATAGTACCTCCCCGGGAGCGTAGTCAACCCAATACCCGGTGTTCACCGTTCCTCGCATACTCTCAAGCAGCAGCCGACCATTCGGGTCTATATACGGCCATGTCTTAGTCACAATCATAGACGTGGCGGGACGGTACACTGACGCGCCCTCGGTCTTCTCTCCGTTCGCTCCGATGACAGTGCCGGTGTCTGCCGCAGCTGGCCAGTGTACTTGATAGGAGGAGTCCCGGACACTACCGATCGTCTCCTGCCGGGCAGCAATATCCCATTCCCATGTTTCATCGTTTGGAGTCACGCCGAGGGGCCATTCTTTATACGTGACATGGACCTTGCACTTACCTATCCCACGCTTGTCTGGCTCTATTGAGAGCCGGTCCACGTAAAGGAACGGCAGGGTAGGGTGCGGTGCATTGTGTACCCAGTACAGACCATCGTAAGGTATCAGAAACGAAATGATCCATTCTGGGGAGGAGGTCCCCACATGGAACGAGTGTGTGATCTCGGTACCTTCCGCGGTGCGTTGTACCCGTGGACTGTCGATGACCTCATCTACTAGTATTCCAAATATAAGTGACATGTCATTCCTTTACGACGAAGTTAGTCCACCAGATTCCCGGGTGTTGCGTTCAATGAGTGTAAGGATGTCCGTTTGGTTCCGCTGTTCTTCGAGGGTACGTTCTTCTACACTACTACCCTTCGCAAAACCAAGCTGTTCCAGCACGCTTTGTCCTCCGAAGAATCCGTGGACTCCACGGGTAGGGGCGGCGATATTGGTGCTGTCGAATCCTATCCCGTCTCCCTGTGGTTCTGTAGGGGGAGAACCGAACCCGGCGAACAACCCTTTTAGCTCTCCGACACGGTTCTTAATACTTTCCGAAAGAGATTCTTTAGCGGCGTCCGCTGCGTATAGTTCTTCGCTTAAACGCCTGCGGTCCTCTCCCGCTTTGTACCGTCCCTCTCGGTACTCCTCGGACTTACGATTGCGTTCTGAAATCCGTTTATCTATTGCGCGGTTCTCGCCTAGGGAGTCATACTCAAAGAATATTCCTCCTTTGATTTTGTGGTATATTTGCATAACCCGGTCCAGACCGTTCAGTATCTTGGTAAGGACAAAGTCAAACCCGACCTGTATTCCCTCGAATGCGCTGAGGAACACATCCACCAGAAGGTCCGACATCCGGTTCCAGTGACCGGCGATAGAGTTGCTGCCTATTTTAATGTTGGAGAACAGCATACCGAACCCGGTGTCTACCAATCCTACGGCGTCTGCCAATCCTAGCAGTGCTATCACAATCAAAATTATCTGCCCGACTGGAGTAGCAATTAGAGCAATCGTCGTAATAAGTCCACCGATACCGACTATGAGTCCAACGACGGTCTTAGCCATACTCACGAACTGATCTAGTAATTCGGGGTTCGTGTTTATAGCCTCCCGTATAGCCACCACATAGGCGGTCATTGTGGACAGTAGTTCTACAATATCGTCTGTCAACTCATGCCCTATTGCCGCCACTAGTCCGTCCACAGAAAGTTTAAGGCGCGCAAACCAATCCGTTACTACCTCTGCGCTTCTACTGGAGGCTTCCAGGTCTCCCCCTAGTAATGCCGCCTCCTCCCGCATCATTTGCATACCTTCTGCCCCCTGCTGGAGGAGGGGGATCATCTGTACCCCGGCACGCCCGAACACTCGCATAGCCAGCGCCGCCTGTAACCCGGTGTCCGGTATATGCGACAAGGCTTCTACCAGCACAGAGAATCGTTCCTCTGGAGACATATTGAAAAGGTCTTGTATGGGTACCCCTAACGCTTCGAAGGCGTCTGTAGCCTCTTTCAGTCCTCGGGACCCGTCGTAGATTACCCGGTTCATACCCCGGATAGCCCGCTCCACGAACCCGGCGTTCGCTCCGGTCAATGTGAGGGCGTGTCCTATCTGGGCGTAGGCGTTGATTGTCAGTCCGGACCGCGCTGCGGACTTGGCGAGCTCATCTCCAAACTTGGCAAAAGATGTAATCAACCTACGGATGGCCAAAGTTAAAACAGTCGCCGCAGCTGTCATAGCGAGGGACATGGTCGTGAATTGTCCCTTAAACCGCTGCATCATTCCGCGGGCTCTACGGAGTCCAGCAAGATACCGACTCTGGTCCAGGCGCAATCGTACGGCCGCTCCGCCCGCTATTACTTCGTTCGCTACTCCGGACATTATTTACCTCCGAACTTGTTCTCGTAAAGTTCTTTTGCTTGCCGGATTGACATACCCCGCCTACGATTTAATTTCTTTTTCTTGGCAAGTGTTATAGCGTTGTGATCGTCTGGCGTTGTCTTCGTCTTGCTTAACGAGTTGTTGATTATACTAAGCAACGACCCGGTGTGCATCCACTGGCGTTCCTGATTAATAACAGACAGCCGATACACCTGCCGAACTGTTAGTGGCGCGGTATCTGGTACTCCCGCAGACACTAACAGTTCGTAGATGTACTCTAAATCCCAACCTCCGGGGCCGGCTCCTGTGGTTTCGTCGGCTTCTTCACTCCCGGAGGTGTTGGAAGCTCCCCCAGAAGGTCTGAGGCCTCCGGAAAGCTCGCTACCAGAGATTCCATAAACGCTTGGAAAGCGTCCGGCAGAATGTCTGGGGTGAGGATCTCCGCGAAGAACACGGACTCTTTTTTGATTCCGAAAATGTGGCCCGACGTGCGAGCCGTAAACCAAATCAACCGGATCAGCGAGGCGACATTCACTCGCATTTCCATAAGGTCGTCCAGGTTGATTTGGCAGGCGGTACACCCGTCGATAATCGCCGGAGTAGTAAGTTCCAGAAACCATACCCGCCCTTCCTTGTCTACGAATGTTTGCTTTTTTCGTTCTTTCGTTTCCATGATAATGTACCTCCCTAGATACTGTCACTGTTTTGTGCCTGTAGTTAGCTGAACGTGGGACGTCCCTGTCCGGACAGAGTAACGTCTACCGTTACGACTCCATTCAGTGGCTCCCGCCGGGAGAACCTGTGGATCTTACAGGACCCAGAAACGGCGTCGCCTTGGTCGTCCACCACACTGACCCCGGACAGGATTGACCCGGTGTCGAACGCGCTTTTCATAGTGTCGTACAGAGTGTCTCCCCCATGTTTCACCATAGAGAATGTCACGACCCAATTGCGGAGTCCGGCCGCAGTCGATTTCCACCCGTCATTATTCCGAGTGGTATCATCTACCTGTTCGGCGTCCATATCGATATCGACGTCCTTGCAGTACTGCACCTCTGCTCCGACAGTAAGTGTTCCGTTGTAGCCCATTTCAGATGCCATGGTCTAGTTCCTTTCTTTGGTTGCATCCAGATTTAGTGATATAGAGAACCCGGGAAATTCCCCTTGCTCGGTCAATTTCTTGGGTACACTTGTCGACGTGTTATTTACGGTCCAGTCCTCAGCGTTGAACCGCTTACCGTCTCCGCGCAGGAACAGGTCGTGTATATCCTGCGCGAGGTTTCTTAGAGACTTATCGCTGTCTAGTTGGTCTCCCCATACTTTGATCTCTACACTCATAAGTATCCCGACCTCGCCACGAGACGCGGAAGGGGAATCTTCGGTACCTCCATCCTGCATGACAGTTATCAGGGGACTCCCCGCGCTGTCTGGGGGAGGGTCCGTTAGGTGTACGGAGGGTCTTAGTGTTCCGTCTCCAAAGTCGAACGCCCCTAGGCGTACCGCCCAAGGCTGTTCGGCTATTAGGTCTCGTATTGCTTTCAAGATCATTTCTTACTGTACCTCCCGTTCAGCATGGCTCCGGTCTGTGTCCGACCTAGAGGCATGTTCTGAAAATACTTGGCGAAGTTAGGCCGCATCCGAGTAAGCGCCGGGAGCATGAAAGGTCTTTTAGGGGTACCCTCCCCCAATTCGTGGCGCTTACCATAAATCTTAGTAGGGCCTACTACCACCTCCAAACTACCATTGGCGGCATAAGTGACACTGCCAGCGAGTTCCCCGCTTTGTCTGTGCGGTGGGTCTCCCGGCTCGGACGGAATTTTCTCTACACCTCCACCCTTTTTCATACCCTCCTTCGCGAACCGTTCTACGTCTGCCGCCGCTAACAGGAGTGGTTTGATAGCAGCCTCCTCCATTACTTTTTCCATTCCACGGTAGTCGAAGTGAAAGTCTACGTCTACGTCATATGCGGCCATTACAGAGTCCTCCGAACAGGACGCTTACGCGCTGTGCACTTTACTTTTTTATGTCGAGCACCATAGACCTGCTTCACCTCTCGTACCTCATACCATTGATAACTGTCCAGGTCGTCTCCGAAACCTGCCGCACGAACGTCGACCGGGTGGAGGGTAACCCCGCCAACACCGGGGATCTCCCGGTACAGCGCGCCCGAGAGGTCCGTAAAGGGTAACAATGTAATAGCGCCACGAGTGTTGAACCCATACTGGAACGCCGAAGACATTGTCACGGAGGGGAGCTCGAACGCCCCAGAGATTCGCCATGTAGAACGACCTTCTCCGGATACCTCCAGCGCCGGGAGGGGGACCGTACCTGCAGCCACTTTTACGATATGAGTAGCCCCGGAGAGTGTCACTGTACCAATTGAAAATGTTCCAGGAGCCTCGAATAGGGTTGGTACGAACCCATCCACGGTGACCGCAGCCACATCGAAGGCCGCTACAGCCGTTTTAGCGTTAAGAGCGGCGCCAGACACCTCCACAGAGGGTACTTCGAATGCGCCAGACACCTCCTGTATCTCGATGTGAGAGGTTCTTCCGAGTACCCCGACACTTGGGAGGGTAATAGCGCCTGATCCCGTGTACGAGGTCGTGTAGGACGCCGCTCCGGACAATGTGACACTGCCAACCGTTAGGGCTCCGGACCCGGAGTGGGAATTATCCCGATCACTCGCTACACCAGACAGGGTGACCGCGCCCAGAGTGAGTGCGCCAGCGGCCTCTTCTGGGGGAGGGGTTGCGCTTGTCGCCCCGCTAAGTGTGACTGCGGATATATTGAAAGCGCCCGTTCCGGACTTGCTTACAGTCGCCACACCGTCCACTAGGAATGATTGCGCTTGTAAGAGTGTTAGTTCTCCGGTGGCGATAGAGTCTACATCGTACCCGGTCGCCGCTAGGGTGACCGCACCTATCTCTATCACCCCCGCAGCGTCTCGAAGGGCTCCACCTCGTCCACGTACTGTGACCGCTGGGAATGTCATACCGCTGGTACCGGAGTATTCCCTGTTAGCGGTACCGGACAAGGTTACGGACCCGACCGTGAAAGCTCCTGCCGCCGTATCAAATAGTCCGGCGCTTCCGGAGAGTGTGACAGCGCCCACTTCAATTGCGGTAGAGGTTTCGCGTAGTACCGAGCCTGCGCCCGCTACAGTAATTGCGGGGAGGGATAAATCTGTATCCTCAATCAATCCAATATTGTGTGCGGCGTACCCTTCTACAAGAATGTCCGGCAGGTTAAAAGATGCGGAGGTCTCTAGTGTCTGCTGTAGAAGTACGGTACCGTCTACCGTGACTGCTCCCGCAGTAAGTATTCCGGAGGTATGCCACCCTGTATTCGTAGCGCCATCTACTGTGACTGCTCCGATATCGAAAGCGCCCGTTGCTGTCTCGTCCGGAGCGGCCGCCGAGTAATACACTTTAACCCGGACAAGGTAGACACGGCACATGGTAGCCGCGCCACCGTCTCCAAGGAATTCAACAGCAACACCAAAGTTCGTAGCGATTATCTGGGCACGGGTGAGTCCGCCGGTCCCCCATACATCCGTAGCACCACCGAAGGTCCGTGTCACTACGGAAGAGTCCCCCCACTCGGTTCCTCCAGACGCTTTATTAGTCCCGGTCTGCGTACCTCCTACAATGAGTTGAACTGTGGTGTCCCAACCCTCCGTCGGACCTCCGTCTTCCGTAGTCGCAGAAATTTCAATCTCTACACCGTCAATGGTAGACCCGGAAGCAATAGCAGCAGCCAACTCAGTAGAAGCGTCCACTAATGCAGCGGTGTGACTATACTCCGCGTCCAAATCAGCGAACGCATTAGTCCCGGAGTTGGTCAACATGTTGGTAAGACTTGACCAAGCAACATCGCCACCACTTTGCGAGGCGGAAGTGAACTCTATCCATCCGGTGTCTGCCATGACTAGTCCTTAGAAGGTTTAACGAATTCGTAGTGGAGGCACTTAGCGTTAGAGCACCTGTAGCATAGTGTTCCTTCTGGTACCTCCGGGTATTCTGGGGGAGGGCGTCTTTCGAATTCTGAGCCCTCGCACCGTTCACAGATGGGAGGTAGTTTTCCACGAAGAACAACGCCGTGTCCTTTCGGCTTGGCCTTCCGAATCACCCGCTGTAAGGATTTGCGGAGGTTCTCTGTATTGAGTACCTGCCGGTTCTCCTGTACGTGTATCGGGTATACGACCAGAGGTTTCCGGGTGCTGATGTCGCGGGAGTCCAGGTTCACGGGAGAGTCTCCGCTGTCTTTACCGGCTTCGCCGGGGACAGAGGTCCTCATTTTTTTGATTGTTCCCTCTGCACCATTCTCACCCGGGACATGCATCTCTACCATACCGACACGTTCTGTCACACCGTCATCTATCAATAGCATAGTATCGATTTCGAACATGACAGAGTGCGGAGAGGTGCACATCTGCTTTCCGAACGTACCACGGGCGACCGCCTTGCCTTTCTCGTTGAGGAAAAACAAGACGACCATCCCATAGGTCTCGACGATTTTTTGCTGTGTTGCATTCATGGAAAAACTACCTCCCAGTAGCGTACTTAGGTTGCGGGTAGGGTCATGGTGAGCGAGGTCACCGATACCGTGTCACCAGCGCCAATAGTAAGCGAGGTAAGTTCAAAGTCCCCGCCTCCAGAGGTCACAGTACACGTCGCCTCCAATACTTCCGCCGCTCCAGACGTAAAGAACTTTGCGTGGTCAATTACGCCACCGGTGGCGCTGGAGTCGTCCGTAATCGAGTTGGCAGTAATAGTGCCAGTCGACCCGGAACCGAACGCAGTAGCGCCGAACGTACAGGTGGCTACCTCCACGTCTCCGGAAGTCTGGAATTCGATAGTACCACTATTACATAGGGCACCGATTGCTTCAATACCGGCGTTTCTCGCCGCAGCTGTCAAGGTTGCCATAAGGCTCATTCTCCTTTTAGTTTCGTGACCTCTGAAAGGTCTACAGGTGTATGAAGAGAGCACCCATTACACGGGAGCCCATTGACAGTCTCCACCATACGATTCACTGCCGCAGTCATAGATTCCGCTGCGACAACAGATGCCTGTATGGCTAGACTGGACTTTTCTAATGCATCCAAAAGAATGGTGCGTTGCCACTCCAATCCGTCCGAAATAACCTTCGCAAGTTCTGCCTCCCGTGCCGACGTTTCTTGTTCGCGTCGGAGTAGTTCCACATCTCGCCGCTTGTCCCACTCCTGCAACTTACGCAGGAGGTAGAAGCACGCAATACCTAAAGCGGCAGGCTGCGTTGCGATTTGTAAGAATGACTCAATGTCTTGCATGTAATCTGTCTTTCTACGGAGTTGGAATAAGGATAAAGTCGCCGATTTCGAGGTCTTCATCCGCGTCAATAAGAAACTCTATCTCGGGACCATGGACCTGTACATCTACCCATAACTGCGTAGCAGACCCGATCTCCGAGTTGGACCCTTCGCCGTCGAAGTGTTTCGTCGGCCTATACTGTCTTACTGGAGTCTGTGCTTGCACTAGCAGAACCTTCCAAGAGAGTACGGACGGAGCATTGTCATTAGGCTGGAATCCATAAGACCCTGCCAAGAAATACCGCCGGCCGCTGGTGAATTCTGGGAGGAGGCGTCCGGAGTGTTGTTCCAGTACCTCGCAAAGAGTTGGAGCATCGGGACTTTCAGGCCGGCAGGAATGTTCCCGTCGTACCCTCCGGTGTATACCACCTCCCACCGTTTCCGGCCAGAAGACCAGAACCGTTGCGCTTGGGTAGTTTCTTTCTCAATCCCACGATTGTCGAGCATGTAGTTATCAGAGGATTCTACTGCGTCGTTTGTCTTATCCGTTACGGATGTGATCTCGGTCACCGGGAGCCGTGACAGGTACAAGAGGGAATGTCCACCGTCTACCCGTTCCGTTATAGTGTCCGAGGTGAAAGTCACGCCGAGCTCTCCCGCTAGCCACTCTTCTTGCGAGTCCAGGATCGCCTGAATATGTACGTCCGACACTGTAGAAGAGAGTCGGATGGCGGACTTAGCTTCCGCTAGTGTTATGACGTTTGACATACTGTGCTAGTCCTCTGGAGACAAACTGTTGCGCGGCTACGGCAGGGATGCGGTACTTCTTCCCTGTCTTTAATGGAGTCTGCCCATATTTGATTGTGGTAAGCATTTTGATATGCGCCAGCTTGGGTTTCTGAGATCCGAAAACGAACCTTTCCGCGCTTGGGCTATCCTCTGTCTGCGTTGTCTGTTCTTCCATTTCAATTTACCTCCCGGTGCCCCGGGACGATGGGGAGGTACACCATCCCGGGGCGGGTTACGGTCACCAGTAGGGAACCGAACTCTGTGGTTACGCCGGATCCGTCAGTACGGCAAAGTGCTGCGGGTAGATACACTTACCGCCCGTGAAACACATCATCCGGAACACCGTCCGACCACTCTTAAACGAGACATGGTCCGAACGTGCGATGGTGATTTCCTCCTCCATCGCGAAGGCGTAGTTCTTGGGGTTACCAAAGACCACATCGCCTTCCACACCCAATTCCAGCGGGGTCCCCAACTCGGCACCGTACTCGTGCGCCGTGTAATTGTGACCCGCCAGAAGATTGCGGATATTGGAGTGTACGTCCGCAGTATAGATGGGACGGTCGTCAGTGTCCACCTGCTGTTTGAGATACTTTTCAGCAGTGTCGTGGACCCAGAACTCACCCGAACGGCGCTGCGCCATAGGTACAGCGTATTCCAGGTTCGTAAGATCCGCCCAACTCACCTGCGTAGCGATGGCGCGCTGAACTGTGGTCTTGCCTGCAGCCTGCAGAATACCCTCCGGACGATTTGTCCCGGAACCGTACAGGACCATGCGAGACCATTCGGCCTGCGCAGCAGTACGGAACAGACGCATAATCAAGCTCTGGAGCTCGATCGAGGACCGGCGCATAGCGGTGTTGGACAACTCAGTCCACCCGGACAGTTCGTCGGTAGTAAGGGTAAAGTTAGTGAACACGGGTTCCGTCTCACCCTTGTCCGCTCCTTCAGTAGCCTTCCACGTGAAAGCAACTCCGCCCTGTGCTCCCGCCGTAGCCTGATCCAGCATGGGCCATTCGACCGAGCCATTGATACTACGGAAGTGCGAACACTTCGAGTAGAGGGAGGGTTCCTCTACCGCATATTCCAACAGTTGGGGCCGGAAGTCTGGGGCGAGGAGGTTGTTCGCCCCGGAGTCGGTAGAACCACCCGTGGCATCCGTGGAAAGGATCACTTTACCGCTGAGAGGGTCCTGCAACATCCCAACCCCGCCAAATTGGAGGGACTTGGCACGCATGACCTCTGCCATGAACTCCGGCACCCGGACAGTATGTTCTTTCGAGGAGCGGGACTTGGCAGATGCTCGGGCGGAGGGGGCCAACGCCGCCAGCGCCTCTCCCTCGATCGCGCCCGGTCCCAAGGCAACCCAGTCGGAGAAGATTTTACCCTTCAACATCTGGTCCTTGGCGTAGTTCGGAACGATCTCAATCGTACCGAAGTCCGAGCGCGCGATCTGGTCCGTCTTGGCCTCGTACGTAAATTCTCCAGACTTCTTTCCTCCCGTGGTCTTACCATGGGAGCCCGGATCCCCCTCGGTACCATCCTCTTCCGTGGAAGCGTTCAGGTTACCGACAGGTTTCGGGGTGTGAAAAGCGCGCGCTTCGGTAATGGCATTGTCAGCCGCGGCCAACGCTTTCGCGTCTTCCACCTGCTCCTTCAGGCCGTTAAATTCCGCGGACTTTTTCTCAAAAAGCACTTTGTATTCTCCACGCTTTTCGTCATTGTCCGCTTTATTCATTTTGCCGTGGTACTCTTTCATGAGAGTAGCGGCGTCTCCCATCTGGGAGATCAGTTCTTCGAGGTCCATAATAGGATTCCTTCTATCGGTGGTTTCGTTGGGCGGTCTCTACAACGAGACCTGCCATGTATAGTTCGCACTCGTATAGGGTCTTCCCTGCCAGTTCGAGATCGGCGTCCCCGGAGTCGGTCTCCGGTTCTGTGTTCTCTGTGCTTGCTGGTTCTGGGGGAGGGGGAGTGCGTCGCCCTTCCAGACTTTGTACCAAGTCCTCTACACTCTTGCAGAGGGCTTGTATTCCGTCTAGTGCCACGGTGTCCGGTTCCGACTCCGAAGTAGTGGCGGCTAGTTGTGCGCGTAATGATTTGGCTCGGTGGATAACAGCCTCCTCGTTCATTGGACGAACGGTGACAGTACCCTCGACGAGTCGGCATTCTTTGAGTTCCAAGATCCAGTCGTCCCCTTCCCGGACCTCCTCGTACCGCAGGAGCTGGAAGCCCACAGACATCCCCCATACGATACCCTCGGTGATCTTGGTGTGGGTATCTTTTGCGAGCTGCACGCTGGACAGGTCCGCATGAATCCAAAGGCCGTAATCGTCCTCCCGCGCCTCGGTAATAAGTCCAATAGCGTCGGTGACATCTCCACCGTACGCAAAGTGTTTAACCATAAGAGGGACTTTGCCAGCGCGGACCCGTTCTTTGATAGACTTGGCGAACGCGCCCTTGATAATACGGTCTCCGCCTTGGTCTACATTATCGAATACGGCAAGGTACCCTTCGATGTAGGGTTTACCCTCGGCCGTATTCTTCGCCCGCAATTTCGAGTCAGGGCACTGTAGATTGTATTGTCTCTCACATACTGTTTCCATGTTCACCTCTTATTGTGCGGGTAGTACGGTGCAGCGGCAGTGTGGGTGCAGTGGGGAATGCTGCACGTCCACTCCGGACTTGTACGTACCACCTTCTAGTCCCTCGACCGAATCGCCTTTGCCTACAATTGTCGTGCGGAGTCCGAACGTCTTACCATCCATAGCCATACAGAACTCGCATGTCGAATCGTCGTCTGTCGCGCTCCACTCGAACGCCGAGAATCCTGTAGCCTCGTATTGTGTTATGGCTCCCTCATTGTAAGTCCAATTTGTAGTCGTACGAGCCATAAGGGTAGCGCGCTGCTTAGTCAGAGCCGCGCCATGCTCTATAAGGGTTTGCGCTATTGCGGTGTGTGGGGCACCTTGCTGTATACCGGCCTTCACTATGTCTTCCATAGCGTTGGCAGTGGCCGCTGCCTCGTACCGGGAGGTCTCTTCGATCCACTTTCCAAGCGCGGGTTCCATCTGTTTGGCGAGTAGCCAGTCGGAGCCGAACTGTTCGGCATCTATCTGAATTGCCTTCGCGGCCACCGGGAGGACCAACGGATTCCCATAGGTATGTATGAACGTCTTGTTGCCTAGGAGGGTCCCTGCCAGCTTATAGGCGTCGATCGCGAGTGGGAACGCCCACCGGGCCTTGATTTCGGAGAACTCCTGTTCTAGCGCAACCTCAGCAGCGGCTATGACATCCATACCCTCTCCGCCAATCTCTACAGCGTCCGCTACACGTTGAACAGTCTGGGCGATGGGAGGCGTGAGAGCACGTGCGAGGTGCCTTGTACTCACCTCGGCCTTCTTACTAATAGCCCAGAATACTCTAGGTGCGGGGATAGTTAACACTGGTTCAATTTCTCCCCGAGAACTCTGATCTGTGCCCGCTGCTGTGCAAGAATTTGGTCCTTCTCATTAAGGTCTCGTTGCCGAGACTCCGCCAACGCCTCCCAATGGTGTATATCCTGTTTCATTTCTCGGAGGCGCATGCTTAACGCTTTACCATAACTGAAACAGGTTTTAGGCCCGTTTGCGCTCGTGCAATCCACGTTCTCGAAGTACTGGACTGCCGCATTAACTACACGGGGGTCTAACTTACTGTTATTCATCGGTCTCTTCGGCATTCTCGTCCGTCCCTTCCTCGTCTTCATCCTCGTCTTCCTCGTCTTCTGGGGCGAGGAGTTGGGGGGTTCGTTCTTGGGCCTTCTGGAATTCCTCTTCCTCAATCTCTTCCAACTCGTCCGGGTCGTATCCCAATTCGAGTTGCGCGGTCCGCTTGGGAATGATACCTGCGTTGTACTCCCCTACGATCCGGGTAGACTTGGCGTTGAGATCCTCTTGGAACTCATTCATTAGGTCATACCGGAATCGGAACTGTAGTCCCGTGACCCGTTCAGACCGTAATAGTCCACGGGTAAGCATCTGCCCATAGGTGTTCCACTTGGGTTTCAGGGTCTCCCGGTAGAACGACTTGCGCGCCTCGGCGTAATTGGCGTAGGTAGCCTTCGAGATACCGAAACGAGTACCGACAATAATTTGCGGGACTCCGTAGGACATACAGATACGGGACTCTGTCGAACTTGAGTAGTTAGGCCAGTCCATGTCCTTAAGTGGGTTCTGCATGTTGACCTCGGCGTCCCCCTCAATAAGAAGAGGGTTGCCACGCCGCCCACGTCCGATAGCGTTGTCAATGTCCTGCTTTACCTGCTCTCGGTTTCGGGCATTAATACCAGACTTGCCGATAATAACCAACCCGGCGACCTTGAGATTAAGCAACATTTCGGCAATGTAGTTTTCACGCTCCACGTCTAAGGCGATATCTCGACCTGCCGCATGGGTAGGCGCACACCCTCCCCAGACTTTGTCCGGGGCCATGTACTGTCCGACCACTAGGTCGTTGAACGGTACCGGGGAAGCCTCCCCCTTTATTCGATAACTTTCTACTAGGTCCATCCCCTTGCTTTGATACTTAGGGGTGACCCACGACGTAGGGTATGGGAGGAGTCCGCGCACTCCACTGGAGGCACGTAGTTTCCGGATATACGAGATGCCAGACAACTCCATCCGCATGCACCAAGCGTGTAAGAGTTCGTTCTGACTCATAAACGGGTTAGGCTCCGCCAGTAGGTCCAGGGCGGGGTGTGCGTCGAGTGGGTTCCATTCCTTGTTTTTATCGTAAGACCCAATCTCCAGAGGACATTCCGAGATGGAGGTGGCGATCTCATCCACGCACGCCTTCACTACCGGGTTGTTATACGCTTCCTCTGTATCCTCTACAGACAGGACTTTGAAAATGTCATCGGAGTCTACCCACTGGTTCGGCCAGTGCCCGGAAAGGAGGCTCCACCCACGGGGGTCCCTGCCGACAATGTCTTCGACAGACTTTGCCTGCGGAGTACTACCACCGATCTGTATACCGAAAAAATTCATGCAACACGTCCTATCGTCATCGGTCCTTCGATCTCCATTAGCCGGGTAGTAGCCCACACCTTGGCGTCCATACGGTCCGGGGAGTCCTGTTCCTCCTCTTTCAGCTGAGGATTCCAGTCTATTTGCTGCGCCTCCAGAAGGGAGAACATACCCCAATGGCGGTCCCGCTTTTGCTGCGCCAATTGCGCTACGGGCTCGGCGCGCTTGGTCTTACCACGGGTCGCGAACACAATCTCCACGGGTACATCTGGGTCCTCGTTATGTATAATCGCCCGCACCATGTCTCCACCGTTATTCCCTTCCCCTACGACCTCATCTGCCTTCCACTTGTTAAACACTTCAACCACTTTAGCGCCCCACTCTTCCGGGGTCGCCGCGGTCATAGTGGCGTCCTCTAACGTGTAGTAGACCGGAGGGTCCGAGTAGTCCCGGGCGCATACCACTATGCCAGTCTCGTCGCTGGTCTCCTTCGCAGTTACGGCCGGATCCACTCCTACGACGATACGCTCGAATTCTGGGAGGCGGTGTTCTGGTACATTGATCCGGTTTGCGTCGATCCAGTCCATCTCCCACAGGGCGTTCGGGTTGTCGTCGAGGATCTCCGCATTAATCTCCTGCCTTCCGAGGCGGGTGTTTTCAAACTTGGTAATGACACGTTTGTAGAATATCGGGGATAAGTTCTTTACGTTGTCATACGTGGTCCCTGTGGTAACGACCAGACCTTCATAGGTCAGTACCTCCTTGACAAGCTTAGTAGCCCGTGGAGTGGACGTTATAATGACACGGGGAGCCGGTCCGACCCGTACACAGAACTGAAGAAGTTCCCACGCATGGGGGAACCGCCAAGCGGCCAACTCGTCCGCCCATGCCGCCTCGAAGTTAGGGCCTCGGAACTTTTCAGGCTTCTCCGCAGAGTAGCACTTGGCTTTCATACCGGGACGGACAGCGATTACGTCCCCGTCCTCGTTGTATACCTTGCGGTCCGGCCATTGGAGGATGTGGCTGCTCTTGTTATACATGGGCATGTTATTTGGTGGACAGACGTTGTAAATACCGGAGGGACCTTCCAGCATAACCGTTTCCACGTCGTCGTATGTGGGGGCTATGAGGGCGATGTACTTGTACACACCCTTTTCAGCCCACTCCCGGACCTTCTCCGCACCGGCGCGTGTTTTACCCGAACCACGGCCAGCGCAATAGAACCAGTAGGTCCAATCCACGTCGTCCGAAACGTGTTGCTCCGGACGCCGGTGCATAGACCAGCGGTACTTGATCTCCTGCAGAAGAGCTGCGCGCTCTTCGCGGGTATGTGGAAAATCAAGCATTCGGGTCACTGGTCTACGCCTCCCTCTAATTCCAAGGTCTTACCATAATTGCGGCCACGTACACGACATCCTCGTGGGTAGACCGGAGTAGCCTTTACAGGAATGACTCCGTTCGCGTGGTCTCGTATGTCCCGGTCTAACTTGTCCAGCACCATCTGCTGTACTACCTGCATGGCGTCAATAACATCGTCGGAGTATTTCGGGCACTCCGGTGTCACCGAGATACGGGTATTTCGAAACTCCCAATTCTGGAGGGAGGGGTTGACCCGCTCCACGTTCCCGGAACACGTGTATTGCTGGTCCGGGTTGCGTCGAAACTGGAACTCGTTATGCGCTTTGACATGCGCAACGAAATCCTCAATAGCCCCTTCCCCTTCTGTGGGGTCCGGAGCCTCTCCGGAAAAGTGGAGATCCGGACTACGGAGGTGAGGTTCCCCGCGAAGGGGCAGTGGGTCTGTGTTGTATTTGATAAAGTACTCATTCATGCCAGCCACCGTATCACCACGATAGCGATCCCAGCGGCCGCACAGGCGAAGGCAGTCTGCAGGAGTACGGCGATCTGTTCCTGCCGCTTCTCATACTCGGCGTCCATACGGTCTCGTTCCGCCTGCCGGCTGTTGAAATATTCGTCCAACTCTTGAGTCCATTCTTTTCGGCTGTGGTTCATTTCTTTGTCCTCCTCGTTGCTGGTTTCTTTTTGGCTGTGGCACGCTTCCGCGGTTTTGATTTCTTCTTTGGGTCCTCTTTCGGGAGGTCCGTTAGGTCTGTGACTAGGTTCTGCGCGACCTTAAGCAACTCTTCGTCACTTAGTTCCGCGTATGGGTTGTCTGTGGAGGTGACGTCTACCTCCGCCTTTATGTTCTGGGCAGGGAGTCCGCATAAGTACCCGGACAGCCATTTGCGTGCAGCGGCGTTTCCCTTCTGCGCGTCTTTAAGCGCCTGTCGGATAACCTTCTTCCACTCGTCTATTGTGACAGCATCGTGGAAAGCCTTCTGGTAGGCACGTTCGCGGGACACGGGCGGGCGTCCTTTGCTGCACCCGTGTCCCTTGGCGAATGTTCCATCTGGGTTGTGATCGGCCATGCTACCTCCCTAGCAGGATTACAGAACGCCAGCGGCGGCTTGCTTGATAACCTCGAAACCGAAAATAAACGTACCGTCGAATGCGGCGGAAGCGTGTCGGTTTTCGAGGATGATATCGAAGGACCCCGCTCCGGGGACACCATAGAAGACTTCGGTACCTTCATCGCTGGTACCGCCTTGCCTCCATACCCGGAGGAGATCCGTAGCAGCGCACTGCGCGCATGTAATGTCCAGGGACACGGCTGCGCCGGCGGCTGTGGTCAGGGCCTCGGTAGTAATGAGACCCGCCCGGGCATTAATGGTCCCGGCGTTGGATACGAGGGTAACCGCTTGCGTATCGAATTCGAGGATCGCGTCTTCCTCGAACCGGACCTTTCCGGAGGACTCCACCTCCAACAGGTTGGCTCCGAGATCGTCGTTCTTTTCACTGTAGGGCATAATGTATTTTCTCCTATCTGTAGTATATCTAAGTTCAACTATATGGGAAACCGCAGCAGGTCACATACCTTGCTCTGCGGCGTAAAGTTCGGAGAGCTGCGCGTGCAGTAGTCCAATCGCCTCCCGGTGTCCATAAGAACGTCCCCCATGCTGCGCGCTCTTATACTCCCAAGACCTTACTACAGCGTCCTTAAGGGTAGAGCACAGAACACCGGCCGAAACTGTCTCCACTACCAACCGCACCATAGCGGCGGGGGATTTCTGGGCGGCGGTGGCCATAAGGGGATCGCACCCGGGGCAGGACCCACATTTCGCGGACACCAGAAGCACCGTCCCGTCTTTGGCTCGGTACGCTGCGGTCTGGTGTCCTATGTAGGTGTCCTCAGACGCTTCGGCAATATTGGTGAACTCGGCGTCCATAAACTGTGCGAGGAGGGTGTCCCACGCTGGGATCATACCCTCCGCCGAAAGGTCCTCCAGTATGTCCGGGTGTGCGGTATAAGTAGAGGACACGTATTCAAGCATCTCTTGTGAGGCGACCTGTAATAGGTCTATAAACTTGGCAGTGTTCATGTGGTACCTACAGGTTGAAAATGCCAAGCGTCTGGAGTACCCCGCTGAAAAACCAAACGAGCCACACTTCCAAGCTCGCTAGTACAGCAGTGACACTGTCAATAACCTCGGTAAATAGTTCACTAAGCATGTTGACTTACTCCTTCAATAGTTAGGCGAGCCGGGTGTCGACGTCCAATCCAGTGGGGCAGTCAATCCCACAAAACACCCGACCCGCCGTCGCGGTCGCCGCCTCTTTACGAGGAAACGTCTTATAAACTCTGAAACTTTCGTTCGCACCTCCTTTGGAGTCATCGTCGCTGCCTTGACGACTCTTACCATTTAGATGCCTATCAACCTATACTATAGCCATATCAAACCCCACTTTGTAAAGCCTAAAAAAAGGCGCCCCGTAAGTAACGGGACGCCAACGACTTAGGCTACCTGCGCCTAATAGCCTTCTTTCTTTTCACAGGGACTTTTTTTCGTAGTTTTTCAAAAAGTCCGGTTTCCCACTTGGACCACGGGAGCCACTTTCCACGGGTGTCCAAACTGGTAATAACTCCGACTGCCGTCTGCTCTGTATCGAAGTTCTGCCCACGTATCACCATTCCCCCTTCCCCTACCTCCACGTATAGCGGGGCTATGTCTCCTTTCCCGGGACACGCCGTATCCATGGCACGCAGCAGGGTAACCAAGTCCGTCCGATTCACTGCCACCTTTAGCGTGCAACCCTTGTGCACACCGTGTACCACATTACGCCACTGAATGAACGGGTCTTGCCGTGGGAACCCTCCGGTAGTCGTCGGGTCTCCTTTCTCGTCTACCGTGGTAAACCCTACCCGGTGAATGTCCCGGAGGCGAGTCATGCACAGGTGCATTAAGTGGAGCTTCTTCACCTTGGACATATTCTTCTGGATCTTACGTACCAGATCCACAGGTATCATAAAACCACGTGCGGGCGGCTCCAACGGCTCGCACACCTCCTCCGGGAACTGACTCCGTTCTTCATTGGTAGGAGACACCGCCAGCAAGATCTTCCCATTACACCCTACAGTAGCGCCGTCCTGCTCGAACTGTACTCCGTAGAGGTTCCGTTCATACGAGTCTTTCGAAGCGACATCCGCGCACGCTAGATTAGCAATCGAAAATATTTTCAACTGTTTTTCTCCTTCTTGGTTTTTGCCTTCTGTACCTTCTTGAGGCACTTAGGGCACACTGTCTTTAAGAATCCGGGACTCATGCTTTCCTTAGGAGCCGGAGTACGTACCAGCTCCCATCCCTTAGGGATGCGCTTCCCAAACTTCCACAGGTCATCCATAGGGTGTGCATCCGTAACCGTAGTCTCATGGCACGCTTCGCAACCCTCCACGTCGCAGGTAAACCGGGCGACAACATTGAACTTTATCATACTTTCCCCTTCCCAATATTAAGAAGGTTGAAAGCACTTACATACGCTGTCTCCCCGTGGTCCTGTAACCACTCCTCCAACTTAGCCACAGAGAACCCCTTCCCTCCTCGCAACTCTTCGTCTTCTGGGAGAGGGGTATAGTCTACGAGTCCCTGTCCCTTGGCATAGGCCATACGACAGCGCATGGACTGTATCACTATCCGGGTCATAGCCACTTCCCGCGCCTCCAACCCTCGAAGCGAATTGCACTCCCCATTTTCGAGGAATAGTGCCTGTCTCCGCAACCTGTCCAGGTCCTCTAGTAGTTCGATCTTCCCGTAGTCTTTCACTTTGACTTTGTCTAGCAGCAAATCCATTATTTGTCCTTTCTGTTACGGCGTCTCCTACGTAACGCCTTTGTAATACTGTCCAGTATCTCCGGGAGCATCGCCACGGTGACAACTAGAGACACGATTATCAGACCTCCCGCAGCCGACAGACACACTAGCCCGATCCTGAGAAAAATATCATTTGTCTCCACTAAACGCCCTTTCCACTGTGTCTACAAAATGCGCTTGCATAATACTCCAACCGCAATCATTTTTGTGTTTCCGGGATATGGTATTAAGTGGGAGGGGTGAAAACGACATAGAAACGCTGTCTGTATCTCGGAGTAGTACAGTGAACCCTTCCCCCTCTCCGGGACCCTCGCACCACAGGTACAAGAACGTATTCAAGCAGTGTTTACAGGTAACATGCAGCCGGAGACGTACATTGTGGTGCTCCGATACTCCACCATACATCGTCTGGAACCGTACCTGTAGTCCATAAGAGGATATGTCAAATACTCGCTGAACAAAATACTCGGGAGAGAACACCCGGTAGAACTCTTGTCTGAGTCCCGGGTAGGCTTCCTCCCACAAAACCATTTTGAAAATGGAGTGGGAGCCCCGCTCTTCCCATAACGGGGTATCGTCGTCGAAATCCTCCGGACCACTTATACCAGACCATAGGTTCATCCGAACAACCTTCCAAAGCGAGACACCTGCATGCAGTGCTCGGTAATAGACTGTGCCGCAATGAACGTCGCATACCCTACAGTAGCCTCCCCGATTACCCGGTGCCACTTGGTACGTTCCAATGTAATATTGATCCGGTGTTGGAGTAGCCATGCTTCCATATACGGTTCAGAACGACACCTCCCACCTATACGCAGCTCCCCTGTGGTCATGTCATACCTGAGACCGAACACACACTCCGGACTGTCCTCTGGCATTACGGTGAATTTTAAGTATTGCTTTCTGTATCCCATATCTAAACCTCTAGCTTTCGGCTGCAACCACATTTGAATTTCAAAAGGAACGACATTTCGTACCCTAGGACATAGGGAGTCCCCCGTAGGGGGACCCCTATGTCCGGGTACTAAATGCCGTAGCCCTTGTGATATTAATATACTCGCACCCCTATTCATTCCGCTCACTGTCAATCCAGGTCTGCCCGAGTCCCAACTTATTCACACTCGGCGTATTCTGGTTATCAAGGCGCTGTACACCTCCGACTTCGTCCCAACTGGGTAATTTCTCCCTGCTAGTGTCCGCCGGTGTGTCTTCTGGGAGAGGGGCGAGATCCGCGCCTATCTCCTCGTCCGTTCCTTCTTCTCGCATAGCCACCTCCACCATACCGGGGAGCCAATCTGTCGTGGTTCCAGATTGCGGGGCTCTGTGGACCTCTGTACGGGGTTTCTCTAGTACTACCCCTTCGGATGTACATCTCGGCCAAAGAACTCGCCAGTACGCCCCATTTGCGGCCGTATTTTCGCGGTTCAAAAGTCTCCACTCCCGTTCTAGGCAGTCCCAGAGCACCTCATAAGTATTCAGACCACGGTTTACCCGATTGAGTATGGACACCATTTGCGGTCCTTTGCGGAATATCTCCAGATCTGGGATAGGCTCCAATGAGGTGCGCCGGTCTGTATGCGCCTGTATTGGATACTGTGGGGAGAATATCACTACGTCTCCGTTAGACCCACCGAACACGGGAGAACCATCCACCTCCCCCAGAAGTACGGAGTGTTCCAGATTCAAGTGAATAACCCGACAATACCCTACCCGGTCCGGGTGTTGTACATGGGTCACTTCTGAGAAAACTTCGGCGCGCTTTGTCGATTTTGAATTTCGTGTTTCCATTTTGCACACAACTCCTTTTCTAGTTTGAGTCCGGAAATCACATTCATAGGGATCGCTGCCCGGGCCTCGGCTCCACGTATACGCCCGAAACCTTTAGCGGCTCCGGACAGGTCACAGTCCCACCGACCCCAACGAGGTCCCCCGGTAATCCAAGAGGTAGAGTCTGCGGATTGGAATGGGTATTTCTGGAGGAGGGGTTCCGAGGCGTACCCGAATGAATGGAACTTGTGTGGGTATGCGTAGTTGAATACGGAATCCCGCCAGTGGGTACGTGCGGCGCGGGTAGGGGCGTTCATACTCCCTAGTCCAACCTTCTCCCACTGCTGGCAATACTTGCGCAGGTACTTAAGAGGTTCCCCATAGTGGAACACCGGTACTACATTCACACCTTGGCGTTCCATTTCCATGGCGTTCTCGTAGGAGGCTTTCGCGTCCCCAATGACGTCCAAGGCTACTACCTCGGTGAAATATTTCGCAAATGGTCCCTCCAACACATACGCGATATATGCGTCGAGGGAAACGGTCCCCTCCACATTCCAGACGGTGTACGCTCCAGAGTCCAACATAATCCCCGGTGCGTCCTTTAACGAGAACCGGGAGAACAGTTCGTCGAAGTGGTTATGGTACGCAAAGGAAATGAGGACGTGCATGGGGTTCCGTACGTGGTCCCAGTCGAACAGACTGCTTTCACTCGGCGTGAGTCCCGCCATGTACAAGGTGAACTCCTCCGTCGCACTTACAGATTTCTTAATTCGTTTTGCCATTGTAGACCTATCTCCTTTTCGATGCGTAGTGCGTGGGCGATCTCAAGTTTAGCGGCGTCGTAGGCTCCGCCCTTTCGAGCCTTAAAGTTTTCTCGCATACCGCCAAGGGATTTCCATTGTCCCCAACGCATACCACCTGTCAGGTAGGCGCTGGAGTCTGCTGAGTAGAACGGGTATTGTCGGAGCAGGTCTTCTGAGGCCCATCCAAACGAATGGAACTTGTGCGGCCAGCACTCCTGAAAGCACTTGGAGATAAACCACTTCTTTTCCTTAAACGTCCTGCCGGAGGTAGCGGCGAGACCTACGACCTCGAATTCGTCGCAGTATTTATGTAGGAGACTCCAGTCTTCCCCGCAGTGGAATACCGGTAGAGGGTCTATCCCCTGTCTCTGCATCTCTTTGGAATTCTCATAGGAGGCTTTCGGGTCTCCAATGACATCCAGGGCGGTAACGACGTCCCACCGGCGATCCCTGTGCGGACCCTCCTGTATCCAAGAGATGTATTTATCAAGGGAGATTTCCTTCCCTTGCGTGTACGCCGTGAACGCTCCAGAGTCGAGGAATAATTTCCTCCCGGCGAACTTAAATTCTACCAGTAGTTTGTCAATCCAATTCGGGTATGCGTAGGAAACTAGCACACTCGCTGGAAGTCTATCCCACTCGAACCCTCTGTAGACTGGGACCGACTCCCCAGCGAGGTACAGAGTGAATTCGTACTCATACTCCTTTACGGCGGGAGACTTTCTTTTTCTTTTTTGGTTCTTTGGTGCCATAGAGCCCAATCCTTTGCATAGTTTGGTAGATCTCGGGACTCATGCGCCAATTCGATCCTTCTCGAATTACCATACCCAAGAGTTCCATATCCTCTAAAACGAACTGAATTGTTTTGCGGGGGAAGTCTGTCTCCTGTACTAGTTTGGTGATAGAAAACGCCGACGCTTGGTTCGGGCGACGACTTTTAGAATACATAGTTTCTACTATACACTCCACACGATCCGGGACGGTACCCATGGCGACCCGCGCAATAGCCTTGAACGTGCTTTGGCGTACTGTGGTGTGATCCTTGAAAATGGATATACCATAGGCGAGCTTCGCAAGCTGTTTTGCTAGACGTGTCGGGTGCTCTGTCATTGGCGAGTAGTGGACTACCCCGGTGAATTGGTCCCGCGGAACAACTCCCCGCAGGTGGCTTACCCAAGTCGCAAGGTCAACTATTCGAAGCTCCATTTCTGGGGAGAGGTGAGGTATCCCAGCCTCTGAAGTGTCTACGTCTATACAAGCGGCAGCAGCCTCCCGGAGTTCGGTATTCATTATATCGTCTTTACCCAAAGACCGGATCGCTCGTAAGATAATGTCGTGCTCTCGGGCGTCGCGGGAACTCGTGCGGGTGAGCCTACACCGGAGGAACCTTTCACCTAACATGGTTCCTTGGGCTCCCTCTCGTTCAATGGCGGGAGTCACCCCGGCGATTATACCGAACTTGGACTCGTACTTACGATGGACCCCGTTGCCAAGGTGCTTTTCACAATACCCGTCGTAGCAGTCCCGGAGGATACCGAAGATCTCCTCCTTTTCCACACTGTCTTTCGATAGTATGGTAGTGAAATCTTTTATCACTAGAACCCGGTCATTGAGTTTAGGGATCAGCGATGGGTCTTTGCCATTAGAGTTGAACCCGGAAATGAGACTCGCCCGGGTAAGGCTGGACGCCTCTATAATCCCTTTCGCTCCGCCAAGGGTACGGATAAGTGCGGTCTTGGACCCTCCCGGAGGCGCTACAATCATAAGCCATAACGGGTCCCCGGGAATACGGTTCGCGAATATGGTCCCGAATAGAATGTCAATTACCTCAGTATCTGGTATGACAAGCCATTTCCGAAACGCTTCATATACGGCCTCGTACGCCATACCTTCACCGGAGTATTGCACCGGTCCATATAATTTAGCATTCTCTAGTACCTCCTCCGCTTCGGCATCCCCTTCAATTTCTCCGGTAGGGGCGTGCTGTAGTCTGTCGTGGAGGGTGTAGTATAAACGAGGCTCCCGATCTCCCTGCAAATAGTAGTCCCGAAAATCAAAGTCGTCCGGGGTACCTTCTGGCCAGTGAAAGAACCGGAGGTCCTTGGCGACACCTGTCAGGCGTTTGAATACTCGTACTGTTCCCTTCTCTCCCGGACTGTCGTTATCGTAAATAACGTTGACGACCTTACCTTCGCATAACGCTGTACAGTCTGTGGGAAATGTGTTAGCCCCGGGCATGGCGTATACGTCGTGCTCTACACCACACTTTCGGAGGAGTTCCCACAGCGCCATAGCGTCCCATTCCCCTTCGCATATCCACACTGTGTCCGAGTCGTGCACTTTCTGGGGGCGGAGCATATTCAGTTTACACCCGGCAGTCGTCATCCCCCTACCGCCTACCCGGTACCGCTTAAGGTTGACAAGCCTCCCCCGGACGTTACCATGCATAGGGATTGTGAAGAACTCTCCACTCCAACCGACGCCCCAAGCGCGGAACGTTTCTTTTTCTAAACCACGAGAACGGGTCAATTTCGCCAACGCCTTGTTCGTGGCATGGTTTACGAATACCGTGGAGATCTGGTCTAGGAACCCTTCGAGGTTCCCATCTCTCCCGCAGGACTTACAATCCCACAACATGTTTTCTCTGTTGATATACATTTTCTCAGACCCGCCGCAGAAGGCGCAGTCTCCTATTACTTGCGTTCCGGAGTCTGTGCGTACTTTGAACCCAAGCTGCTCGAACGGTTTTTCCGGAGGGTGTTTCGTTTTACGAGGCAATGGGCACCTCCCGTTTCTTAGACCAATCTCGTTTCACTACACTCGCCTCGACTTCCAGGGGCACGTTAAACTGTGGGAAGTCTACCATCAGAGAACGTGTATCTCTTAAAACGTCCGAGAGCCACCGCATCTGGGAGCGGGGAAATTCGAACACAACTTCGTCATGGATGGGGAGTAGTAGCCGTATCTCTCCGGCGCAGCAATTTTCAAAGTAATCGTGTAAGCGTACCTGCGCCCGCTTGAGGATACCAGCGGCGGTCCCCTGAATTTTATAGTTAGTCCCTACATACGCCTTCGGACGTGGGACTCGCAACTCCCTCCCGAACGTAGTCACTACTTTACCGGTCTGTCGTACCTCCTCTTGTATAGTGCGTCCTAAAGAACTCAGGCGCGGAAACCGCGCTCCGTAGTCCATGAACCTCTGTATCCCGACGGACACTGGCAGTCCCAGAGTCTTTGTCATTTTAATCGCCGAGGCTCCATAGGGTATGGCGAAGTTTGCATTCTTAGCGGCTCCACGTAAAATCTTGCGGTCCTTGGGAGAGGCTAAGATGAATTTGTCTCGGTAGAATACCTCTGCGGCAGGCTGGTGCACGTCCCCACCGTCCCGCATTATTTGAACAAGCTCCTCCTCCCCGGAGTAGTGGACAAGCAACCGCATTTCAATTCCGGAGTAGTCCACATGCACGTTTATGTACCCGGGACGAGGACGGAACACCTCCCGCACTGGTACCGGGTATGGGACAAGTAGCGACCCGGATTTCTGTACGTTCTGTAGATTGGGACGAGAGCACGCCTGCCTACTTGTAATTGCTTTACATGTGTGAATTTCTGGGTGAAGGATGTCGTCTGTATCGGCAAGTTCCGAATACTTCCTAAGCGTAGACGCGCCTTTATCCCACGCCCGGAACTGAAGGAGGGTTTCTAGCAGTGGGTGCGGGGCCTCCTCCCGGAGAGCAAAAAGAACGTGCTTGTCTGTCTTCGGTTTGTGCGCTTTCTTGGTCTTGGCAAGTATTGGCAGTTCTAGATATTCGTACAGGAGCCACTGTACATGCTCGGACGAGTTTAGGTTCAACCATCTCCCGGTGGCGTCGTGTACGCTTTGTGTACAATCCTCCGCCATACGTTCCAGTCGTGCCGACATCTCATCGCACCTGTCTCGGCGGAGCATAAGTCCCCGCCCTTCCATACGTGTCGTCACGCGGATCAGGTCTAGTTCGGTGTTGTAGATTTCCAAGCGAGTGGGGTCCGCCTCGATCATTGGGAAGAAGAACCCGTGCAGTAAGGCAGTACGTTCAGCGTCTAACGCTTGGTATTCATCCATTAAGAATTCGGGGACGGTGCTGTAGTCCCCGATCACGTCGTCCACGAAACGCTTCACCTGTTTCTCGTCGTTCTTCGGAATGTCCGCCAACTCATACGCCCGGTCCTTTAGACGGTGGCTCACAGCGTCATTCTCTAGAATGTGGGACTGGATGTACGTGTCGTGAAATGGGTGCGCGTCCGCTAAATTCCTCCCGGTCAACTTCTCGGTGAAGTGTAGGTCGAATTTACTATTGTGCATGATAAGTGGTTCTTGAGAATCCAGGACGGAGGCCAAGTGCGCCGTGTTCGCTTTAGCGCGTCCTTTGTCCAACCTCCGGACCTCAATCGCCCCAGACTCGTCGCAGGTACTGTACGCAAACATATCTGCGCCACAGTAGGAGTTCAGTCCGGTCGTCTCGGTATCGTAAGCAATCGCCATCGGTAGTATCCCCTTAAACGGCGGACCCTGCTACCAGAGTCCGCCGTACCGTTCGTGTCAAAGGAATAGTCAGCTAGGAGACGGGATTACTTGCGTTTACGGCTGGATGCCTTCGCCTTGGCCTTGGCAGGAGCCTTCTTGGCAGGAGCCTTCTTGGCAGGAGCCTTCTTTTTGGGCTTGGGCTTGGGCTTGGGCTTGGCCAATACGCCGTACCGCTGGAGCACTTCGATTTCCGTCTCGTCGAGTTCGTCCGGGGAGATATCATACCCCTTAAGCTCGGAGGCCATCTCCTCCTCGGTCATGTCCTCTGCGACGCCCTCAATCGAGAAAGCGTCAGCAATGGCAAGAAGGACCTCGGCGTCTTCGGACAATTCCTCGTCCTCTTCGTCCACGCCATCGTCATCTCCGTCCTCCTCCTCCTCGCCATCGTCTGGTTCCTCTTCGTCTTCTTCCTCGTCTTCTCCATCCTCCTCGTCTCCATCCTCGTCCTCGTCCCCGTCTTCCTCGTCCGTTTCATAGACCTCTTCTCCCTCTTCCTCGTCCTCGTCGTCGAGGTCGATTTCAACGTCCTCCTCGTCGACAGTCTCTTCGACTCGGATGTTAATGAAATCCCCGTTGTGCTCCACCGTGGCACGGTACGGGGTACCATCCTCGACAATGTCCCCGTACAGGTCGTCGAACTCATCGATGTCCGCAGGGGGTTCGTGTCCCATGAGTTCGATGAACTTGGCGGTAAAATAGGGACCGCCGTCGTTTTCGAAACCGATCCGGTCCGTGATCTCACTGCCGGCATGTTCTCCGGAAAGTACCACATGCTTCCGTACCGTCTGGAGCTTCTTGCTGGACTTGGCCTCCTCGAACTTAAGGCTGGAGAGCCGCATGAAATACGTTCCAGGCGGAAGTCCGGGGAGCTTGTCTTTCCCGGTATTCCACATGCTCTGCATCTGCTTCTTACGGTTTCCGAAACGGGACTTGCTTGTCTTGGTCTGTTTACGTGCAGCCATGATTAGACTTTCCTTGCTCGTTTTGCCGCCCGAGTACGGGCAGACGTTTTAGTGGTGACAGGTTTCTTTTTCTTCCGGTCTGTTGCTTTGGCCGACTTAAGCATCTCACCTGCGGTCTGACTAGTCTTTCGGCTAGGCATTAACAGTTTGGACTCGATACCAAGATCAGCGCCGCGCATACTCTTCTCTAGGTCGCTATACCCTCCTTCCTTGGGTAATTCCATAAACCGGGGGAGACCAACACTATTCTTAGCGTCGATAATTTCGTCTCCCTCCGTTATCATTACACGGACGTCCTTTCCGCGAAGAGTACGCATCCAGTCCATGTAAATTGTGACGTCTGTTATAGACTTGGCGATGTCGTACGCCTGTCCAGAACACGAGGGCTCGATCCGGGTATGCTCCTCCCCAGAAGGAGCCACAATAGTGGACTCCCTACAATGCGAGGTCAGGACAAGTCCTAGACCCATACGAGGCACCCGCAGCAAAGTCTCCCGAAACTCGGACCGTATGGCTCCCCACACTTTTCCGAAGTCATTGTGCGGAGGGTATTTGCATCCGTGTAATGCACACACATGGGTCAAACACATCTGGTACAATGCGTCGATCGTGTCTACTCCCACAGCGCGGAATTCGTGGTCCGTCTTTTCGAGGAGGTCCAATCCCCGTAAGAAAATCTTCCAGGAAGTCACCCCGCCGTTTTCCCAGTTGAAATCGTATAGGGAAAGTCCACGACTAACACGTTCGCACGACATAAGGATTAATTCGGGGTATGAGGCGAGAAAGGTAGTTTTCCCTACTCCAGCGCGCCCGTACACCATTGTAATATAATTCAACAATTCGGTGTCCGCTTCTCGCTTCGCCTTGGGAAGCGCCAATTGCGAAACCGATTGCCGAGCTCTGGGAGTGGTGTTTTTCTTGGCCCGGCGTGGGGCCCGTCCAGTTGTTTTCTTTACTGCCATTAGTCCTCCGATAATTCTGGGTGTACCCTGTTCCGTGTGACATACCCTCGCGGCTTTCCGCTGGCGCAAGCGTCGAGGTATGTACACTGCCCCATAGTAAGGCATACCGAAGAGTTCGGTATAGCCGGAGAGCACCCGTTTCTTACCCATGGTACGAACTCAGTGAGAAGGGCGGCGAGGTGTTTCCGAAACACCCGTGTCTGTCTTAGGGAGTATGCGCATTCGTACCGGTGCGTGTAATAAGTCGGTTTCTTTTCAATCTCCTTTCTCATCCTGTCCCGGTACTCCTCCGGGGTTTCGTTGACTTTCTGCTTACTACCCGGCTTCCGAATGAGGTTGTAATATGTACCCCAACACCGGGCCGCTACCTCGTCTTCGGTGGCTGTAAGATAAAACAGGTTCTGAAAGTCAAACTCTAGCTGGCGCATTTTAGCAGAACCCTTGTCCTGCGAAATGGTTTTCGTTTCAAACGTGTACAACCGCTTTCCCTCGGGACCACGTCTGCGCCACTGGAATAGACCGTCTCTCTTACCCCGGAGCAGCACCCATTCTCCGGGGGCGTATTCAAATGGCTGCGTAAACTCTACCTCCAATCCTTTCCACTTGATTTTGCGGTCGGTGGGCTTCCACGTCCACTTGTACACGTCGAACAGGATTTCCCCCACCGCTATCAAATTGGCTTGGTCTTGAGACGCTTTCTTCGGGTTGAATTTATCTGCATCCTTCCGTGAGAGGGAACGCCTATACTCAATCCAGTCCGACACCTCCGGGGAGTTCCCTTGATAATGGTGCTCTAGCAGCCAGTGTATCATGTCCCCAAACCAGAAATAGTCCGGCTCTGGTCTTCCAGTACTCAGACCAGAGAGAGAGTGCGCGCACTTCTGCCGACATGTCAGGTATGTGGTTAGAATGCTCTGGGTTACCCCGTGTTGGTCTATATCGTAGAAAGACATACTCTAACCCTCCTCGAACCGTCTAAGGTCCTGTGGGCGTTGTACAGACGGAGCGAATTTCTTGCCGATGTCCATAAGCATCCATCGAATGGACACAATCAATGTCCGGAACTCTGGGGATTCGACTCCACCCCGGTCCATCACATAGTCCAGGTCTAGGACTTTGCTTGCCGTCGGAAATTGTTTCTTCAGTACCGAGTTCGCTGCGGATCCTACTAACGCCACCCGCTTTGGCTTGATATCCTGTACTACATTGACCACGTTCTTACGACATTCCCAATGGCAAGATTCTGGGAGGGAGGTCATGTCTAGTCCCGGGACCCCGCATTGAATGGCGTAGGTGATTTCGTACCGCGCCTGTATCGCGCAGATCTCTTCCGCACGTTTCCAGGCTAGGGCTAGCATTTGAAACCGTGGACCGACTCCACTTCGCCGGAGGGCGATATCTGGTGCTGTAGGGCACGGGAGTATGAATAAGACCCAAGGGTCTCGGTTACCACGTTTCGCCGTACCCGGGAACTGCGTAGGCTGGTGCTCTGACGAAACCAGTGAACACCGGTCACAATAGTCCGGACCCGAAAAGGTTCTCACAGTGCGTTCTGCCATGCCATCCCCATTCCTACAGCGTCCGCCGCATGGTTATCAAACACGGTTCCCAACTGTGCGGACAGCCGGCGAATCACTACGTCCTTCCCTAGCTGTCCCTTCCATTCCTGCGGGGTAGTAAGGTGGACCGTGGAGTCGGAACGCTGCTCGCTAATGCGCCCTGCCATGACCCCGACCAGTATGGATAGTTTGATAAGGTCTCCATTGTTATTGGACACAGCGCCACGGGAGTGCATGCCCCATACGTTCGGGGTCTCCAGCAGTATCAGTGGATAGGGCGCTTTGGACTCGGTATTTACAGAGTGAAACTCCGCCAGCAACCGATCCACCATAAGATCTGCCCGTTCCCAGATTGGGCGATAGTGGGCTCCCATGTGTTGACCTCCCCGATACGTAGCCTTGTCGAACTCCGCACACGTCGCCGGGATTGTTCCCCAGTTTGCAGGGGGTACGAACTCCGCTGGTTTCGGACCTATGCTAGCGGACGGAAAGTACGCCCACCCGGTACCCTGTAGTCCGGGATCGATACAAAATAATGGACCGGTAGGTGCTCCGCGATTACCCATTGTGATATCTCCTCTGTAGGTTGCGACCGATAATTGAACTAAGCATACGGTCACTACGCGCGTGCTTCGACTGTAACGCTGCGTGGATGTCCTCCTCCACCGTGTTGCGGGTTATGAGTTCGAGGTACAGGAGTGGACCTTCTTTGGTGAGGTGGAGAATCCTATCTTCTGTCTGTTGTTTCGTTAGGAGTCCGCAAGGTTCTGAAAAATACACGGCGACGCTGGCGGAGCTTAGATCCATCCCGGTCATGGCCGCTTGCTCCTGTACGCATAACACCCTTGGACCGCGCTTACTTTGGAATTTCTTCCGTAGGTCTTCCCGCTCTTGTGCGGTCTTACCACCGAGCATTAGTTCGGCGGGTACCTTATTTTCATTGAACCATTTCCAAGCGTGTATCGCCGCCCACCGGAACGAGAACCATACAACGACTTTATCGTCGACTAGCTCGGTCTTCAACAACTCTCCCAGACCATTCAATTTTCCGTTCCACAACTGGTTCCCATCCGGGTCCAGACCGGAGGCGATCTGTCTGAGACGCATGTACTGCTCTAGTTTCCAGACTAGCCGCTCCTCCTCCCTATTCTCGATCTCTAGAATGAAATCTGTTTCTAGCTTGTCGTACACCCTCCGGGATATGGCGTCGAGGTCGAAGTACCGGGACTCCCGCACTTTAACCTTATCCATACCCACATCCTTCCGGCGAATGATTATACTCCGGGAGAATACCTCTTCCTTTACCTGCTCCCGGACTCCGGGGTTCGGGAGCATAAGCCAAGACAGTTTTGCATGCCTATGGTACTTGGTGAATTTGAACTCATAAAATTTTTCAAACCGGAGGAAGTCTCCGTGCGTGAAAAGGAATTGGCATACAAAGTCCAATTCAGACTCTGGGTTTGGTGTACCTGTGAGGCAGTACCGGAACCGACACTCCCGAAAATTTTTCAGGAAGAAATGAGTCACACCAGCGTCCGGACTCTTGATGAATGTACTCTCGTCCAGCACTACCGCATCAAACCGTCCCGGGTCCCCGATTTCTGGGAGTGGGAGCCACCCCTCTTTATTGATTAGGTTCCACCGCCGTCCCTCCTCCATCCGTTGTAGCCGTTTCTCGGGTTTCCCGTGAGATAGGTCTGAGATGTCCGAGGCTGGCACACCTTCCTGCCGGAGTTCATTCATCCAGGAACCTAGTGCGCTGTTCGGGGCTACAATGAGAATATTCCCTTTACACCTTCGCTGTAGAAACCGGATCATTGTTAGGGTCTTGCCAAGGCGCATCTCCATGAAGACCCCGCCGTATTGGTTACGGTGGAGGAAGCGTAGCGCCGCCCGCTGTGGTTTCCACAACACCTTCGGCGGGGTCTTCTTTCTGGAGACTTTCTTTTTCACAAGACTACCCTTTTATCAGACTAAGGAACTCGGCA
>Ga0209273_10000609_pt1 | contig 42011 bp, 31 predicted proteins | sample tdAd471_FD_187126 | JGI IMG/M metagenome (GOLD analysis project Ga0209273, IMG submission 187126) | Marine sediment microbial communities from the Atlantic coast under amendment with organic carbon and nitrate - tdAd47.1 (SPAdes)... | ecosystem: Environmental > Aquatic > Marine > Coastal >...
GCATTGGGGAAGATGGCCTTCCCCTGTTTGAGGCCACCCATCCATCGGGCAGGCGATTGGGCGCCGTGTTCCTGGAAACCCCGGAGGGTTTGGAACCGGTGAGTACCTGGGTCCTCAGGACGACAGCAGCACGTTCCGTTGGAAACTGGACGCAGGCAGCCCATTTGATGACGACTCCCATGAGAGACTGGGTGCTTCGTGCCTGGCGCTCCAGGCTTCGCGCGGTATTTGGTGCAGAGGTGTCTGTCCTGTGCCTGAAAACATACTGGATGAAGGAATCCTCTGGTCCGGCATATGAAGGGCTCAGTCAGGAACAGGCCGCGCTCGAGAAGGAGATGAGAACGGTTGGTCCGGAGGGTATGAGGGCAACGATTCGCAAGAACACATCAAACGAAGGGAAGCCCTTCTACAGGATCCATCGGGATTGGCGTTACTTGAGTGGGAAATACGGGTTTGCTGAGTCAACGGTCCGTCTTTTTCTTCGATCTGGGCGCAACGTAGTCCACCGATTCGTTTCACCCCTCGTATTCAAGGTATCGGGATTCGATTCGGTTATTGTGGAAGCCAAGCTGCGAGGCATGTCGCCAGGAACCGTTTTGGACTCACTTTCAAAACGAAGGACCGGCCTTCCCCTTCCAGCACCGCCGGATTTTCAAGCAGTATTGCGGCTGGCTGAACAAGAACTTGAGGTTGGTCGTGGATAAGCGGCTTGCCCGTTGGCTGAACAGTCGCCGCCTGGGTGAAGATCTGGAAGTCTCTTCTCTCGACAATGATCGTTGGACGGAGTGGGCGGTTCGTGACGGGGCGATCAAACGGCTGAGAGGCGGGTTTTTCGAGGTCAGGGCATTCGAGTATTGCGCAAACGGGGACGCGAAAAAGCATCTGCTTCTCATCGACCAACCAGAGGTTGGCATACTCGGTTTTGCAACGCGACAGCAACCCGACGGGAAACGAGAGATTCTCATACAGGGCAAGACAGAGCCCGGCAACGTCCGACGAACCCAGATCGGGCCGACGGTTCAGGCAACCCGAAGCAACTACATGCAGCTTCATGGAGGCCGGGAGACGCCCTACTTGAAGACCTTTCTCGATGTGTCATTGGAAGATGTTTCTGTGGACGTCCAGCAATCAGAGCAGGGCACGGTTTTCCTGGGCAAGTTCAACCGGAACGTCCTGTTGAGAGATCAACATCTTGATGAGGATGGTCTGCAATACATCTGGGCCTCCCTTACCGAAGTGCTTTCGGGTCTGTTGATCGATTTCGCGGTGAACACGGACGCGCGCTCCGTATTGGTTTGTTCGGACTGGCGCGATTTGAGTAAGGTTTCTGAACCCTTCTCGCGTCCCGCCTTCCCGGGCCCCTTCGGCAACGAATTGAGGACGTCCTTTCTCCACAAGGCGGCCTCAGGTTGGTTGGAGCGCCTTGAACGGGATCTGGGTACGGCGCCCTCGGACTCATCCGCCCGCCTGAAGAATCGCGCCATCGAAGGACTTGAGGGATGGTCTCCTGACCGGTCCGGCTTCGTGAATCCACACACGGGTACATTCGTTCGGATGTTCTCGGTCACCGCACCTGGAAGGGAGGTGGATTCTTGGCAGCAACCGCTGATGGGAATGAGCCGCCAAGGACGCATGGCTCTCATGTGTCGCACATCGTCGGGTGTACTCCGGTTCCTGTTCAGACCCAGCCGGGAACCGGGATTTGAAGGGCGAACGGAGCTGGGTCCCTTGATGGATTTTGGCGGAACGGTGTCTGACGAGGTGTTGAGATGGGGTATGAATGCCGGGGAGCGGGTCCTTTCAGTCAAACAGTCTGAGGAGGGTGGCCGCTTCTACCGAGTAATCAATCAGTACGAGATCAGACGGATTGCTGAAAACGATGAAGTACCCGGCAACGCCGGGATCTGGCTGACACTGGCCCAGATTCAGGTCCTTGCTCAACGCCGGGGATTCTTGACGAACGAGGCCAGGAGTGCCATCTCTCTGCTTTTACCCTTCGTCTGAGCGCCATGGCGGACCATCCCTTTTCATTGCCTTCACACCCTCATGGGGGACACCCCGATCGGCACCGGGCAGCGTGATGAACAGCACTCCGGGTCGTGACGATGGAATCAGATATTCTGTTCAATACAACCGGGGCCGAGCAACGTGTGACGTGCAGCAACTACATTTCAGGCAACCACCGATGTTTTCCCGAACAGATCGCGGTTTGAGGCTTTCTCTTTGTCCTGCTCAACCCTGTGTCAAGGTTGACACAGCAGCACTTTCTTCCAGGCCGACACCTTCATCCTTGTTCGCGCAATGAACATCCTGACCATAGAAGATCTGCGGAAGTCGTACGGTACGAAGCCGCTCCTGCAGTCGGTGACCTTCGGTCTGGAGGATGATGAGAAGATGGGGCTCATCGGGGCCAATGGGTCCGGCAAGACCACACTCATGCGCATCATCGCGGGCATGGAGAAGCATGACGGCGGCCGATTGATGCTGCAGAACAATGCCCGTGTGGCCTTCCTGCCACAGAATCCCGTATTCGACGAATCGCATACCATCCTTGATGCGGTGTTCGATCAGGGCGATCCCCAGCTTCGACTGCTGCACGACTACGAGGAAGTGTCCTATGCGCTGGCACAGGCGAAGGACGCGGTGGACGAAAAGCTGCTCGAGCGCATGTCCAACCTCAGTCATCAACTGGATGTGACCGGTGGATGGGACCGGGAGGCGAGCGCCAAGGCCGTGCTCGACCGATTGGGACTACGCGACATGGAGGCCGTCGTGGGCACGTTGTCCGGAGGACAGCGCAAGCGCGTGGCCCTGGCGCGAGCCCTCGTGCTGCAGCCCGACCTGTTGCTCCTCGATGAGCCCACGAACCATCTGGACACGGAGACCATCGGCTGGCTGGAATCGTACCTGGCTGGGTATTCCGGGGCACTTCTGCTCGTGACCCACGACCGGTATTTTCTTGACCGTGTCACCAACCGGATGCTCGAAGTGACGCCGGAAGGGGTCATGAAGTACGAGGGCAATTATTCCCGATATCTGGAGCTCAAGGAAGAGCAGGAGCGACTGAAAGAAGCCACCGAGCGGACCCGGCAGAATCTGGCGCGCCGCGAGCTGGCCTGGCTGCGTCGAGGACCGAAGGCGAGGACATCGAAGGCCAAGTACCGGGTCGAACGTGCGCAGGCGCTTCAGGAAAGTACCGGTTCGGGACCGGATGCCCGACTCCAGTTGGCTGCGGCTTCGACGCGACTGGGGAAGAAGGTGCTGGAGTTGTCAGGCATCTCGAAGGCCTACGACGACAAGGTCCTCATCCGGAAATACTCACGGCTGATTGCGCGCACCGACCGGCTGGGCATCATCGGTGAGAACGGGACGGGCAAGACCACACTGCTTGAAATGATGGCGGGCAGGGTCAAGCCGGACGAGGGACATATCGAGACGGGTGAGACCGTGGTTATCGGATACTTCGATCAGGAAGGTCGCCCGCTCAACGATGAACTGCGCGTCATCGATACTGTGACGGAGGTAGCCGAGAACGTTCGAACGGCGGATGGCTCGGTCATCACGGCCAGTCAGATGCTGGAGCGTTTCCTCTTTCCGCCCGCCGTGCAATACACGCCGGTAGCCAAGCTGTCCGGTGGAGAACGTCGGCGATTGCATCTGTTGTTGGTGCTCATGGAAGCGCCGAACATCCTCTTGCTGGACGAACCCACGAACGATCTGGACATCGCTACACTGGCTGCCCTCGAAGAATACCTGGATACGTTTGATGGCGTGTTGATCGTCGTGTCGCACGATCGCTGGTTCCTCGACCGGACCATCGATCACCTGCTTCATTTTGAGGGCGATGGTGCCATACGAGAATATCCGGGGGACTATTCCGCGTGGCTGCAGCATCGGCAGGCGGAAAAGGCGAAGGAAGCAGCGGGTGCGGCCCGCAAGATGGCCAAAGCGCCCTCCAAGCCAGAAAGGAAGGCAAGCACACCTGACGGACCCGCCAAGCTGTCTTACAAGGAGAAGAAAGAACTCGAAGAGACGGAGCAGCGCATTGAGGCAGCCGAAGAGCGCAAGGCCGAGATCGAGGCGGAATTGGGCTCGGGCATCACGGATGTCGACACGATTACGGCGCTTTCCGAGGAGATGGGCGAGCTCATGACGGCCCTGGAGCATGACATGGACCGTTGGGCGGAGCTGGCCGAACGGGCCTGATCGTCAACAAAAAGGCCCGGCCAGCGGATGCTGGCCGGGCCTCACAAGACGAGGGGAATCTGCGTCAGTCCGCATCGAGCATGCTGTTGATGCGCTCGACCACATCCCTCAGGTGGAGCCGCGTGGCGTCATCACCCGCCAGTCGGATGTTGCGCTCGGCAGACGTACGGATGTCTTCCAGCTGCGCACGGGCAGCCGGCCGGATGTCCGACTGCGCCAGGTTCACACCCGTACCGTAGAAAAAGGCCAGGTTGGAGGCGATGGTCGTTTCGCTGGTCATCAGCGATTCGAGCTGATCCAGATGCCCCCGCTGCAGGTTGCGACGGAAGGTATCGATGACCGGTGCGGCCTGGCTGAATTCCGACCACACGGCATCCGTCACATCGCCCATGAATTCAAGCATGGAATAGGCATCGTTTCCGTCGATGGCTTCCGCCTCCACCATGCGCTGCAGGCGGGCCGGGTTCAGCACGCTGCCCAGGATGCTGACCTGGCGCGAGCGAAGACGATCCACGGCACCGGCTGGTTCGATGCGCCGCAGGATGTCCGCGTCGAGCATCCATTCCGGCGTGGTAAAGACATTGTCACTCAGGAAAGCCAGGGCATCGCGCTGTCGCTGCGCTTCCACCACCGAGTAGACCGGCCCCGGTTGATCGGACGCTTTCGGGTTGACGTACACGCCGCCGATGACCGTCACGACGTGGCCCATGTAGCGGCTCCACATGCCCTGCAGCTCGCCGTAGATCTCTTCCAGATCGGCATAGCCTTGGCCGTCGGTCGACGTCCAGTCAATCAGGTTGGGCACGACCCGTTTGAGGTTGGCCACGGCATAGCCACTCGCTTTGACCGGATCATCGCCCATGTCTTCGGTCTGGGCTTCCGGATTGAAGTGGGTGCTGCTGGCAAAGCGGTACATCTTGTTGTCGGCGTGTGCCTCGATGAGCGCATCGAGCATGGGCTTTTCATCCTGCGGCGTTTCGGCGTCCGCATACCAGCGATAGCCCCATTCGATGGCGTAACGATCGTAAGGGCCGACTTTGCGGATGAACCGCGTCACGCCGTCGCCCGGCTGGGCGATGTAGTTCTGGCGCGTATAGTCCATGATGGTCGGGGCCACACCGTATTCCGACGTGAACGTCGGTGAGCGGAGGGAATCGACCGGGAAGGCCGACGAGGCAATCATGTTGTGGGGCAGACCCAGCGCGTGCCCGATCTCGTGGGCAATGACCTGCCGCATCGTTTCTCCGATCAGCTCATCATCGATCATCAGGGAGCGGGCCTGAGGGTTGGCTGCGCCCGTCTCGATCATCAGACGGTTGCGGTACGATCGGATGTGGTTGTGGTACCAGATGATGTCCGATTCAATAATTTCCCCACTGCGCGGGTCGGAGACGCTCGGCCCGGTAGCGTTGCGGGTCGTGTTGGCCACGTACCGCATGGTGGAGTAACGGGCGTCTTCCGGATCCCAATCAGGATCCTCTTCAGGCGTGGGTGCTTCCTTGGCAATGATGGCATTCTTGAAACCGGCCGCCTCGAAAACCCACTGCCAGTCCTCGATGCCCTGCAGGAAATAGGGGCGCCATTTGTCCGGCGTGGCCGGATCCAGGTAGTAGACGATGGGCTTCACGGGCTCAACCAGCTCGCCACGGGCATAGGCCTCGGGGTCGGACGGCTCCAGGCGCCAGCGGCGGATATAGCTGTATTCGGCCGCTTTCTGCTGCTCCGATCCGAAGTCGATCTGGGACACCGTGAAGTAGCCCACGCGCGGGTCCTCCAGACGCGGCATCATGGGCTCTTCCGGCAAGAGGATCATCGACTGGAACATCTGCATGCTGATGGTGCCCGTCCAGGAGTTCGAAGGCGGCTCGGTGGCGTCGTAGGTCAGCGTGTGCTTGACGTTGACGTTGATGGGGAAGCTCTTGACCTCATCCACGAACGAACGGGACGTATCCAGACGACGTACCCGGAACCGCGTGCGCAGGGACTGGGACATGCCGGTCATGGCCGGGATGTCCGACAAATACAGGTCCGTCACCTCGATGACCACACCGTTGCTGTCCGGATTTGTGGCCTCGATATCGAATGCCCCGATGATTGGCTGGAAGTTGTTGTTCTGCACCGAGATGGCCACCGGAAGGGAATCGGCCGCCACGTTGGAAAAGGACTGGGAGCGGAGCAGGATCTTGTCGTCCCGGCGTTCCCACCGGATCACATTTTCGCCCGTTTTGGAGCCGGCGTTCATGAAACCGCTGATGTTGGCCGGGATCTTGGAGATGCGGGAAATTAGCAGCATGTCCCGGCCCATGAGCGAGTCCGGAATTTCGAAATAGATCTTGTCCTCGTTGCGATGGGTCGTGAAGAGGCCATCGTCTGTGATGGTCTCATCCGTGACGATTTCTTCGTAGCCCGATTTCGACTCGGCAGGCTTCTCGGATGCGGTATCGGCCATTGGCTCGGACATGACCTGGCCTGTGGCCTGACATCCGGAAAGCAATCCGATGAAAACGAGGAGGGTGAGCAGTCTCTGCATGACAAACGTGCGTGTGGGTTGGAAGCAAAATCTTCGAGACGGGCCTGACCTACAAAAGGTGCGGAGGGCACGTCTTTCCGGTCCGAATATACCGGGGGCAGAGCCCCCGATAAGGGCAACCGGATGGCCCCTGAACAAAATCCGCCGGGGCTCATTGGTTGGACGTGTTCCCACCATCAAACATGCCCAACCCATGAAAATCGGCATTCTCGGCTCCGGCACCGTAGCGCGCACCCTCGCCAAAGGATTCCTGGAGCAAGGTCTGGACATCATGCTCGGGACCCGCAAACCTTCGAGCCTGTCCGACTGGACGGAAGCCAATCCGACGTCGTTCGTCGGCAGCTTTCAGGCGGCCGCCGAGTTCGGAGACATCGTCGTGCTGGCGGTGAAGGGCTATGCGGTGGAAGAAGTCCTTTCCGGCATTGGATGCCACGTGCTCGAAGGCAAACCGGTCATCGATGCCACCAATCCGATCAGCGATGCGGGCCCGGAGAAGGGCGTCCTGCCGTACTTCACCACACACGGAGAGTCCCTGATGGAGCGGTTGCAACGTCAGTGCCCGGATGCTCATTTCGTCAAGGCGTTCAACAGCGTGGGCAGTGGTCAGATGGTGCATCCATCCTTAGAAGGCGGCACGCCGACGATGTTCATCTGCGGCGACAACGAGGATGCCAAGATCGTGGTCACCGGCATCCTGCACTCCTTCGGATGGGAAGTGGAAGACATGGGCGGCGTGGAAGCCGCTCGGGCCATCGAGCCGCTGGCCATGCTCTGGTGCATTCCCGGGTTCAGGGAAGGCTCCTGGAATCACGCCTTCAAGCTGCTGAAGGGGTAGGTGTCTGAGCGGCAGGCTCCCGTCTTCCCAGCATGACAAAGCGAAGACCAATGGCCAGCACGGGCACGATCATGGCAGGATGCATGGGCTGGAATCCGGCGAGTTGCAGAATGAGCGCAGCGAGCATGACCAGGCCGGAGATGCGCAGATAGGATTCGAGGCGATTCCATCGCTTCCATACGATGGCCACCACAAGATGGGAAGGCAGCGCCCAGAGGAGATCCACATTCCAGGCGGTTACCCAGTGCAGCGTGGCCACCCACATGAGGAGCAGGAAGATGCCCATGCTGCCCAACACGGCAAGCAGCACCCGGTCCAGGGAGGTCGGGCCACCCCGGAATCGGAGCGTGTAAACGAGGATGAGCACTCCAATAGCCCAGAACAGCAGTTCCACGCGGGTGAACGAAGGCTCTGCGGCCTGCCATGGCAGATCCAATAGGGTGCGCTTCCCGGCCACCAGCGAAGCACCCTCCGTTGTGGAGGCTTCGTCCAGCAGGTTTTCCAGCGCCAGCGGAAGGAAGGCTACGTCCGTCGGCGTTACATCCCGATCCATGGGGCGTCCGAAGGCCAGGTCGATCCCCAGATCCAGCCACGCCTCCTGGTGGACGTAGGCATCCACCATGCCCCGATAGGTGCGTACGGAGTCTGATGGTGCCAGCTGCACGGCGTCCACGGCCGTGAGCAGATCCAGGATGCGCGTGGAGCAGTTGTCCCGGACGAAATCGTAGGCATAGGCCCGATTCTCGGGCTGCATGTTGTCCAGCAACAGCTCCCAGATAGCCTGTTTCCTGTTCGCATCCAATCGAAGATCCTGCTCGACGACCCCGCGCTCCTGGGCGCGCGCACTCTGGAAAAAGCGGGACATGGCTTCGACGCTCAGCTCGTACTGCATGTCGCCGTAAGCGAACCGGGGAATGAACCAGGGCCTTGCCGGGTCGAACGTTCCCCAGTTGAAAACGGCGTCGAAGCCCGCGTCCGGATCCATGACCCGCAGGGCGGAATGCCCCCACAGCGAATACACCGCTTCTCCGGGGTTGACCGTCAGGACGGAAATCCGGGCACGGGACGAGAGCGAATCAGGCAATTGGGCATGGGCCGCAGGCAATGCAAGCAGACAGAGAACGCCAAGCATCGCCCACCGTAGAAGGGACGCCTTGACTCCGCCCGAGGCCCGTTTCCATTCCATCATGTGCAATCCGATCCAGACTGGTGAGTAGACGTCAAAAGGCCGAGTGTGCATTCGAGGAACTCCGGAAGGTCATTCCGGCGCCCGAAACCGAGTTGGAATACCGCGATCCGTGGCAGCTGCTGGTGGCGGTCATCCTGTCCGCCCAATGTACCGATGCCAGGGTCAATCAGGTAACCCCACGGCTGTTCGAGCGGTTTCCTGCGGTGGCCGACATGGCCGCCGTGACGCACGAGGACGTGTTTCCGCTCATCCAGTCAATCTCCTATCCCAACAACAAGTCGAAGCATCTGGTGGGTTCGGCCAATCTGCTGGTCGATGAGTTTGAGGGCCAGGTGCCCGAAACGGTCGACGAACTGGTCCGCCTGCCCGGCGTGGGCCGGAAGACCGCCCAGGTGGTGGCCTCGGTGGCTTTCGATGTGCCGACGTTGGCAGTGGATACCCATGTTTTCCGGGTGGCCAACCGACTCGGGCTCGTCACGGAAAAGGCCACGACCCCGGACAAGGTGGAAAAGCAGCTCAAACGGCTTCTGCCACCCGAGGAGTGGGGAGAGGCCCATCACCTGCTCATCCTGCACGGGCGGTACCACTGCACAGCCCGTTCGCCGAAGTGCGACTCCTGCGTTGCTGCAGGTTGCTGCGACTACAAGGAGCGACTCGACAGGCTGCCCGCCCCCATGAAAGGGCTGGACAAGAAAAAGGGGACGTACTTCTGCGCGACGCGCAACCACTATTTTGATGAGCCCGACAAGGTGACGGACCAGTCCGGGGTGGAGCAGATTTCCTGTCCGCGCTGCGGCTCCATGAATGTGTTTCTGACGAAAACAGGTCACACCACGAAGCAGGTCAAGGACTATCGGGTTTGACCCGGACGCGTGCCTTCTTCCTTTCCATAGGCTCCCATGAACAAGCATCTCCTCATGATCCTGGACGGCTACGGCATTGCCGAAGACACGTCCGTGAGCGCCATTGATGCGGCCGAGAAGCCGTTCCTCGATCACCTGTTTGCATCCTACCCGAGCGGCACGCTCGACGCGTCGGGCCTGGCGGTCGGGTTGCCGGAAGGGCAGATGGGCAACTCCGAGGTGGGGCACATGAACCTGGGCGCAGGTCGCGTGGTCTACCAGGAGATCACCCGGATCGACAAGGCCATTGCCGACGGCGCTTTCGACGAGATTGAACTCCTGCTCTCTGCCATCCAGCAGGTGAAAGATGATGGTTCGACCCTGCACCTGATGGGTCTCGTGTCCGATGGTGGGGTCCATTCCAGTCAGCAGCATCTCCATGCGCTGCTTGGACTTGCCGCCACCCAAGGCTTGAAGGGCGATGATGTGGTCGTGCACGCCTTCATGGACGGTCGTGACACGTCTCCGTATGGTGGCAAGACCTACCTGAAGGACCTCCAAGAAGTCATGCAGGAGACGGGATGCGGCGTGGTCGGTTCGGTTGTGGGCCGCTACTGGGCGATGGACCGCGACAATCGGTGGGAGCGCATCAAGAAAGCGTACGACCTTCTGGTAGAAGGCAAGGGCGACGGGTTCGATGACGCCGTGGAGGCCGTCGAAGCCAGCTATGCCGCGGACATCACGGACGAGTTCGTGGAGCCGGCCTGCATCGGGGAACCGTCGAAACACCGGATCTCGGATGGCGATGTGGTCCTCTTCTTCAACTTCCGGGCCGACCGCGCGCGTCAGATTTCCAGGGCCCTGACGGAGGACGTTTTCGAAGGATTTGATCGTACGCCTCCCGAGGACCTCAGATACATCACCTTCACGCCGTACGACGAGACCTTCGATTTCGAGGTGGTCTTTCCGAAGGTGAACCTGACGCAAACCCTCGGGGAAGTCGTAGCCGCTGCCGGTGGAAGGCAGTTGCGCGCAGCAGAGACCGAGAAGTACCCGCACGTGACCTACTTCTTCTCAGGCGGAAGGGAAGAGGCCTTCGAGCAGGAAGATCGTATTCTGGTGGCATCGCCCAAGGTGGCCACCTACGACCTGCAGCCGGAGATGAGCGCGCCCCAACTGGCGGAGGAAGTAGCCCAGGCGGTGTCAGAGAACGACTATGCTCTCGTCGTCATCAACTTTGCCAACCCGGACATGGTGGGTCATACGGGTGTCTTCGAAGCGGCCGTCAAGGCCGTGGAAGCCGTCGACGCCGCCGCCAGGGTGGTCGTTGAGGCGGCGCTGGCCAACGGATACAGCGTCAATGTCATCGCAGATCACGGTAACGCCGATCGCATGCGCAATCCGGACGGCACGGTTCATACGGCGCACACCACGGTGCCTGTACCGCACATCGTCATTCGTGACGGGTTTGACGGGCCGGTGCGGCACGGCAAGTTGGGCGACATCGCCCCTACCATACTGCGCCTGATCGGTGTGGATCAGCCGGACGAAATGACCGGCGAACCGCTGATCGACCTGTAGATCCCGCTATCGTACGCTCACGGACAACGGCAGGCGTGCCTGGACCTGTCCGTGATTCAGCAGCTCGTTTCGGAGGAGTTCCAGCTGGGCTTCCGGCTGGGTGCTCCATCCAAACCAGGCGGAAACAGCCCGGGCGGCAACCGTGGAGGTCATTCCCAATTGCTCGACAAAGGTCCGGGCGGTCGGATAACTGACCAGCATGACATCATCCGGATCCAGTTCGGCGGCTTCCACGGCGCGTTGAACGGCTACGTCCAGTCCGCCGAGTTCATCCACGAGGCCGACGTCCACAGCGTCCGTGCCCGTCCAGACACGACCCCGCGCAATGGCATGGACTTCGTCCGTGGTCATGCCGCGTGCCTCGGCCACCTTCTGAAGGAAGGCATTGTAGGTCACATCGGTGAAGCGTTCGAGGGAAGCCCGCTCCGCCGGTGTCCAGTTTCGGTATCCGGAGAACATGTCGGCCGAGGGGCCGCTCTTGATGGTGTCGAAATTAAGGTCCAACCGTTCTTCCAGGGGGGCGCTGACGTCGAAAAACATCGAGAAGACCCCGATCGAACCGGTCAGCGTGGTGGCTTCGGCGACGATATGCTGGCCACCTGTGGCAATCCAGTAGCCGCCACTGGCTGCCACGTCGCCCATGGAAATGATGACAGGCATGGTCTCGGCAGTGCGTTCGACCTCACGCAGCATGGCATCGGCAGCCGGTGCGAGTCCACCAGGTGAGTCGATGCGAACGATCATGGCCTGTACGCCGCGCCGCTCCCGCGCCGTGCGGATGGCTCTCACGATGGTATCCGATCCGGCCATGGCGCCGGATGGCACCAGACCACCCCCATCCGAGGATCCGGCCATGATGGTGCCACCGATATGCACGACGGCAATCCGGTTGCTGGATGTCCCTGTGCGCACCTGCGCTGCGTAATTCGAAAGGCCGACCGTCGGCACATCGTCTCCCGCCTCGAGACCGATGGCAATGGCCAGCCGGTCTTTCACCTGGTCACTGAACAGCAGTCCGTCCACCAGGCCATTGTCCAGGGCATCCGTGCTTGAGAAGAGGACGTCATTGTCCATCATGGACTCGACGGCGTCGGCGTCCATGCCACGAGCTTCGGCAACGGTACTCACGAACAGGGCCTCGACATCATCCACGTAGGCCTGCAGCTGTTCGCGGTTTTCGGTGCTGAAGGACGTGCGGGTGTAGGGCTCGACAGCTCCCTTGTAGTCCCCAGCCCGGATGATGATGGGCTCCACGCCGAGTTTGTCGAAAAGCCCCTTGTAGAACATGGAGGTCATCGCGAAGCCATTGAATTCGAAGATGGCCTCCGGGTCCAGGTAGATGCTGTCGGCGGCGGAGGCCAGGAAATACTCCGCTTCGCCCATGTAGAAATTCTTTCCCGAAGCAATGACCGGCTTTCCGCTGGCTTTGAACGTGTCGATTGAGCGGCGGATGGCTTCCATCGTTGCCCACGACTCGGTCATGTTGAAGGGCCGGATCCACAGCGCATCAATCCGATCGTCTTCAGCTGCCTCTTCAAGGGCCGCGCGCAGATCGTGCAGGTCGAAGGCTGCTTCATCCAGGAACGCCTGGCTGAGCGGGTCTCCGGACACCTGCTCCGGAATGGCGCCCGAAAGGTCCATGACCAGTACCGAGCCCGCCCGGACGGGAGGCTGGGAGTCCCCCGCGGCGGCCAGGGCAATCAGGAAGAGGAAACCGAAGAAGCTCAGGATGGCAAACGCCAGCAGGGCGCCGAGCGTCGATGCGGTGAGGACTTTGAGGAACTTCATGGGATGCAGGAGCGATTCAGAGGGAGAGGGCCTTACGCCATCGTTTGTGGGACGTTCTCCGGGCGATCGGGTTGCGCCTTCTTTTCATGCGAAACGAGAGCGATCCCCATGTTCGATCAACTGGCTGACTTCACCATTCCGCTCTGGCACCCCATCGTGGTGCATTTCCCCATCGCCCTGTCGCTGGTGGCTGTTGTGGCGGGAGGCATCTGGCTGTTCCGCAACAAACTCCGCTGGTGGCGGACCGTCCTGTTCCTGGAGGCCGGCGCATTCATCGGCGCCTTCGCGGCGCTGAGGACTGGCGAGTCCATGGAGGATCAGAGCGAGGGAGTGGCCATGGTGGATCGGTTCGTGGAGTGGCATGAAACGATGGGTGAGCGCGCGATGTGGGCGCTGGGCGTGGCCATCGCCGTATTGATCCTGACCCGCTGGGTAGGCATGCGCGAAACGGCGCATGCAGGTGTTCGTCTGCGTTGGCGGCTCGCCGCCTTCCTGTTTGTGCTTCTGGCCGCCATCCTGGTCGGTTTGACCGGACACATCGGCGGCATCATGACATGGGGCGTGCCGGCGTAGGATACCGGCAGCAAGTGCACCGTAGCGGCGGCGTTGAGGGATTCCGATGGCCTTTGAAAGTGCACACTATTGTGGACGCTTTTCCGGGCACTGGCTTGCATGAGGTCCATTCCAGGCGATGAAAACGGCCTGTTCGGGTGCTGTGGGGTGATGGCACACTTTTGTCTTGGTTTCCGGGTGGGTCCGTTTCTCCGATCCACGGGAAACACACGCAATGGTGACGCCAATGACGAATCAACTTCTACAAATTCTTTCATCCCTGTTCAGGCGGAAAGGTCGGCTCGCTCCGGTCCGTATCCGCACCGGTCTCCTGATGGCCTTCCTGGTGACGGCCATGACCGCTGCGTCACCAGGGCAAGCCACGGCCCAGCGAAGCAGTTCGAGCAAAGGCTCCACGGAGCGCACGGAATCCCGGTCTTCGGGGCGTAGTGTCAAGAAGTCGGACTCCCGCTCTTCGAAAGCACGCTCCTCCCGTTCAGGCAGGACATCTTCGCGCGTGGAAACCGCCCGCAAGGCCGGGAAAGTCATCGGAGCCATCCGTTCGGCAAAGGGACGCAGCAGCGACCGCAATACGAATCGCAGCGTGGATCGCTCCACCGGTCGCAGCCAGGACCGGGCCGTGCGCAGCGGTCAGGAACGTGGAAACAACCGGGCCACGGCTCGTGGCGACAATGGCCGCGCCAACCGGAATGATGGCGTCCGCCAGTCCGGCAACAATCGGTCGGTTGGGTCCTCGACAAACCGTACGCGGGGCGTTGAAGGCGCTCGGGTGCTCGATCGGTCGGCCAACGGTCGCGTTGCGGCGGCCCGCGGTGCTTCCCGAACCTCACGCGACCGCAACATCGTCATTGATGGTCGTCGTTCCAGACTGACGCTTCCCGGTGTCCGCGCCACCTGGCGTTCCGGTGCCAAGAGCCACGTCCGGTTCCGGACCCATGTCCGGGTGGGTTCGAAGCGCTACTATCGTCCGCACAATCGCATCTCGGTACACATCGCCTGGCCCTGGCAGGTCCGGTACCACCGGCACTGGTCACCGCGGTACCGCTACCGTCAGGTAGTCGTGGTTCATGCGGACTGGAATCGTTCGAGCCGGACGAGCCGGATCGAGATGGAAACCACCTACCGTCACAAGGTGCGCTTTGCCACGGACGAATATGCCGTCCTGGACATCGACATCGAACAGATTGCCCTGTACGACAACGGCCGCTACATCGGCATGGTAGACCGCATTCCGGCGCACCTCTCCAGCGTGGAAGCCACGGTCTTCCGCAACGGCGACATCGCCTTCGATCGGGACATCTTCCTGGTGGGTGATCGACGGGCCGGTTTCGAGATTCTCTCCACGCCGTTCTATGATGGCTATGCGGCCCAGGGATATCGCTATGGTGATGACGTCCGCGTCGGCCAGGTGGACCTGCGCAAGAACCGGGTCAGGTCGAAGAACTACAGTCGTCTCTTCGATACGCGACGCTGGCAGGGCTACGCTCCGATCAGCCTGCTTCCCGAGGATGACGGCTGGCTCTGGGACTTCGGAGCAGATGCCATCAGCGCGGCCTACGATGATTATGACGCCTATTACGGCTATGGCGATGGAATCCGGGGTGGATACCAGTCCCGCGAGGCTTACGATGCCCGCAGTGACTACGCCTATGAAACGGCCTTCGGTGCGCAGTTCAATGTCGAGCGCACGGCCACGATACGGCGGGTTGAATAGCGGACCCTGTATATTCAACGCGTCGCTGAGCGGGGCCGGCTCCTTCGGGAGCCGGCCCCGCGTTGCGTTCACAAAGTTGCCGACACTGGTGTCCTTCTGGTTGCCCTGGCAGGGCTGGCTTTGAAAACTGGGTAAAGGGAAACCCTGACCGCCGCTATCCGGTTTGACCGGGTGTTTGAGAAGCAGCGCATCCTGCTGGATCGCTGCACAACCCGAAGCCATCGAAATCCCGGCCGTGGCCCTTTCATCACCCAGCAGCCTTTCCGGTTTGACCCGTCGCCTGACGCCCCGTCAGCGCGATGTGCTGCGCATGGTGGTCAAACTGTTCGTGGAGACGGCCGGCCCGGTGGGTTCGAAGGCCCTGAAGGATCGCTTCGATCTGGGATGGAGCAGCGCCACGATCCGCAATACGATGAGCGACCTGGAAAGCATGGGATTCCTCATGCATCCCCACACCTCAGCCGGCAGGGTGCCCACCGACCTGGGCTACCGCGCATTTGTGGCGGAGCTGATGGATACCGCCGTGCTGCAGCAGGATGAACGGGCCTACCTGCAGGCCGAATTGTCGGCACTGCAGGAGGACACCGAAGCGCTCATCAAGGAAAGCAGCCGGCTGTTGGCCCAATTGGCACAACTCCTGGGCGTCGTGCTCAGTCCACGGCTCAGGAACGGCGTCCTGCAGCGCCTGGACATCGTTCCTGTCAGTTCGGGGCGGCTCCTGTTCGTGGTCAGCGTGGAAGGCGGATATATCCGCACCATCGTCTGCCAGGTGGGTTCGGATCTCAAACCGGAGCAACTGAGCCGACTGGTGCAGCTGCTCAACGAACGATTGGCCGGTCTGACGCTCGATGAAATCCGCCGTACCTGTGTGCCCCGCATCCGGGATCTGGCCTCCGACGACATGGGTATCGTGCAGCTCATCCTGAATCGCAGTGCCGATCTCTTCTCGGACGAGCCGGACCAGCGGAGGGTGCAGTTCGACGGTACGCCATTCATGCTCAGCCAGCCGGAATTCTCCGATGCCGGGCATGTCCGCAGCCTGATCAGCTTGCTGGACGACCGGTCCCATGTCATCCGGCTCATGGAAGAGGAAGCCGAACCGCTGATCGGATCGGCGCTCGTGAGGATTGGATATCGTCCGGGAACGGAGGACGACGACGGGGAAGGCAGCGCCATTTCCGTGGTCGCCGCCCCGTACATCGTCAGCAATCTCCGGGGCACGATCGGCGTCATCGGACCCACACGCATGAATTACGCCCGCGCTGTTGCGCTGGTGGAGGGAATGGCCACACTGATGAGCATATCGGATTCCCGTTCCCGCCTGGCATAGGCCAGACCTACCTACCATCCGGCAACCCAGGTTGCCTACACAACCGAACAATCAATGAGTGAAAAGGAAATGGACTCCGTGGAATCCTCTGCCCGGGCGGGCGGGGACGCCATCGAAGAACAGGAGGACCGTGATGCGGTGCTCGAGGCCATTGATGAACTGGCGGATCGGGCGGTCGAGATCGACCGGTTGAATACCGAACTCACCCAGGTCACCGACCAACTCAAACGACAGGCGGCCGAATTCCAGAACTACCGTCGCCGCACAGAACAGGAGAAAGCGCAGTCCGTGGCGCTCGGCAAGAGCCTGGTCATTTCCAGTCTCCTTGACGTCATCGATGATTTCGAGCGCTCCCTCGAAGCCACGAACAAGGCAGAAGAGGAGGTGGAGGGCGATCTGTCCCCGACGTATCAATCCCTGAAAAGTGGCGTAGACCTCGTTTACCAGAAATTGAAAGGGGAACTGGCCAAGTTGGGCGTCGAGCCGATAGAAGCCGTCGGCGAGCCTTTCAACGAGGAATTGCACGAAGCCATGATGCAGCAGCCTGCTGCCGAGGGCGAAGCGTCCGGCATGGTGCTCACCGAAATCCAGCGGGGATACCGCATGGGAGACCGCGTTCTCCGGCACGCCCGGGTCATCGTCTCCAGTTGATATGAGAGATTACTACGACATCCTGGGCGTCCAGAAGAACGCCGAAGCCGCCGAAATCAAGAAGGCCTACCGCAAGCTGGCCCTCAAGTACCATCCGGATCGCAACCCGGATGACAAGGAGGCGGAGGAGAAGTTCAAGGAGGCGGCCGAAGCCTACGAGGTGCTGTCCGATCCTGCCAAACGGCAGCGGTATGACCAGTTCGGTCATGCCGGTGTTCGCGGCGCAGCCGGCGGCGGCCAGCAGGGCTTCCAGGACATCAACGACATTTTCAGCGCATTCTCAGACATTTTCGGGAGCGGTGGCAGCATCTTCGACGAGATGTTCGGTGGCGCAGCGGGAAGGGGCCGGAGCCGGCGACAGGGCCGTCCGGGCAATGATCTGCGCATCAAACTGCCGTTGACGCTGGAGGAAATTGCCGAGGGCACCGAGAAGAAGATCAAGGTCCGCAAGTTCATCGAATGCGAGACGTGTGACGGCAAAGGGGTCGAAGATCCTGCCAGCGGTTTCGAGACCTGCACAACCTGCCAGGGCGCCGGTGAGGTACGCCAGGTGTCCCGTTCGGTATTCGGCCAGTTCGTCAATGTGGCGCCGTGTCCTTCGTGTCGAGGCGAGGGACGCATCATCAAGGAGCCGTGTTCTTCCTGCGAGGGAGAGGGGCGCATGAAGGGTGAGGAAACCATCAATATCACGGTTCCTGCCGGGGTTCTTGAAGGTCACTACCTGACGCTTCGTGGTGCCGGCAATGCCGGTCAGCGGGGCGGTCATTCAGGGGACCTGCGAGTGGAGATCGAGGAGAAGAAGCATCAGCGCTTCACCCGTGAGGGCCTGGACATCTATCACGAACTCCACATTTCCATTCCCCAGGCGGCACTTGGAACGGATGTGGACGTACCGACACTCAAGGGCAAGGCACGCCTGCAGATCGATCCCGGCATCCAGTCCGGAAAGATCCTGCGCATGCGCGAGCGGGGCATTCCCGACATTGAATCCTCCCGGGTGGGGGACCAGATGGTTCGCGTCCATGTGTGGACGCCGACGGACTTGTCCGACGAGGAGCGTTCCGTTCTCGAGTCATGGAAGGATGCGGACAACTTCCGTCCCGACCCTTCCTCACTGGGGGATCGCAAGGGATTCTTCTCGCGCGTCAAGGACGTGTTCTCCTGACGGCAGCCTTGTTGCCTGTGCCCGACCTTGCGGCGGGTGAAACCAGAACCAACCCCATCTTCCGTTGAGCGATTCCAATCTGCAGCCGGTTGATCCCGAAACTTTTCGCCGAGGCATGCGCCATGTGCCCACCGTCGTTACGGTAGTCACCTTCGATGCCGATGAAGCGCCCTGCGGCGTGACCATCGGCTCTTTTGTGAGCCTGTCGCTGGATCCCCCCCTCATCTGCTTCAATATCAAGAAGGAGTCCGATATCCATGACGAGATCGTGTCAGCGGATCGGTACCTCGTCCACGTGCTGAGGGACGACCAGGCCGAAGTGTCTGATCGTTTTGCCGATCCGGATCAGTCCCGCAGGGGCAAGATGGATGGCACGCACACCGAGACTGGTCCGCACGGCATCCCCACGTTGAAGAAGTATTTGGTGCGATTCGACTGCAGACGGACCGAAGTTCACGACGGAGGGGATCACTCGATCATCCTGGCATGTGTGGAGGGGATCGACGAAGGAGGCCCGGCCCGCCCGATCGTGTACCACCAGCGAGCCTACCACGCCGTGGGTTCGCAGGTCGCTGACCGGAATCTGCCCGTCTGAGGAGACTGGTTATTCCTTCGCCAGCGTTTCTCCGGCCGATCCGGTACCGAAAAAGGCGAAGTCGTACCGGCAGGGATCCAAAGGATCCATCTGACGACATCCGGCTGTCAATTCTTCCACCGCGCGCCAGTCGTTCGTTTTCCGGGTGAGCAGTCCTACGGCCCGGGCCTGAGTGCCCGAGTGGACATCAAGCGGTAGCATCAGATCGGCCGGCTCCAGGCACGTCCAATGGCCCAGATCAACAGGCCCGGGCCGTACCATCCACCGCAGATACATGTTGATGCGTTTGCACGCGCTGCCCGTCGAGGGGCGCGCCACGTGCTTGCTCATGCGGGCCGGCTGACCGGGAACGGCGGCAAGGATGGACGTTGAGAAGTGCTCGATGCCGTCCCGAACCGGGTGGGACGCACTCATGCCCTCGTGAAAAAGTGCTTCGAGGGGCCTCTTGCGGGTAAGGACCTGTAGAGCCGAAACCAATCCGTGCAGGTCGGAGTCGTTGAATGTGCGGTGCTTGAAGCCAGCCAGGCGTTCGCGATCCCGGGTCGCGTCGTAATCCCGGATGAATTGCGCCGGACGGTAGTCGAACCGCTCGCACAAGTCGCCGAGCTTGCGCAGCATGATGTCGTGTCGGCCCCAGGCCAGCAGGGCGGCAAACAATCCCATCAGGACCTGATCGCCAGGATCATCGAAGGCATGCGGAATGGAAACAGGGTCGTCTTCGATGAATGAAGCCTGTTCGAAACGCGCGGCAACAGGATCCAGGTAAGTCCTCAGGGCGGCGACATCGTCAGAATGGAGGGCGGGCTCGGTCACGGAATGGAGATGATTCAGTCAGGACGCTGATTCCGGAACAGCTCCAGCGCGCTTTCCAGGTCCACATTGCCGCCGCTTATCACGATACCCACGCGGGCTCCTTTGACATCGATCTGACCGGAAAGCAAGCCAGCCAAGGCCAGGGCCCCTGTGGGCTCGACCACCAATTTGGCCCGTTCCCAGTAGAATCGCATGGCGTTGACAAGTTCGTTGTCGGACACGGTTATCATCTCATCCACATACTTGAGGACCAACGGGAAGGTAATGGTTCCCAGGTACGGCGTCCGTGCACCGTCGGCAATGGTTTCCGGGTTGTGGACTTTCTGGAGCGTTCCCGTGCGGAAGGATCGGGTCGCGTCATCTCCGGCTTCCGGTTCCACGCCCACGACCTTGCACCCCGGTTGGAGATGCTTGGCCGCAATGGCGCAACCCGACAGAAGGCCCCCACCGCCACAACAGACAAACAGCATGTCCAGGTCGTGGGCTGCTTGCATCAGTTCCAGACCCACGGTCCCTTGACCGGCCACGACATGCGGATGATCGTAGGGGGGGATGATGGTCATGCCGCTTTCACCTGCAATCTCCGCCGCCAGCGCTTCCCGCGTGGTTTCGTGCTTGTCGTAGGTGATGACCGTGGCGCCGTACCCTTCGGTGGCCGCCTTCTTGATGGCCGGCGCATCATCGGGCATGATGATGGTGGTGGACACACCCAGCAGGCTCCCCGCAAGCGCGATGGCCTGCGCGTGATTGCCCGAGGAATAGGTGAGGACGCCTTTCTCCTTGTCACTCTCCTGCATCCGGCTCATGGCGTTGTACGCCCCGCGGAATTTGAAGGCCCCCGTTCGCTGGAAATTTTCGCACTTGACGAACACCGTAGCGTTTGTCAGGGCATCCAGCGTCCGGCTGGTAATGACGGGCGTGCTGTTCGCCTTTCCCGACAGGACATCGGAAGCAGACAGGATATCATTGAAAGAAATCGGGGGGATGGGCACGGGCCCATCCCCCCGATGGGTATCAGAGGACTGCATGCGGTCTGCAGTTGATCAGGGTTGGCTCGAAAACGTCAAGATAGGGTCACTCCTTTTCGGATTCGACTTCTTCGACTTCCACATCCTTTACTTCTTCCGCAATGCGCTCGACAATGACATCCACGTCGGTGACGAGCGCTGCAAGAGCGCCGACAGCCGCCAGCGTAGGCATCAGGAATACGGCCGCCGTTGCACCGCCCACCCCTACGGACAGCGGAAACTCCAGCAGGGTGCGTCCTTCCTTGCGAATGGTGACACGACGGGCATTTCCCTCCTCGATGATCTCCTTGACCTTGCCGACGAGCTGGTTGCCCTTGACCTTCATTTCGTCCATTTGGGTGCGGACAGATTCCTTGTTAATCATCGATTGCGCCTCTTCAAATAATATGTACAGAATCGAACTACAGATTGATTACGACTGGAAAACGGCCTTGTTGCGTCGTTGGGAGCGATTACCGGGATATTCAGACGGTCGTGGGGATGCCTGCCAACGCCTTCACGTTAACTTCATAAAAAAAGATTTTAAGCCCGGGCAGCGGACCGACGATACAGCATCCAGAACGAATTTTCCGAATGAAGTGCGTTCTACAACACAAACCAACTGATATCCCACTTAAGAACTTGGAGGTTCACCAATGGGTCAGCAGCAACTTCTTCTTCTCGTACTCGGAATCGTGATCGTCGGCTTGGCCGTCGTAGTCGGTATCCAGGCTTTCTCTGAAAACCAGAAGCAGGCCAACGCAGACCAGATGGTCAACGACGCTATCCGCATCGCATCTGACGCACAGGCTTGGAAACTGAAGCCGGGCGCCTTTGGCGGCGGTGCTTCCGCTACCAACTGGACGGGTCTGAACTTCGGACAGATTGGTTACACCGAAGGCGATCAGGGTCTGCACCCTGGTACGGCCGCTGAAGCCGACCAGTACGAAAACCTGAACGGTGTCTACGACATCGCTCTTGACGCCGAAGAACTGACGATTACCGGTACAAGCTTTGACGCCGCAGGCGACGCGCTGAACACGGTCGTCGTAGTTGTCGACGGTACGACTCCTGCAGACATCACGACGACGATCAACTAATCGTCTGACGAACCTGCAGAGCTGACGTGACGCGAGTCACTTCGGCAAGCAACTGGGCGCGGGGCCTGCGAGAAATCGCAGGCCCCGCGCCTTTTTCTGTTCCTGCCGATTCGTGCAAGCGCTGGCGGGGAAGGAGATGGCGCACCGGGGCGGGCGGGTCGAGGCATTAAGAATGCAGGCTGTCCGCCGATACTGAGGAAAGCCGGGACCCTCTGTCCGGGCACTACACCAACCATCGGACGCGATGGGTCAGCAACAACTTCTGCTTCTGGTCATCGGCACCATCGTTGTCGGCCTGGCTGTTGTTTCAGGAATAACAGCTTTCCAGGAGAAAATGCGCCAATTCGAAATGGATCACATCGTGAACCGGAATCTCCAGATTGCCTCTTCGGCGGCACTGTGGAAAACGAAGCGTGACCCCTATGACGGGGGCAATGCGTCGTATTCCGGACTGGAAACGAATGGATTGGCGCGCCTCAACCTTGAAGTGGATACCGGAAGGGCCATCTTCGAAATCACGGAGGCCGACGGCAATACCCTGGTCATCACGGGTGTGAGCACCGTCTATCCCGAGATTGGCGCCCGGACATGGTTGGACAGCTACGACGTGGATTCCACCATCGTCAGTTTCACCAGCGACTACACGATCGAATAACACAGCACCATGGCGGTCAAGGAATTCAGATTCAACGGCATCAGCCAGGCAGGCCAGCCTGTCCAGGGGACGGTTTTCGCCCCCAGCCCGAAGGCAGCCAAGAAACGCGTGGAGTCGCTTGCCGAGCGGCATTCCTTCCGCACGCAGACCATCGAGCAGCGTGTGACCTTCATGTACAAGGTCAAGCACCTCAATGGCAAGGTCATCGATGGTGAGCAGAAAGCCTTCTCCGAGGATGAGCTCCGCACGGCGCTCACCAAGATGGGCCTCGAAGTCATCAAGGTCCAGAAGAAACTCCTTGATGTCCAGCGCAAGCCGCCGTCAACCGACCTCATCATGTTCGTGCGTCTGTCGGCCAACCTCCTGAAGGAAAAGCTGCCGTTCGATGAGGTCCTGAACCTGCTCGTCAACGACGTGTCATCGCGCAGCCTGAAACAGGTTATCCGCGATCTGAACGCTGACCTCAAGGGCGGCATGGAAGCACAACAGGCCTTCATGAAGCAGGGTCACATGCTGGGCAAGTTCACCGCCTACATGCTCGGCATCGCCTCCCAGACGGGTAACATGTCCGAGATCTATGAGGCCACAGCGCGCTTCATGGAGCGTCAGAACGAATTCCGCAAGAGCGTCAAGAGCGCCATGGTCACCCCGATGGTGACACTGGTCATCCTCATGGCCGCCCTTGTTTTCTACGTCTGGTACATCTTCCCGCAGACTGCCGGCCTGTTCGAGAAGTTCGACATCAGCCTTCCTCCGATGACCCAGTCCACCCTGGACTTTTCCAAGTGGATGGATTCCAACTGGGGATGGGTGCTCTTGATATCAGGTGGCATCATTGGCGGGATCGTGGCCTTCTTCAAGTCGGACAAGGGGGAGTTCCTGGCGCACAAATACATGATCAAGCTGCCCATCATCGGACAGCTGCTCCTGAAACTGAACATCGAGATCTTCTGTCGCGTGTTTGCCGTGCTCTATTCGGGCTCGGGCGAAAACATCTCCGTGATCCGCATCGCGGCTGAAGCATCCGGCAACCGGTATATCGAGCACCGCGTAAAGACCATCACCATTCCCATGATGGTGGCGCAAGGTGCCGATCTGGTCAAATCCATGGAAGCATCGGGCGTTTTCACGTCCATGACCCTGGCCCGCTTCCGCAGTGGTGCCGAGACGGGTAACGTACGCGCCAGTGCGCGTCAGATGGCCGACTACTATGAGAATGAGACGTCGCTCAAGTTGAAGTCGACAGTGGAGATGATCCAGACCATGGTAGCCCTCATCATCACCCTGGCCATCATGGGTCTGACCATTCTTTCTTCGGAACTGGCTTTGGTTTCTCCATCCGCAGCCGATTTCATGTAGGGAGGACAACCCTGAATACCGTGGGGCGCATTGAAATGGCCCTGCAACCACCCCTTCGATGGGCAAACGCAAATTCGACATATCGCTCTTTTCCGGACGCTCGCGGGCAGATGACCGCAAGCCGACCCCGTCGTCGGCGGCTGAACGGGACAAGAAGCTGGTCAAGGAGATGATCAGCGAGCTCAGTGAAATGTCCCTGGACGACATGATGGACGCGCTGAGCGCCCTCGATTCGCCCGGTTCGTCTGCTCCGTCCACTCCCGCACCCGAACTTCCGAAAGTCTCCCTGGATGACGTCTACAAGGCAAGTCAGGACGCCTTCGAGGAAGGTCAGGCCTTCATGGCGGAATTCCCCGAGGAAGACGAGGACTTTGCCCAGGCCACCCTGGACCGTGAAGATCTGGGAGACGAAGACATTGAAGGCGCAGTCGATTCCTTCCTCTCGTTCCAGCCGGAACTCGAAGACGATGAGGACGAACTGCCCGCCTCCGAATTCATTCCGTTCGAGGACGAGGATGCCTCGGACGTCCCTGTTGCAGGGGAAGGCATCGCGTCGGATGAGGAGATGCCGTACGATTCGCCCGTCTCCGGCGTCGTGCGGGACGAGATCGTGCTGGCCCTCCTGCAGGCCGAACTGGTGACCATGTCCCAGGTCTTCGATGCCATCCGCGAGCGCAATGGCGATCAGGAACTGTGGCGCGTCCTGGAAAGCCATCCGGAACTGGATGCGCTCGAAATCCGGACGGCTGTTGCCGCGCAGCGGGGCTATGCTGCCCAGCCGTACCTGGAAACGCCGCCTACGCGGACGTTCATCAACAGTATCATGGAAGTGGTCCCGCCGGCCGATCTGGCCCGGTTCATCGGGGTGGGTCTCCTGCCTGTCCAGATGGATCTGGATGTGGACCATGTCGAATACTCCATGGTGGTGCTCTCTGGAGACCCCATGGACCGTCGGGTGCAGTCAGTTCTGCTGTCATCGCCCGTACCGGTGGTCTGTCGTTTTACCAGAACGGATGTCATCCAGCCTGCCCTCGACGAGGTTTGCGCCTGGTTGAAGGATGAGGGGTATGAAGTAGAGGCCATCGCCGAACCGATCGATGCGCCGCCACCCACACCGGAAAAGGGGACTGAGGAGTCCGACCATGCCGACATCACTCCGGAGACCGGAGAAAAACCGGCAACGGAGGAGAGTGCTGCTCCGAACCGGGCACGCCGTGGACGCAAGGGCGACAAGTCCCGTTTCGACCGCGTGGTCAAACACCTCATTGCCGAGAAGACCATCACCGATGGCCACGTGGTGGAAGCATCCGCCATTGCCGGGAAACAGCCGAAAGACGTAGCCCTGTGGCGCATCGTGGCGGATCTACCCGGTGTGGATAGGGAGAAAGTCTACGAAGCTGCCGCCCAGGTCTATGCATTCAAGACCGAGCGGTTCGGTCCCGGACGCCCGGATCATGACTTTGTCCGGTTGACCATGGAAACACTGGCAGAAGAGCATCACGAAGAGATGCTCGAGAAATTGCTGGTGCCGTTCGAACACACCATCGATTTCGATACCGGAAGCGGTCGCATCGTTTTCGTGACGCCCGATCCCACGTCGCCTGATATCAACCGCCTGGTCCACGAGTTGGACCTGGGCCGGTTCGAGCTGCGCTACGCATCCGAACAGGATGTCCTGCGCCTCTACGACGAGTTGTACCCGCGCAAGAACGAGTACCTCGAGCGCATGTCCGACGATACGGACGCGTTCGACCTCGGTATGACGTATGAGGACGACGACCTGTCCCTTGACGAGGATGCGCTGGAAGCGGAAATCAGCCGTTCCAAGCTCATCAACCTGTTCGAGGCTGCACTCGTTGAAGCCACACGTCAAGGCGTATCCGATGTCCACATCTACCCGAATCCCAACCGTCAGGTCGAAATCCACTTCCGCGTGGACGGTCGCCTGAAGAAGTGGCATACGGAAGACAAGGTCCACCCGGAAGCGTTCTTGGCTGTGGTCAAGGACAACTCCACCAACGTCGACCGTTTCGAGCGCGATGCCGCCCAGGATGGTTTCATCCAGCGTGACATAGACGGTGCCCTGATCCGATTCCGTGTCTCGATCCTGCCCATCGCCACGGCCAACCAGGAGATGCGTGCCGAGAGTATCGTCATCCGTATCCTGGATGACCGCAAGGTCCTGACCGACATCACCAAACTGGGGATGCTCGATGTAGCCCTCAACAGCTTCAACAAGGCCATCCGTCAGCCGCACGGCATGGTCATCCTGACCGGCCCAACCGGTTCGGGTAAGTCGACCACGCTCGTGGCGGCGCTCTACCAGGTGGTTACCCCGGAAGTCAACGTACTCACGGTCGAGGACCCGGTGGAATACATCATCAAGGGTGTTCGCCAGATCAAGCTCAGCCACAAACTGGACCTGGAAGGTGCCCTGCGCGCCATCCTGCGTCATGACCCGGACATCGTCATGGTCGGGGAGATGCGTGACCGCCAGACGGCCGAACTGGCCATCAAGCTGGCCAACACGGGTCACCTGACCTTCTCCACGCTCCACACGAACGATGCCCCGGCAGCCGTTTCCCGTCTGTACAAGATGGGCGTCGAACCCTTCCTGATTGCCTACGCCATCAACCTGGTCGTTGCCCAGCGACTGATCCGAGTTGTCTGCCCGGATTGCAAGGTGGAGGACACGGATCCGGACCGCACGCTGATGCGTGGGCTTGGCTGGTCGGACGAGGACATCGACAACACGACCATCTACAAGGCCAACAACGACACGGGTTGTCTGACCTGCGGAGGCCGTGGATACAAAGGTCGTCGCGCCGTGTGTGAAACGCTCTATTTCACCTCGGAAATCCGAACGATGGTTGCCGAATCAGGCGAAGCCATTGACGAGGACGCCATCCGCGATCAGGCCGTCAAGGACGGTATGCTGACGCTGGCCGACTCGGCCCGGGTACTCGTCAACATGGGCGAAACCACCGTGGATGAAATGATGCGGATGACGGCCAGCGAGTAACGCGGCCCGCCCGAATCATCCCTGGAAGAAGGACTGGATGGCAGTCGCCACCTGTTCCTGCTCTGCTGCCGTCAATTCCGTATGCATGGGCAGCGACAGCACTTCATTGGCCGCCTGGAGCGTGTGGGTCATATCCCCGAACCGACAGGAATCCTTGTTGTCCCTGTAGATGGGCAGCAGATGAAGCGGCACGGGGTAATAGACGTAAGACGGTATCCCGTTGTCCTTCAGGTGCTGCATGAGTGCATCCCGTTTGCCGGGGTCGTTACCATGCACGCGGATCGTGTATTGGTGGAAAACGTGCGTTCCGTAGTCCGCGCGATGGGGCGTGGAGATGTATTCTACGTCGGCCAACAGGGCATCGTAGCGATCTGCTGCCTGCTGACGGGCTGCCGTGAAGGCATCCAGGTGGGGAAGCTTGGCCCTCAGGATGGCCGCCTGCATGGCATCCAGTCTGGAGTTTACGCCGATGACCTCGTTGTGGTATTTCCTGCGGGACCCATGATTCGAAATGAGTCGGGCCCGATCGAGCCACTCTTCGATGGGGCTGAGGACTGCGCCACCGTCACCATAGCAACCGAGGTTCTTGGAGGGAAAGAAGGAGAGGGTCCCGAATCCACCCATGGTGCCCGCAGCGCGTCCTTTGTATCGGGCTCCGACGGCCTGGGCCGTGTCCTCGATGACCGCCACGTTGCGGTCACAGGCAAGGGCCAGGATGGGGTCCAGATCCGCGCATTGACCGAAGAGGTGCACCGGAACGATGGCCTTGGTGCGTTCGGTGATCAATTCCCCGACCGCTGCCGGATCCATGTTGAAGGTCCCGGGGTCGATATCGGCAAACACGGGCGTGGCGCCCAGCAGTCCGATGGCTTCTGCGGTGGCTACGAAGGTGAACGACGGCGTGATGACCTCATCGCCCGGTCCGATGCCGAGCGCCATGAATACGATCTGCAGGGCGTCGGTGCCGTTGGCGACGCCCAGCGTACCCACGCCGTCCAGCGCTAAGGACAGTTCGGATTCGAACGCGTCCACTTCTGCACCCCGGATGAATTGCGTCGATTCCAGGACGCGGGCAATGCCTGCATCCACTTCATCCTTGATGCGGAGGTACTGTCCCCGCAGGTCCACCATCTGAATGGCCATGTGCGTCAGGTCAGGATTGGTTTTCCAGGAGTTGCTCGGGGGGCACCGGACCAATGGCCCGCGCCGGAATGCCGACGTAGACCGTTTTCGGTTCGGCATCACGTGTCAATACGGCTCCAGCGGCAATCAGGGCGTCCTTGCCCACACGACGGCCCGGCAGGATCGTGCAACCGACGCCCAGCCGGGCACCGTCCTCGGCAATGATGCCCTTGAAGTGCTTGAATCGTTCTTCCGTCCGTCCGACGAAATTGTCATTGCTTGTACGGACACCCGGTGCCACGAAAACACGATCTCCCAGGGTCGAGTAGGCCGTGATGTAGACGTTGGTCTCCAGTTTGCACAAGGCACCTATCGTGCACTGGTTCTCGATGGCGACACCCCGGCCGACAATGGTCGCACGGCCCACCCGGACGTTTTCGCGCACGGTGGCCAGATCAGCGACGAAGGCGTCCTCTGCAATCGAACAACCCGCATAGATGATGCTTCCACTGCCGATGCGTACCCGATCTCCGATGTGTGGTCCGTCGTGGGCCGATTCGGTGGTTACGGCTGAATTGGTGGCCCGCATCGGCTGCTGCCCGAGGACGGAATGGTCTCCGACCTGAACGTCATGGCCCAGGTGGGTTCCGGTACGAAGGATCGAATGGTGTCCGATCCGGCAGCCATTGCCGACGATCACTCCTGCCTCCACAACCACAAAATGGCCGAACGTCACATTCGAACCGATACGGGCGTCGGGATGGATGGAAGGTGATGCCTGGGACATGATCGGGAATCGGGAGCGTTCGTTTTTGTGCGGCCGGAATCACCAAAATAGGTTACGGGAGGCCAAGAACGGGAAACAACAAAAAAGCGCGGGGCCGCATGGCGGCCCCGCGCTTCTCGTCCGGCTGATCCTGCATCAGCCGGAAACGATCAAATCGATTACTCGGTGCCGAGCGTTTCGATGTAGTGTTCAGCCGAAGCGCGGTAGTTGCCGTAGGCCGCATTGCGGAAGGCTTCCTTGGCGTCCTCGATCTGGCCTGAGTTCATCAGGGCCTCGCCTTTGACGAAGTAGATCTTGGCTTTGTCCGTGCGGCTGCCGCGGTGGATGGCGAGCGCCTGGTCGGCACTTGCGATGGCATCCGCAAACTGTCCTTTCACCTTCTGGCTCTCGGCCGTGTAGTAATACGTGTCCGCGTCGGCTTCCACGTACTGCAGCAACTGCTCGATGTAGCCCATGGCTTCGTCAGCGTCCGCAGAACCGGTGCGCGCACCGTTGCGGGAGAGGGCGGAGGAAGCGAGGAAGATGTAGTGGCCGCGGATGGCCTCTTCTGCCTGACGGGCCGTTTTCGTGTCACTGCCGGCCGTGGCAACTTCCATGGTCTGCGCAAAGGCGGCAATGGCTTCGTCCATGCGATCCAGGCGCTTCAGCGCGCTGGCACGGGCCAGATAGTTCTGGGCATTGGACGGGTAATATTCGATTCCCTGCTCGAAGTAGGCCAGTGCGGCTTCGAAGTTTTCGGCCTGGAGCTGACCACGTCCGAGGATGTAGGTAAGCTGACCGATTACACGGCGGGCGGTACGCTCCACTTCTTCGTCGCCTTCAGCCTGGGCACCGTTGGCTGCTTCGACATATTTGTCGAGAGCCGTCTGGTAATCCTTGGCCATGGCCGCATCCCGGGCCTCGTTGTAGGTCTCTTTGTATTCCTGAGCGGTGGCCGTCGTGCTGCCGAATCCGATCAGGCCCGCGAAGACGAGGGCTGCGATGAAGGGAATCCGCGTTTTACTGAGGACAGTCATCGATTCGTTGAAAGATCTGGTTGGGGTTGTCTCGGGACCTGGGGAGAGTGGTCCGCCTGTTCGTTGTGTCGACCGGTATGGAAACATGATCCGATCCTTCGATCGGTACGGCACCGGCCCGCTCAAAAAGAGCTCCTGCAGACGCTAACAAGAGTCGCCGAGGCGCAGGAAGTTGCACCAACGCGGCAGGAAAACGTGAAGTTTCCAAAGAAACCGCTTTGTTGACAACGAGGGAAAATACGGCCTGATCCGACTCTTCATTCGAAGGCATGTCGAATTGCAGGGCGTTCGCATGGGATGGGCAGCACCGATTGGGACGAGGCGCCGGTCCGGATCAGAAGTTCGGAGCCATGCGGTGCTTCTTGTAGAAGGACGAAATCAGCGAAGCCGCTTCCTCAGCATCGTCTGTGATCCGGAACAGATCCAGATCCTCCGGGGAGATGTTGCCGCGCTCCAGCATCGATTCCTTGAGCCAATCCACCATGCCCGACCAGAAGCTCTCGCCCAAAAGCACGATGGGGAAGCGGGTGGACTTGCGGGTCTGTATGAGTGTCATGGCTTCGAAGAGCTCATCCATCGTTCCGAACCCTCCCGGAAGCACCACAAACCCTTGGGCGTACTTCACAAGCATCACTTTGCGCACGAAGAAGAAGTTGAAGTTGATCAGGTGTTCGCGGTCGATATACGGATTGTGGTCCTGTTCGTGGGGCAGATCGATGTTCAGGCCGACGGACGTACCGCCTGCCTCGCGCGCGCCCTTGTTGGCTGCTTCCATCACTCCGGGCCCACCACCGGTGATGATTCCGAAGCCATGTTCAACCAGCCGTTTTGAGACTTCGACTCCTTTTTCATAGCAGGTCTCGCCCGGCTTGGTTCGTGCCGATCCGAACACGGACACGCATGGTCCCACCTCGGACAGCGTTTCGAATCCTTCCACGAATTCGCCCATGATGCGGAAGACGCGCCACAGGTCCTTGATGCGGGCGTCCTGGAAGACATCGTATCCGTTGCCATGCGGAGAGGGGCGGGGGTGCGGAGGTATCTGGACCATGGATCTGCCTGTGTCTGGGTTTCCTGGAAAAATGCCCTGCAAGAACGGGGAGGATTCCTCGCTATTCAAGCAGAATTATCGATTTCGTGACGGCGCTCGAAGACGGCGGGCCTATCTTTGCGGCATTCAGAAATCACGACGCATCCAGATACGATCATGAAGCTCATCATCCCCATGGCGGGTCGCGGCACCCGCGTACGACCCCACTCCCATGTAACGCCCAAGCCGCTCCTGCCCGTGTGTGGAACGAGCATGGTGGAACGCATCGTGGATACCTTTTCGGCCGTCCTGCCGCGGCCCATCACTGAAGGAGTATTCATCCTGGGTCCGGACTTCGGGCAGAATGTTCGGGATGCCTTGACCGATATCTGCGAGCGACACGGTGCCAAGGCCTCGTTTGCCGTCCAGTCGCCCGCGCTCGGGACGGCGCATGCCGTGTCCTGCGCCGGCGACAAACTGGAAGGGGAGGGCATTGTTGTGTTCGCGGACACGCTCTTTTTCATGGAACCGGGTCTGGACCTGGCCGATTCGGACGTCGTGGCCTGGGTCAAGCACGTGGATGATCCGTCCCGTTTCGGCGTGGCGGTTCGCGAAGGCGATCGCATCGTGGAGCTGGTGGAGAAACCGCAGGAGCTCATTTCGACAGAGGCCCTTATCGGCATCTACTACGTCAAGGATCTGGCCCGATTGCGGAAAGAAATCCAGTATCTGATGGACAACAACGTCACGGGGCATGGCAATGAGTACCAACTGACAGATGCGTTCGATCGTCTGCTCAAGGATGGATGCGTCTTCCGGACGGCAAGCGTTACCGAGTGGCTGGATTGCGGCACGATTGAGGCCCTGGCAGACACCACGCGTTTCCTCATCCGTCACCAGAAGCCTTCCATTCCGGAAGGGGCCCTGAAGGACGTGGTCGTTCACGAACCGGTGTATATCGGTCCGGGTGTCACCATCGAAGGTGGAGAAATCGGTCCGGAAACATCGATCGAGGCCGGAGCGAGTATCACCAACTCGGTGGTCAAGCACGGCATCGTGTTTGCCGACGCGTCCGTTACCGATTCAAACCTGACCGACTCCCTGGTGGGTCGCAATGCCCGGGTGGATGGTTTTACCGGTCGATGCAACATCGGGGATCACAGTGAAATAGATGGCTGACCGCTGCTGAGGGACTGCGGCGTGCCATCCGCAGTCCAGGCCGGCTGGACCGAGAAAACTGCCAACCCGTGAATCCACTACGCCCGGAAGATGCCAGGAAGCTGGGACTCGACAGTATTCTCGAGCGCCTGCACGAGCACCTGACCGGTGAGATGTCCGGTGAGCGGTTGTCCGGAATGGCGCCGTTCCGGGACCTGGAGGCGGTGCGCGAGGAATTCCGGCGAGTCTCCCAGATGCAGGATTGTCTGCAGTTTGACGATCCCTTCGGACTGGGTTCCATTCCGCGGCTGGGAAGCGTTCTTTCCCAATTGGGTCCGTCCGGGCTTGCGTTGGAAGGACAGGACCTGCTCCTGCTGGCGAGCGTGGCCCGATCGGCGGAGGAGACGGGATCCTACTTCTTGAGTCGACGTGAGGCGTATCCTGATCTGGCGGCCATCGTGGAGCCGATCGGTGACATTGACCTCCCCTGGAGGGAAGTGGAAAGGGCCCTGGATGAGAAAGGCGATGTGCGCGATGGTGCATCGGCCGAACTGTCCCGGATCCGGAAAAGCCTGGCCGGCGCCCGCGCTTCGGCGCGTGATGCGGCATTCACCGCGCTGAAAAAAGCATCGGCCAACGGGTATGCAACCGACGAACAACCCACCATACGCGGCGGACGCATGGTCATTCCGGTCCGGGCCGAGGCCAAGCGCAAAGTGGACGGATTCGTGCATGACGTCTCGGCATCGGGTCAGACGGTCTATATCGAGCCGGCCGCAAGTCTGGAAGGCAACAACCGGGTCAGGGAGCTGGAACTGGAGGACATCCGCGAATGCCACGTCATCCGGACCAGGCTGTCCGAACCGTTCCGGACCGCCCGTCCCGTTCTCGAAAGGGCCATCCGCTGTCTGGTGGCCATCGACATCCTGCGAGCCAAGGCCCGTCTGGCGCGGGACCTCGGCGCGGTGGTTCCGGTTGTCGGCAATGAAGGGCGCATAGAAATCCGGGAAGCCCGCAATCCCGAACTGAGTCTGGTGTTCGGTCGTGATCATCCGGGGAGAACGGTCATTCCGTTCGATCTGACCCTCGGTGGGGAAAACACAATGGTGGTCATCTCCGGGCCCAATGCCGGCGGCAAGTCGGTCACCATGAAAGCCGTCGGGTTGATGGCCGCGATGGTTTCCCTCGGGCTGCCGATTCCCGTGGCCGAAACATCCCGGTTCGATCTGTTCTCAAACGTTTTTCTGGACATCGGGGACGAGCAATCCATGTCCGATGATTTGTCCACCTACACGTCGCATCTGCGAAACATGTCGCGGATCCTCGATGGTGCCGAACAGGACAGTCTCGTATTGATTGACGAAGCCGGGACGGGTACCGATCCGGAAGCAGGGGGCGCGACGGCACAGGCCATCCTTGAAGCGCTGCATCGACGCGGTGTACGTACGCTCGTGACGACACACTACGGGCCGCTGAAGCTTTTTGCGCACGATACACCGGGCGTGCTCAATGCGTCCATGACATTTGATCAGGAGAAGCTGGTCCCCACATACGGTTTCGCGATCGGCGTGCCGGGATCGTCGTATGCCCGGGAGATTGCGGCGCGGTCCGGGATTCCGGAGGATGTCATTGCCCGCTCCATGGAGTTGGTGGATTCTGGCCAGGCCAATGCCGAATCGTTGATCCAGGACCTGATGCAGCGCAATGGCGAGTTGGAGGAGGCCCTGACCGCCGCTGAAGCAACCCGCTCGGCCCTTCAGAAGCGGGAAAAAACACTGCAGGAACGGCTGGACACCATCCAGGAAGAACGGGACCGGATCCGGTCCGAGGCGCTGGCATCAGCCGATCGCATCGTGAAGGATGCCAATCGGGCCGTCGAGAAAACCATCCGGGAGATCAAGGAATCGGCTGCCGACCCGCAGCGCACGAAAGCCGCCCGCCAGCAGCTTGAAGAGACCAGGCAAAAGGTCGAAAAGGCGGTTCAGAAGACCGAGAAGAAGCGTCAGAAACGGAAGAAGAAAACGGTTCGTCCAGCGCCGGAGCCGGCCCTTCGTGGACCCATCCAGGTAGGCGATCAGGTCAAGGTCGGGGACGGTCAGACAGTAGGCGAAGTGGTGGAGTTGGCCGGAAAGCGGGCGGTCGTGGCGTTCGACTCCATGCAGATGAAAACCACGGTGGACCAGCTGACCAAAGTGGGGCGCAGGACCCGACAGGAAGTCCGGGTCAAGCAGTCGGCCACGGACGGAGGAAAATTGAATGTGCATGCCGTGGCCACGCGGCTCGACATCCGTGGGCGGCGGGCAGATGAGGCCCTCTCCGAGATTGTCCCGTTCCTGGACCGTGCCCTGGCCGCCGGCGTTTCCCGCGTGGAAGTCATCCACGGCAAGGGAACGGGTGCCCTCCGGGCCGTTCTGCACGAGTACCTGGCCTCCATGGACGGCATTTCAGACTTCGGCGAGGCGCCGATATCTGAAGGCGGGGCAGGGGCCACGCACGTTCGTTTCCGGGATTGAATCCAGCAGATCCCCGGGCTGTCCATCCATGCGGACACCCTGACCCAAGCAGCGTTCAATCGTGGACAGTTCCGGATGCGAAGATGGTGCGTCCACGGGCCGAACAAGCCTCTTCTGGCCCCGTCGAAGCCTCTGCGCCACATGACGTCGCTGGAGGCGAGGAGTTGGTTCATTTCTTGCTACTTTGGGGCACATGGAGCGGAATCGATTCATAGTTCAGCGTCTGTCCGGCATGCGGGCGCGAGGTGCAGCCACATCAGGCAGGGTTGTCCGCGCTGTGGTCGCCGTGTTGATCGCGCTGTCCTTCGTTCAGGGGGCGTTTGCCCAGCGCACAGCGGCCCGGTCTGCTGACGAGTTGGCGGGCACCCTGCAACAGGCCGTCATGTCTGCCGATGCCGCCCTTCTCATGAGACAGGCTGCCGAAACCGTCGAAATCGACCTGTTCGGTGAGCGCCGTTTCTATTCCCGCGGGCAAGCCACCTTGTTGCTCAACGACCTGTTCAAACAACGATCTCCCGAGTCAGCACGGGTCATACAGACCCGCCGTACCCCGACGGCGGCATTTCTGGAGGTCAGGGTGGAGTCCTCGGACGGAAGCAGCGCCGAATGGCTCGTCCGGTATGCCCTTCAGCGAGGGGATTGGCGAATCCGGGAGCTGACGGTGGAGGAAACAGATGACTGAGCAGCCGCATCGGTTGGGTTTGTCCGAAGCGCTGGGCCACATGGCCGAGGCGCGCGTGCGATGGTTCCTTTTGGCGGTCCTTCTGGCCATGGCAGGGACGTGGGGCATCGGCCAGTGGCATCAGCAACGCGCCGTGGCCCTGCTCGATGAACGCATGGATCTGTTGCGCCAGGAGGCATTTGCCTCCATCCAGGATGCCGTTGACGCGGAGTATGCCGCCATGGCATCCCGGGCTCGCGCGTTGGCACGCGATCCGGCGGTGATCGGAGGACTTCGAATGCAGAATGCCGGCCAGGAGGGAGGTCGTCGCGCCCTGGTATCCTGGGCGGCATCCATCGAGCAACCCGAACGGCAATTCGTCGAACTCTACGACCCCACCCCTTCCCTGCAGGCCTGGAAAGGTGCAGCTTTCCCGATGGATGCCGCCGTACGCAGCGAACGCTTCCTGCTGCAGGAACTCGAAAGTCTTGCAACGGACGGGGACAAGCGCACTGCCTTCACGGTGTGGGTGCCGGTCCTTGACGGGGCGACTATCGTGGGCGCCGTGCGTCTCGGTCGCATGGTTGAAGAACGCATGCCCGTCAAGAACGAATACCTGCGGGATTATACCTGGGATGAGGAGTGGACCAGGAGCCTGGGCCAATCGGTCACGTTTTCCTTCGGCGAACAGGGGCAGCGGATGCGGGATGGACGATTCGTGCTTCGTTCGCCATCGGATGCCCATCTTGGTGTGGTGGATATCGGCGTACCCGACGAGTCCGGATGGGTCCAGGCCATTCAGGATCGCTACCGGGACGCCATGCTGTTCTGGGTCTTCGTCGCCACCGTGCTGGCTGTTTCCGGTATTTCCGTCCGGCTTTGGCATCTTTCACCGACCAGCCCACCGACTGGTGGGGTCCTGGCGGTATATGGGGCCTTCCTGCTTGTCGTGCGCTGGGGATTCCTTATGCTCGACCTGCCCGCGCGGTGGCAGACCGGGAAAGCTCCGCTCAACCCCCTGTTCGATCCCCAGCACTTGGCGTCCGTAGTCGGTTTCGGCGCCATGCGCACGATCGGTGACCTGTTGCTCACTGCGCTGCTTGTCACCCTGTTCGTGGTTGTATTCCTTCGAGCCACGGCGGGCCTCCGCCAGCGGGTGCAGTCGACCCTTCGCTTCAAGTCGGGTGCGTTTACTGCGCGAATATGGCTGTTCCTCGGATTGCAACAGGTGTTCATATGGATCGGTGCATTCTTGCTGTTCGAGGCGGCCCACCACACAGTCCTGGATGCCACGCTCGATTATTTCGAGCGGAGTGGACTCCTGCCCGGCCGTCTTGTCCTGGTAGTGTTCGCGGCGCTCCTTCTGGCCACCTTTTCCGTTGTGCTGCTGCTGGCCCGCTTGTCCTGGGTGCTGGCGGATCGCTTGGCCCTGACGGAAAACGATCTCCCCAGTCCGGGCCCCATGATCGGAGCCCTGGTGGTGGTGCTCCTGCCGTTCCTGATGCTTGATGGATGGCTGCTGGAGGAGGGTGGTGCTCATGTTTCGGTGGTCCTCATCGTGACCGTGGTTACCTGGCTGGCAGCGCTGATCGGTCCGACACAGCCCACGGGGCAGTCACCCATCGTGGCTCTCCGGCGCATCGTTCCGTTGATCGTGCTCACGTCGATGGTCCTGTTTCCCATGATGGAAATCAGCGTCGAAGACAAAGCCCGTCTTCGCATGGTGGAAGCGGCCGAGTCATTCCTGGCTGACCGGGACGCGCGCGCCATGTTTGCGATCTCGGAAGTTCTGGACGCCGCCGACGAGCAGGATTTCGGACGGGCGCTGGATGAACTGGACCGGCTTGCCGGTGCTGATCAGCAGCCAGACCGGCGGGCAGGCCTCGACTCCCTGGCCGAGTCCCTGACCTCCGGATTCATGTTGAGCGCATTGTCGAGTTACGATGTGACCGTGACGCTGTTTGACGCGGACGGCTCGGTCCTGGGGCGCTACAGCAACGTGGCGCGGCGATTGCCGCGCGCCCTGCGAGACGCCGAAGACGAGACGGAGTTCACCCTTTTTGATGCCATGTATGCCGAGTTCGGGTCCGGTGGCAACATGGTCGAGAAGCTGACGGGCTCCACCGATCAGAACCGGTTCCGATATGCCGGATTCCGCGGTATTGATGGATCCGGGTATCTGCTGGTCCGAGCGGAGCAGCGGGCATTGACCGAGGCCGCCGGGACCCCTTTCCCCAAGGTTCTTGCGCCGGCCGGGTACTACGGGGATCGGTACGCCGATCTCTCCATTGCCGAATTCACGGGTGGCATCCTGTCCCAGACCGAAGGACAACATTACGGCCGCAGCGTATTGGATGCCGATGTCACGGAAGCACTGAAAAGCCAACCCGAGCTGTGGAAGCGGGAAACGATCCGGGACCGCTCGTACCTGACCTATTATCGTGTTCGAAGCGAAGCCGATATCGATGCCGTCCAGCAGGTCACGGCCGTCCGACGCAGCGTCTCGAACGTGTTTGATCAACTGTATCATCTGCTGCGCATCATCGTGGCCGGACTGTTGCTGTGCCTGCCCATCTACATCGTGGGAGTGCTGTGGCGGATGCGCCGCCGGCGACCTGAACCAGCGGTCCGACATTTCCGGGACCGCGTGCTGAACGCCTTTTTCTCCGTGGGCCTGGTCACGGTCGTGGCCATGGGACTCGTCGGATTGCGCGTCGTGACCGGAGAGAATGAACGGGCCATCGAATCCTGGTTGCGTCAGCATCTGGACCGTGTGGAGGAGACGCTCGAACTGGAAGTGCGCGGCGAAGAACTGCCATACCGCGTGCTGGACCGCGTGAGTGTGGACTCGCTGGCCGCCCGTGTGGGTGTGGACCTGGTGGTCTACAACAATCTTGAAGTGGAGCAGGCGTCCCGCCCGGAACTGATCCGGGACCGGCTCATCGAGCGGCGCCTGCCCATCGAGGCCTACGAAGCCCTCTACTTTGACGGATTCCGGTTCGTGACGGTGGATGAAACCCTGGGCTCGTTTGCCTATACGGCAGGCTACCGGGCACTCACCGACGAACAGGGTCTGCCCCGGTACGTCGTATCCATACCGACGTTGCCGGAGCAGGAACGGATCGAGGAAGAGCGCGCCCGAACGGTAGCCTACCTGTTCGGTGCACTGCTTCTCCTGGTTCTTGTGGTCATGGTCACGGCATCCCTGCTGGCCAATGCCTTGACCCGCCCCATCGCCCGGCTCCGTGCAGGGCTCCAGTCGGTGGCCGCGGGTCATTTCGAGCGCATTGCTCCCATCGAATCCGGCGATGAGATTGCCGAGTTGGTGGATTCGTTCAACACCATGCAGGATCAGCTCGAGGACAGCCGTTCCCTGCTGGCCCAGCAGGAACGGCAACTGGCATGGCGGGAGATGGCCAAGCAGGTGGCGCATGAGATCAAGAATCCGCTCACGCCCATGAAGCTGTCCATCCAGCACCTGCGGTCGGCCTTCGAGCGCCGTGCCGCCGACGGATCGGACGAGGAACGCTTCGGCACCAAGTTCAAACAGACGACAACCACGCTGATCGAGCAGATCGACACGCTGGCCCGCATTGCCAACGAATTCTCATCCTTCGGTCGCATGCCGACCCACATCAAGGAGGAGATGGACCTGAACAAGGTCATCGAGGAGGCTGTTGAACTGATGCGGGCCGAGGAAAATGTGGCCATCACAACGGCGTGGGCCGATGGACCGCTGCGCGTGCTCGGAGACCGGGAGGCCTTGCGACGGGTCTACGTCAATTTCCTGAAAAACGGCATCCAGGCCGTGCCCGAAGGCCGTCCGGTGGAAATACACGTGGAAACGGCGTCCGAAACCGACGACCAGGGTCGGAAATGGGCCATCGGACGTGTAACCGACAACGGTAGTGGCATACCCCGCAATCTGTGGGACAAGATTTTTGTGCCCAGCTTCTCGACCAAGACCAGCGGGACAGGTCTCGGTCTGGCCATCGCCCGGAAGGCCATTGAGAACATGGACGGAGAGATCGGATTCGACACATCTTTTGACGAAGGAACGACATTCTGGATACGCGTTCCGGTACCCACCGAAGCAGCGCGTGGTGGAATTCCGGATTGATCGGCCCTTATACACGGACTATCTTCAGGCCCTGAAAAACCCGATCAACCACCGCCCTGCACGGGCATGTATGGAACGTCCCCCATCGGACACGAACGAGGCCGCCGGCGATGCCGCGCCACTCGACATTCCCCCATTTGCCCAGCGTTGCAGGGAAGCCTGCCACGACGAGTGGGAAGCAGCAGCATCCCATCCATTCGTACGGTCCCTGATTGAGGGAGCGCTCGATCCGGACCGCTTCCGCTTCTATCAGATGCAGGACGCCCGCTACCTGGAGGCCTACGCCGACACGTGCAGCATCCTGTCCACCCGGTTCACGGCACCCAAGGACAAGCTCTGGTTCATAGACGGTGCTCGATTGGCCATCGTGGTCGAACAGGAACTGCACGCCGGATACGGTGAGAAACTGGGATATACCCCCGAGGATGTGGCTGCCCTGGCATGTTCTCCCAACAACATCGGATACCAGAATCATATGTTGCAGGCGGCCGGTCGCCGCTCCCTGGTCGAAGGATTGGCCGCCCTCGCGCCCTGTCCGTGGCTGTACACCGATATCGGGATCCGGATGATGGAGGAACTGGGTCAGATCCCCGAGGACCATCCGTATGCCGCGTGGCTGGCTACCTATGCCGACCCCTCTTTCGTAACCTATACGAGTGATCTCCTGGCCATCCTGGAACGTGTAGCGTCCGAACACGATGGCTCATTGCTCGCTGCTGCCGTGGAGGCGTTCCGGCAGAGTGTCCGTTACGAATGGATGTTCTGGGAACAAGCCTGGATGCAGCAAGCCTGGCCGGTGTGACAACGTGAATCCCATCCTCTATGAAATCCCGCCCATTCAAAAGGCTGTATTGACCTCATGAGAGCAATTGTCATCGGAGCAGGAGTTGTCGGGTACGACGTGGCCAAACTGTTGTCGCAGGCCGAGCACGATGTCGTTGTCGTGGACACGGATGCCGAGGCTCTCGCCCAGGTCAACGAGAAGCTGGATGTAATGACCGTCACCGGAAACGGGACGTCCACGAAGGTGCTTGAACAGGCCGGTATCCGCGATGCTCGCATCCTGGTGGCCGTCACTGCCATCGACGAGGTCAACATCATTGCCTGCATGCTCGGGGACCGGCTGGGTGTGGACACCACCATCGCCCGCGTCCGTTCGGATGAACTGACGAGCACCGAAACCGTGCTGGATTCAGCGGACTTCGGCATCGACTTGATCATCCATCCCGAAGAGAGTGCGGCGGCGGAGGTCACCCGTCTCATCCGGCGTGCCTCGGCCACGGATGTCCTCATGCTGGCCAACGATCGACTTCACCTGGTTGGGCTGCGGTTGGATCCCGACAGTCCCGTCATCGGGCGCACGCTGCAGGACCTGGTGATGGAACGACCCGATCTGAGGTTCAGGGTGATGGCCATTGCGCGTGGCATCCGCACCATCCTGCCTGGCGGTGCGGAGCGTCTTCGAAAGAACGATCAGGTGTTCATCCTGGCCCGACCCAAGACCATACCCCCCGTGCTGGAGATGCTCGGCAAGTCGGATCGTCGTCTGCAGAACATCATGATCCTGGGAGGCACGGACATCGGGGCGAAAGTGGCCCTTCAACTCAGCCAGGAGAAGAACAAGCGGGTCAAGCTGGTCGAATCGGACCGCGACCGCGCCGTCACGCTGGCGGAGACGCTGGGAAACTGTCTCGTCATCCATGGAGATGGCTCCGATATCGACCTGTTGGTCAAGGAAGGCCTCTCCGACATGGACGCTTTCGTGGCCGTGACCGCCGACGAGGAATCCAACCTGGTCACCTGTCTGCTGGCCAAGCATCTGGAAGTACGGAAGACGGTGGCGTTGCTTTCCAATGGTGGGTACATCCCGATTTCCCAGTCCATCGGTCTGGACGCGGCCGTCAATACCAAGCTGGCCGTATCCCGCGAGGTCATGCGTTTCCTGCGTGGCAAGCACGTCAAGAGCGTTGCCACGGTCCACGGGCTGGATGCCGAAATCCTGGAGATCGAAGCGCGGCCGATGGCCACGATCACCAAGGACTCCCTCATGAACCTGAAACTGCCGAAGGGACTCCTGATCGCAGCGGTGCTCAAGGGCGATGACATCGAGATTGCCACCGGTCTCACGCAGATCGAGGCAGGAGACCGCGCGTACATATTCGTCATGCCGGGCATGATTGCCCAGGCCGAGAAACTCTTCGACCACTAGGATGATGGTTCTCAACTTTCGCGCCGTCGCCTATACGTTGGGCATCCTCGTGCTCTTCCTCGGAGTGGCATTGCTCATCCCCATGGGTGTGGCCCTGTACTATGGCGAGCCGACCTGGTGGGCGTTCGGAGCCACATCCCTGGGCGCCGTGGCCCTGGGGGGGCTGGCCTGGGGGCTCAGGGACCGCGATGAGGCTGAACTGCAGATCCGCGAAGGATTTGCCATCGTGGCACTGGCCTGGATCATCCTGTCTGCTGTCGGTGCGGTGCCCTTCGTCCTGGCGGACGTTGTCGTCTCCTATACAGATGCTTTCTTCGAGACGATGAGCGCTTTTTCCACGACCGGGGCGACGATCCTGGGTGGAGGTGGCAACCCCGACATCGAAGCCATCCCGAAAGCCTTCCTGTTCTGGCGATCCCTGGCCCACTGGCTGGGTGGTA
>Ga0209273_10000610_pt1 | contig 41989 bp, 73 predicted proteins | sample tdAd471_FD_187126 | JGI IMG/M metagenome (GOLD analysis project Ga0209273, IMG submission 187126) | Marine sediment microbial communities from the Atlantic coast under amendment with organic carbon and nitrate - tdAd47.1 (SPAdes)... | ecosystem: Environmental > Aquatic > Marine > Coastal >...
CACGCCTCTCAGCTTCCTGGGCATCGCGTCTAGCCTTTCCCGCTTGCTTGCCTTGCTTGGCCAATACCGAATCCCCACCGGCTTTCTTTGCGTTGCTGAACACCATCCATAGAAAGACAATGCACAGCGACGCGAAGCCGATGAGGATGAAGGTACCGAAGCTCATTACGAGAGCTGCTTGTTCGCGCCCAAGCGGCCAACAGCCACGAGAACAGCGCCAATGGTGCCGACAAGGGTCATGACCGCATCGGTCAAGGCATCAGCGCCGAAGGGAAGTTCCCATCCGAGTGTGCCCGCAATAGATACGGCAAACATGATGACGCCGCCCCAGAGGGTGCGGGATTGCCAAAAAGGTTTCGTTTCCATCTTAAGAGTCCTTCCAGTTTTCACCTAAAAACATGGCCCGCTCGGCATTCCGCCGACGCACCAATCCACTCAATTTCTTCTTCCCCGCATACACCCAGCGGGTGAACTCATCAGCCGCGCCTTGCCTGTCGTGGCCGTTCAATTTGTTAAGCAATGTCGATGTTCTGAGCGCCCCACCACCAAGATTGAATGTGAAGCTCACCAGCGCATCAAACTCGTTCTGGGTCAGCGTGGGGGCCACATACCGCTTCACGGCGTCCTCGGCCTCCTCAAGGTCTTTCACAAGGAAGTCTTCGGCCATGTGAAGTGAGATACGCATCCCCTTCTTGATGTCTTTGGTGGAGCCATAGCCAATCGTCCAGACCCCTACCGAATCCTGATAGGCCGTCAGCCTGCACCCCTCGAACTTCTTGATGAGGGCGATACCTTCGGGGCTCGTGCGCATTACTTCTTGACGCACCAGAGAGCCGCCGCAAACGGCTGCATGATGTTGACCGCAGACCCAGAGCCGGTTTCTGATGTTAGGCCGATTGACGGAACCGTATCGCGCCCAGACAGTTCATAGTTCTTGACCGTGCCGAACGATACGTCATCACCAGCGAGATAGTTGCTGCTTGAAAGTGCCGTGCCATTGCCTGTCGTTGTGCCAGCAACAAAGTGATCGTGAGCCGGTAACTGAGATTCAGTCAGCGTTCGTGTTTCCGAGCCACCTCTGTCGCCAATAGAGCGGGCCGTGAGAGAATCAACGCCCGTCCCGTCTTCGCCCGTCCCCGTACCGATAACTGTGCGACCTTGCCAATCAGGAAGGATCATTACCTTGCCGCCAGAAAAGTCGGTTGATGCCGTGGCCTTGCTCAGTTCGGCAATCTTGAGTGTGCCAGAACCAGTGCTAGTGATATTGATTGCAGAGCCCGGACCAGCCGTTGCCGAGAGCTTGAATGTATCTGCCGTGTCCGAAACAACGTAATAGACCTGATTGAACAGAAGCCCGGCTGGTGCCGTCGCTGACCCGCCATCGAGCAGGACCACCTTCGCGTTGGAAAGCAGTCCATGGCTTGTGATTGTAATCGTATCACCAGCCGCCGACACAGATGATACTGTTTGCCACCCAGCACTTGCCTCAATAACAGGGGCCTCAGTCTCGGATAGCGTCCCGTGAAGGCTGATAAAGAGGGCCTGGTTTGTTGCGGACGCATCATCAGCGCCAGATGTTGCATTGCCAATTGACCCGCGATCCAGAGCCGCCCACCCGCTCGGGGCAGAAGAAAGAAGAAACGGGGCAATCATCCCCGTCTGGTTTAGCTGGTCAGGGTCTGCGCCAACGAGAATCCAGTTGGTCCCGTCACTCACGATAATAGCCGACTGCCCTGCGTTCAGCGCCTTCGTAAGCGACCCCGAAATCGTCTCGGACCCAGACCCGTCAATTGTCAGAACAGCGGACCCGTCATTGCGGACAGCAAGAAGCCAATCAGAACCTACCGTCGCAGCACTCGGCAGTGTAGCTGTCGTGGCACTCGTGCCTGTGAACACCTGAATGGACCCCTCGTCGTTACCGTCGAAGGTCGTGGTCGTGGTGAACGTACTGACAGAGTTCCCCAGCCGTGTGGCAAATGCCGACACAACAGCAGAGTTAATGGACTCCGCAAGCGTCTTTACCGGATCACCCAGTTTGCTTTTGATGGTTGACCAGTAAATCCGGTTGGATTCTGTTTGCGAACCGTCATCATCAGGGGGCGATGAGTTATATCCGGTGATCGCCTGAGACGTATATCCCATTCGTTATTGCTCCAATGATGTTGGTTGTTCTAGTTAGTTTGTGCGGTCAGGTGGTGGGCTCAGTAAGCCGCGCCGTTCTAGTTCATCTTCTGGCAGACTGCGCATTACGCCGAGCATGAGTTCATTCATTGATGCTTGAATGCTATCTATGCGCTGTCGCTTTTCGTCCGCGCTTAGATTTCTGTCTGTCTGCACTTGGCGCATGGTGCGCCTCATACCCGCAAGTTCTGTGGACATGCGTTCAAGAACGGGGGCAACGCCACGCAGCCACAGCTCATTCTCGGTGAATGTGGCGTCTGGTCTGAGCCCCTGTTGCATAAGCCGGAACGTTGTCGCTTGCTCACGGGCTGAAGAAAGCAATTCGTAGAAGTCTGACTCATACTGGGTTCCCCGCAGCGGGCTTTCCCGCATGAACGAGCGCATGAGAGGCATCTCATCAAGACGCGCCGTGGGGTCCGAGCCTGAATCTTCATCAAGCGATCTGGTAAGCCAGTCAGCGGCACTCAGACCGTAAACACCAAGTGTTCCTGTGTACCCGGTCAATAGGTGCTCAACCTGTATCGGGCTAATCTCCACCCCCGTTTCTTCCCGCATAGCGCGGGCGAGCTGCACGATTGTATCACTCGTGTAAGGGCGATATTGGTCTGACGGACGAACACTTTGGAGGTCTGCCGGTACAATAGGATTTCCAGAGAAGTTCCTGTTGGTCGCGATGTCTTGAACAGGCTGCGCAAATTGGGGAACAGGGTTCATGGCAAATGTCTGGCTCAGGCTCCGCATCCAGAAATCAGCAAACGACCGCCCGTGACGTGTTTCAATAGATCGTGAAAGGCGCTCTGCTTGGCTGGCGAAAATTGTCCCGTATTCAAATGCCTTGGGAATTAGATAAGGTTCATATTCACCAGCGTCATTATAGTGCGGCACAATAAAATGCTGATCTCGCACCCAGTCCGGCAATGCCCAATAATTCGGGTCATCCCGGTTTGCCTGATACGCGGCCATCGCCGGAACCGTCTGTGACAGGAACGAGCGGGTAAACATGCGGGCCGGGTTTTCCGCACCAAGCCGCGCCATGCGGTCGAGCCCCTGAATCCGAGCGTTCATAAACGGCACCATCGCCGTCATCGCTTTCATGGTCGGGCTTGTGCCGCGCACTGAAAAGTCTGTCGCCACATCGCGCGCACCCATCGCGGCAGCACGAGCATTTACCCCGCCCGCGCGCTGGATTTGAAACTCTCTCATCCGTGACGCCTGCTCTGTGACCGACGCAGCGGATTCAATTCCGCGCCCTATACCGGCGACAGAATCTTCGAAGAAGCGTCCGATCTTGGCGGGCGTGTCAAGAACCTGGCGCTCATAGTTTAGCCCAAAGCGGCGGTATAGGTCAGACGCGCCATCGGCAAGGTGGAATTCATTTTGGTAGAATGAACCAAACCCTGCCCCATTCGCCATCGCCGTCCAATAGTCATCGTCTCGACGCACCCGTGTTACAACGCCGCGCGCAGTATCAACGAAGGGGATGAATGTCCCGCCTGATTGAATGAACGCGGTTTCAGTATCACGCATCATATTTCGCATGATAAAGTCCGGTGACAGCGTGACGCCGCCGCGCAACAACTGAGCGGGCGCTGATAGATACCGAACAACAGGGCTCAATGCCTGCGGGCTGACATGCTGGATTGCTTTGTAAAGCATGGGGTCTTGAATTTCGTACAGAATACGCTGACCGTCTCGGAACACAGCATCGACTGGGTTCCCGTTGACTCGGATATTCTCAAGCCGTCTTCCTGTGAATGCTTGAACGAGCCCGTCATCACTCAGCCCTAGATCCGCAAGCGCCTCACGAACGCGGGCGTCCGCAGCGAAGACTTCCTCCGGCATGTTTGTGATGCGGCGCGCAATCCCCTCGACACCGAGATTGTCAATCATGTCATAGACTTGCAGCTTAGCGTGGTTCTCAAGGCTGGCGTTTGTCCACATAATCGCATTGCGATTGATGTTCGACATGATCTCATTGACGTTTCGGTCAGAACCACGAAGCCGGAGAAGCGGGTTGCTACCACTACCGCCAACGCCGCCCTCGTCCATAACACGGTAGAATGGGACATAGCTTTGCCCGGCCTCGGTCAGAGACGCCAGCGTTTCCTCGCTGATAAGCCCGGACTGCTGCGCGAACGTCAGATTTCGTTGATTGAACTCCTGATAGCGATTGAACGCATCTTCAATGGCCGGATTCAGGCGCGAGCGCCCTACCATCCATTCGACTTGCTCGGGCGTAAACGGTGTTTCAAGCCCGCGAGCGGATAATTCCTGCGCGCGTCGGCCAGCAAAGTACCTCATGGCCTCCGACATATCGTCGCCAACGTCACGGAATACAGAAACAAGCCCCTCGCCAGAGAACCCGATGTCCCCAGCTTCTGTCCATGTCAGTGTCCCTCGACGTTGCATCGCTTCAATGGCTCCGGGCGCGCCTCGCAACAGGCGCAAATCACGATACGGGCTCACATCGGGGGGTATAACCCCGCGCTCACGCGCTACTTCCTCAATGCGGCGAACAGGATCAAACCCGTCAACCACCTCTGTTCTGAACCGCTCCACAGTATTCCGCACTGCACCACCGTATTCGGCGCGGTAGGCGCTTTCGGCAATTTCGATATTTGTGGGGACGCCGATCTTCTCGTCCACAGCGGCGCGAAGGGCATCATCAAGTGAGCTGTTCGCCGTTTCTGCGGCTCTCGTCCGCGCTGCGGCCCGTACAGGCTCAGGAAGGCCGTCCGTGGCCTCATCCACTGCCCGCTCAATATTACGCACTGTGCGGGCTCTGGTGGCCCCTGAGACGGTAGGGGCTGCGGAGGGGGCAGCCATACCTGTAACCGACGCGGCAGAGAATAGAATGCTGTCAATGTCGTCTCTGAGCCGGTCGGCCTGAGATGATGTTGCGCCGAGTTCGCGGGATGTCTGGACAATGGCCTCAACACCAGCCCTGATCGGGACATCAACAGAGCGAATTGCAAAATCAACCCCAGCGGTCCCTACCCGCGTTACCCCCTCAAGAAGATCACGGGGCGTTGTCGTTATCCCGACTTGCCCTACGTCTTCAGGAGCATTGAATATCCCATAGTCCCGCACCTGATCCAGAGATTCCGGGTTCAGGCCAAGGGGCTCTCTTGGGTTTGCAGCGTCCACGCCCCCACGAACAGCAGCGCCAAAGATCCGAGAAAATGGCGTCCCGCCCTCTCCGGGGCTTTGTTCCCGTGCTAGTGTTTCCTGTTGCCGCCTGGTGGCTTCTTCCTGAGTGATAAACTCCGGGTTTTCGCTCGTGAACACAGGGGTGCCCGGGGCAAGCATGGCCTCGCCAACCGGAACGACGGGGAGGTCTGGTGAACTCGCGGGCTGTTCTGTGCTGCCGAACAAATTGTCAAACGTTGAGGCTGTAGTCGCCTCTGGCTGGCCAAAGAGTTCTTCGAATGAGGCCATTACTGGATTTCATTACCTTGACGGTCATAGAATTTTTCGCCCCGATACTGCACAATTTCCCCGCCCGGCGTGCGATACCATGCACCGTCTTGAAGTTCGGCTTGGGATTGGGGGGGCGGAAGCGGATTATCTGGAGCCGATCCAGCGGCGGGAAGGGACTCCGCGCCACTTGTGACTGCGCCTGTAATTCCTCCTGCACGGGAACGCACATTGCGCTGGGCAATGAGGGACGCCTCCGCAGGGGTCATAATCTCAGACATTCTTTCAAGAAGCTGAATGGCCTCTGCCGTTACCTCCGTGGCCTCGCGGAGTTGATTTGCATCGCCGGGGAGCACAAAATTTCCCGCCTCATCAAAGGTCGCCCCATAGAGAGCGCCCACCGTGCTCTGAACAAGGCGCTGCGTTGTGGGGTTGGCCCGTCCCCGTTCGTCGAACATGCCTGAAGACGGGACCGGCTCACTTGTCGCCCATGGGTCAGGTGCGCCGCCAGCGACAAGGGCATTTCGTTCTGCCATTGATTGAGTGGCGCTTAGCTCACCTTGCCGGGTCGCCGCCTGCTCAGGCGTCGGGGCTGATAGAATAGACTCAACGCCAGACCGCCATGTAGTGCCCAGAGTATTCGCAAAACTCGGGTCTGAATTAGCAATGCTATTCACAATGCCCGTGAACTGTTGGTCATAGGCTTGGATCACAGACGAGGGGTCGCCCCCATTCTCGACAATGCTTCGCGCCTGTTCCAGCCCCGTAGCCATTTGGTCCTGTATCTGTTGATATTGCGCTTGCTGTTGAGCGCGGCGGGCTTGCTCTTGCTGCATGTCGAGAGCGCGAGTTTGGAGCCCTTGTTGCGCCACTGTGTTGCGCTGCTGAACCGCACCGCCGAGCATGATTCCAAGATTGTTAGCCATTAGCCGCCTCCCCCGCCGCTACCACTTTGGAATAGCCCGCTGATCCAGTCGGACGCCCCCTGCCCCACGGCGTCAATCGCTGGCTGGAAGAAAGCCCCGAGCCCTTGTGCATTAGCCGCCGCATTCTGTGCCGCAAGTTGAGCGTTGGTTGTGGCGAGCGCCGTCATGTTCTGCTGCACCCCTGAAATCAATGAGGCCGAAATCCCGGCGAGGTTTGCCTGTGCTGCAATGTCCTGCGCTACCGCATTCAATTGATATTGGGCTTGCTGATTGATGAGGTTCACCGTCGCGTCAATTTCCTCAAGCGTGGTTCTCGCTCTCAGGTCTGCTTCCTGTAGGGCAAACTCTGATTCCGCCCGCGTGATTTGGTCGTTCGCAAAGCTGGACCCCAGAACACGGCGGCGGGCCAGATCATCACGGAGATTACCGACCGTGCGACTGCGGTTCGCATTCAGCGCACCAACGCGAGCACTCAGTAGATCACTGAAACCAGGCTGCACCCGCTCACGAATGCGGCCCAGTTCGTTTGATGCGTTGTTCGACAAGGAACGGAAGCTGTTGAGGCCGCTCTGATAATCAGCGCCGAGGGCGACATCATATCCGCGCCCACGTCCACCGCCCGCAAAGGGAGACGCCACAAGAGCCCCACCCCGTGATTGAGGGGAGAACGCCCTATAGGCCCGCGTGTCCATGACGCCCGAGCTATTTGTCGAGCCCCCGCCACCTCCTCCCAAGAGCGCGTTAGCCCCAGCCGACACACCCGCCGACAATGCGGCACTTCCGAGTGATGCCAGGAGTGTCCCTACCGCCATCTAGTTCTTCCTTTTCCGCGACTGGTAGAAGGCGGCGCTATTGCCCGGCCCATATAGGTCATGCAGTGTTCCAACCCTTCTCATAATTCCGTATTTGCATAGGTTCTCAAAGAATCTCTTGGTTTCCGGCTCACGCTCATCGGCGTATTCCATAACCGTAAAGTCATCACGCATTTCATTTATGAAGTTTGCCACACTCTCAATGCGGTTCCGTGGGCTTGACCACTTGAACCAGAGAATATCAGCGATCCATACAATGCGTGTCCCAAGCGGATTCATCGCAGTTAGTGACCCAATAGGAATACGCCCATCGGGGGTATCGGCAAGAAGCGTCAGCGCCCAATCGCGCGGGGCCAGAACCTCGGCAAGGATTGACGTAAAATCATCCCGGCCCATCTGGTGATCCTTGAACACCGGATTGAGCGTGTCGAGATCCCCGAACCGATACGCCGCCCAGTAATACTTGATGTCTTCATCAGAGATACCGCGAAACTCTGTGTACCGCCCTTTGAGTAATCTAGCTAGACGATGCGACGAACCTGATCCCGACATCGTTGATGCGGAACGTGCTTGTGCCGCTGATTTCCGTTTTGATTTGGATTTCGTTTGACCCTGACGGGGCTGCGAAGACTTCTCTTGTAACGCGGTCTTCCCCGAGGACGCCGAAGAAGACTTCACCGCCGAAGTAGTTTGTTCCTCCGAAGTGCGCTGCTCCGCTTGGGGCTGCGATGTCAATTGAGATGGGGGCATCAAACACCTGTTCGCCTGAGTGAAGGAAAGTAATGTCAACCGTAGCGGCTTCTGACTTGTGGTATTTCAGCCAGCCCTCGATCTGATATGAGCCAGCGTCAAGGGGCATGGAATAGAGCTTGGATGTTCTCGACGCTGTAATGTCAGCGGTCCCGCCATCACCAGCGGTGCCAGAGCCTTCCAGCAGATAGATGTTCCCTGTGGCGTCACCGAAATAAACACCCTCTGAATCATCCGTCTGAGCCGGGGAAAGCATGGGCATCTGCGCCGTCCAGTTAAACCCGGACGAATGGTTCGTCGTGTACTTGATCCACCCGCTTTTACCGGACTCGCGCATCGGCTTGTAGTAGGCGTAGAGTTCGCCCTGATCGTCGTGCATGACATAGACGCGCTGGAGCTGTGAGTTGAACAGCACTACCCATCCTGACTTGCCAACAATCTGGTCTTGAATAGGCACAGACGGGTCGTAAGGCTCGACATCGCCATAGGCGTTTGTGGCTCTCAGACTTTCAATCCGGCCACGGCGTCCATACCAAATGTCATCCCCGACAAAGGCCATAGACTCATCACCAGAAGCAGCAGACCCAGGATAAAGCTCGCCGATCGCGAAGTCCGTCGCATCGCCGCCTGACAGGTTAAAGATGCTGCCGTCTTCAGTCGAGAATGTCGTAAACCCAAACGCCTCAACAAGCCCATTAATAGGCTTTAGATCGGGCGACAACAGAAAGAATGGATCTTCAGCAGATAGCGCGCTAGAGGGACGATCCGAAACGGACAGAACTTCGTTATCGCTCCGCGTTGAGCCCACAATCATGTGAGGGGTCGCTGTAGAATTTGAAATGACGTTCGCAAAGAACGCGCGCTCGTTTGAGACAAATCCATACTTGGCAATAAACGTGCCGCCAAGATTGTGGGTCATATTCGAAAGCGTTGTACCATCCCACGTTTTGACGCCCTCAACCAAGCCAAGGTCCGTGATGATAACCAGATCATCCAGCGCCCAATACTGCGTGAAGGGGTTTCCCCTCAGTCTTGCACTCGCATTGACGGTGACGCCCGTGTCGGTAAACCCGTTCTCGGTTCCATCCCATTCATAGACTTTTGTTCCAGACTGAACGAGCGTGCTTTTCGTGCCGTCAGCCTTGATGAGTTGCGCGAACCCATTTATCCGCCCCCCGTTGGGGGCCATACCGACAAGATCAAAAGCCTCTCTGCGGCGAAAATCGTTATTCTCAAGGTCAAGTCGGAAGTTCTCACCAGCAACGCACTCTGTTTCGTCAATGGTATCTTCGCCAGCGCGCGTATGCAGCCCGCCGCCAAACTTGAGAACAATATCTAACTGCTGTTCAGGGACCGCTCTGGGCATATCTTACCAGTGCGCCCGTGCTTCGGTCTGCCCGAGCAGCCTTGCTGTAGCCGCGACACTCACCTCATACATGCCCTGATCCCCGCCAGCGCCACGAATCCGCTTATAGCGTTCCGTGATTGCAGGGACGAGGGCCGTAAACGCAATGTCGGTGCATGGAAACTCGTCCGCTGCTGCGGACAGGAGCGTGTCCTTTTCGTAATATACGGTATAGGTCAGGCCGTTCTCATCCGAGGTGGGTGTGAGGTCAAGCATCAGCTGCCCATCGGTAGGGCGGATCACCGCGTATTCTGCGCGGCCCGTCCAGTCTGTTGAAAGAGGCATATCCCCATAAAGCGATGACCAACCACCCGGATATTCGTAGATGAAGTAGTAATTCTGCTCATCGACAATGGGCCATAGAATACGGCTCAAATCGGTCAGGCCAAGGTCATAGTCGCGGTCGTTTGTGACAAGCGTAAGCGTTGTGCTACCCACCGCCTTTGGCAATGACATGCCGGGCCTTGTATAAACGTCAATCAGGGTTTCGTTGATCGCCTGCACGCACTGGTCGATAAACAACTGCTTGCCCGAGTCCGTCAAAGACGAGAGGGCGTTTGTGCTGCTCACCTGACCCATCTTTTGCAGAACCTGGTTCACACCCTGAAGGAGCGTTTTAGCCATTCATTGCTGCTTTCAGAATTGCTTGGCGCAAGACATCGGAGCGGTTGTCAGTACCTTTCTCGGGAACCTCAACATCATAGTCTTCCGCAAATTTGACGAGGGTAAACCACTTGGCTTCTTCCAACGTTTTTGCAAACGCTTCCATTTCCGCCTCGTGGTCAACGATTGTCGGCTTTGCATCTTCCTTGCGGGCTTGCGCTTCCTGAAGCGACAGGAAACTGGCCTCTACCCCGTTGGCATCGAACAGCTTGATAAGCTGTGTCTTGGTCGGGTGGCCCGTGATCTTCATGCCCCGCGAGCGCGCAATCTTGATAAGGTCGGTGCGGCGGAGCTGGTCAATTTCAGTGCGCGGGTCGTCAACAAGCTGCTGACCGCTACCGCTGATATGTGCAAGGCCCATAGTATCCTCTTGGGAAAGTGGGGTGGGAGAGTATCCCCCACCCCTGTTGGTGTTAGAGGTCAGTTGCGCCAGAGATGAGGCAACGTGACCAGTTGGCATTCAGAACCTTCGCGGCGTGCCACGCTTTCCAGCCAATCGTGCTCATCTCGTCGAGCGGGTCCGCAATACCGGACGAACCACGACCCTTCGAAATAAGCTGGATGGCAGGAGCCATGTCACCAGCCTGGTAGGATTCCTGAACGTGTGCCGTATCCAGAGAGACAGAACCGTAAGAGTTCCGGCCATAGATAAGGGTGTTGTACAGATCAACCTTCGTGTTACCGGAGGTGCGGAGGCCCGTACCAGTGGACGTACCGCCGCCTTCGGCATCAATGCTCGAATCCGTGCTGCACATAAAGCGGACACCACCAACCGCGCCGAACTCGCCCGGCATGACTTGGGTGTTGCCGCCATACGCTTCAACACCAGTAAACCCGGCAAGCAGGCGAATATCCTGCTCAACGTCCGGGTGCGTGATGCCGTAGTAAGACGCACGAATCGGAGACGTGTTGAAGTTCCCCGAGCCCTCGGACATCGGGGTGAACTTCATCGTGTCATTGCGGTCCAGCGCATTCACGGTTCTGCGAATGTCCTGAAGCGTAACCTTGTTCACGACAGCCGTGGCTGAAGCAGCACTCGAAGCGAGAACCGCCGTCGAGTTATCTTCTTCTTCGTTACGCTGAAGCATGTTGAGCGAACGCCCGGCAGACACGCCGATTTGCTCAACAAGTTTCGCCGTCTGGCCATTGAAGTTAATCAGGTCAGATTCTTCGTTCTGAAGAATATACTGACCGTACTTGCCAAGAGTGGCCGACACGTTCGTGGTTGAAGGTTGAATGCTGGCCCGAACCGGGTGGGAAATGTTCCCCGTCAGTGCGGTCAGCGCGGAAGTCGTGGGGGTCAGGTTTTCAATCCGACGCCACGACGCAGTGAAGGAACCGCTATGACTTTGAATCGTAGCGGCTTCTGTACCCATGAAATACGGACACAGCGGCTTGGCGGTTTCCAGAAGTTGCTTCTGAAAGACCACGTTGACCGGCTGGGTCAGTTGGGTGACGGTAGTAAATGCAGCAGCCAATGTTTTTCTCCATTTTGGCTACGCTCACCATTTACCCGTTTGTGCGAATGAAGGCATCGAGTTCAGCGGGTGACATCTTGTTCACCTTTTCCTCGAACGCCTTTTTCTCATCTTCGGGGGCGAGCTTGGTTTGCGATGTGCCGCGAACCGATGCCCGTGCCGCCTCCCTATTTGCCGTAAGTTTCTGGTCAGGTTGTGACGTGAGTTCCGCTGCCGTTGATTGGGCAAGCTCCTTCAGCGCGGTTTTCCACGCGGAGGGGCTTTGGCCACGGATCGCGAAGGCGCGAGCGAAGTCAGGATTCCTGCTCGCCTCGGCATACATAAGACCCTCGATCACCTTGTCGGATAGTCCGGCAAAGGCTTCTTCGGTATCTTTGAGTGTGCTGATTGCATCCTTCACGCCCTTGTCGGTTTCGGCGCGTTGTTCTTCCTCGCGCTTCTGCCGAACATAGGCTCGGAGTTCATCGTCTTCTTTTGGGTCAAGCTGACCCGCCCCGGCAGATTGGGGGGCGACACCGGCAGCCGGTTTCGGCTGTTCAGGTGCTTTGGGGGCATCGTCAAATTCCTTGACGAGATCCCTCAAGGTCGGCTCGTGTTGTGCGTCAGGCGTCGGCTGTGCCACGCCTTGACCCGCATCGGTCACAGCCGTTTGCGTATCAGTCATGTTTTACCTCGGTTTTAGGTTTTTCACCGAAAATCAGTTCATAAACATCGCTTAGAGCTTTGTTCATCCCTGACTCGTATTCCCATGTACGGGAATCTTTAGCTGATCCCGGCTGCCACGTTGACACTGGCGTTGGGGTCAGGAGCGTTTGCAACAGGCCCCGCACCACCGGGTCCTGCTTGAGCCGCAAGAGGGCTTCCATCTGCGGAGCCTTGAGCTTGTCTTTGGACGAAATATTCACTGGCATTGTCTATGCCGCCTTCTTTCAGGAGGTCAGTGCGTATGCGGTCAACATCAATCGGCTTGCCGCCAGACTGTTGCGCTAGAGGTTCAATCTGAAGCGCGGTCATCAGGGCCTGCAACCGCTGTTGCTGCTTGTCGCGTTCTTCCAGCGGGCCGGAAACGCCGTGCACATCATAGGAAACAGTCTCAGGCAAAACATCCTTGGAGACGTTCAGGAAATGCCGCAGCTTGGGAATATAGATGGGCGAGCCTTTTTTCTTCTCGCCGATGATCTTGCGGATCATCTCGTATTCAAGCGAAAGCCACGTCCGCATTCCGCCGTACATCATGTGACGGGTGAAATCTACGGTGCGGATAACGCCGCGCTGAATTTCGGAATCAACCGCGAAGGCGGTCTGGTGGCTCTTGGTCTGAGCACCGAGACGCGGGGCAGAAACCCCCGTAACTTCCTGGAACTGCTGAACCAGCGCCAGATACACCTGAAGAAGCTCTTGCGGGTTGCCGATCTGGTGGATCTCAAGGCGGCTCAGCGTGGCCCAAAGGGCGCGCGGCTCAATTCGAGGTCCATTGTTCCCCGCATAAACCGCATCACTTGAATCATACCCGATGGGCGGTTCCGTGCTTAGAATCGCTGCATGGCATAGGCGATTGAATGCATCCGTCGCCGCTTGCTGAACAGGCATACCCTTGATTAGTGGTGACGTTCCGTAATTGGTAGAAAAATCGTCCGGGTGGTAAACATCAATGATGTAGCTTGAGAACTTGAATGGGTTGTCACGGTAACGAATAACGCGAGACAGTTCCTTGCCTGTCGAATCCTTGCCCGATACCGCCGTGATAATCACATTTGGAAGATAAATACTGTCTGTGGTCTTACGGGGGATAACGATGTCACCCTCGTATTCCGCTATCTCAACGTATCCTCCGTCATCACCCTCGACACCCTTGAGGTTCTGGGCGATCCAGCCCTCGTCCGCACCCCCGCGACTAGCGGCAAGCATCAAATCGGTGACGCGCTGCTTGTAGCAAAAGATTGGGCTCGGCGGTAAAATCTGGTCCGAGTGCTGTAGCGTTGACGGCCCGTCATCAAGATAGACCTGGCGGACATCCATAGGAACGAGCGCCGGGATTTTCTGAGAGCTGGGCACTACGCCGCGCGCTTCATGGCTGAAATCATCCAGCTTCGCAATGCGGGCGCGACCCACCATTGTCCCATATTTCAGGGCGGAAATTGTCATGCGGTCCCAGGCGGAGCGGAACTTGTATGTGTCTTGGTAATGGGTATGCGCGCCCTCGATGATCGCCTCAATGTCGGAAATATCGACAGAGCGTTCGTCGAGAATATCAGGCGTCCCACCAACCAGTGCATTGCTATCAATACCGGCAAGGTCTTGGTCACTCATGGACGCATGAGCGGAAAACCAATTGCGATCATCGGGGAACAGAAGGCGGTGGCTATCGGCGCTCAGAAGCTCAAGGCTTTGTGCTTGCCATGGGAGTTCCTTGAAGGTCTGCCACTCGGTGCCGGGCATGATTTGCCCGTTCTTGTCCCTGTTTGTGGGGCGTGGCGTCTGGGCGACCTGACGATCTACCTCGTTCCAGATCCTCTCCTTGTCCTGCCGCTTGCGTTTCCGCGTCGAAAGTTCATCGAAAATGTATTCGGCGGCATGGTCCCAGTCATTACGTCTGAGCGTCTTTGCCTCTTTAGGCGTATCTGCCAAGCGTTGCGCCGTCCTCTATCCATTGCATTGCTACATCCAATGCTTCTTTAATTCTGTCTTCGCGGTCTGACGGGGTGTCCGTATTGCGCCAAACGCCGTGCTTTTCCTGATACATTGGATTGCGCACCACTTGCGCTACATCCCCTTCTTCGTCTCTGTCAAACGCCCAGAGCGTTTCCCAAACTGGCGTGTTATCCTGTGGATCGCGCACCACTTTTTCGGCAACCAGAACTGTGCCGTGTTTCGTCTCCCGCCTCGCCACAACCTGAAACCCTGATCGCTGCGCTGCTGAGACAAATTCCTCTCGCTTCATTAGTAAACCGGCTGCGTATATCTTGACCCGGAAGCAGCGTTCGCTTGAACATTTGTGCGCGCGTACCGGAGCATCATCAGGCCGTAGAAACTCGCCTTGAGTGCATCGTCTTTTGTCGCCACGAGCTTCCCGTCTTTCCTGTGGTAGAACCTGAACTCATCGAGCCAAGGCCCGCAATTCGCAAACACCTTGAACCGCCCCGTCAACATGCGGTCAAGGATTTCATCAACAATCGGCTCTGTTGCCTGTGGGCCGAGCTTGGGGTTGTCGCCCGCTCTCGGTTTGTAGTGCGCCGTATAGGGCAGCATATTCACGCCATGGCGGCGGTAGGATTCAGCAAGGGCCAAGCCGCCAGACTTCTCGCGGTTCATCCCGTCATGCGGCCCGGCAACAGGAATCCAATGGTTCTTGTTGTTCGGACCATTCAGCCTTGCCGCGTGATAGGCGGCGGTCTGACCTGATTCCTTATAGCAGTCGTATAAATAGACCGTATCTGTATCCCGGTCGTAGGCGAGCCATGCGCCCGCTGCCGGGTGGTCAATGCCGTAGTCAATCCCGCAGATGCGCGCCCAGTGGCGCGGGATCTCGAAGGGTTGAACCACAATGCTGTCTTCCGGCACCGTGAACACACGGCCCTCACCCATCATGGGTACACCCATCGCACGGGTTTCGCGCTCGTGCGCGGGGTAGCTTTTCAGCATTCGCTCGCGCTCTGTTCTGTCCAGATGCGGGGCGTCTTCCCATGTGGCTGTTCCAAGCCAGACGCCAGAGCCCGGCTCTGCATCCATGAAGTGCTCGACAAGTTCGGTCTTGCCCAATAGGGGGGTGAAAGTCACCATTATGATGCCCCGTGAAGACAAAACCCGTGTCAGCGCCTCAGAGTAAATTTTCTGCTCATTGCTTGTTGACGCGTCGGGTTCTTCATCAAGCCATACCCAATCGGGTGCCGTCCCCTGCCATTTGCGCCAGCCCTGATCGTAGGACTTGAACACAATGGTGGAGATTCCACCGGATGAATGTCTGACTTTCACCCTGTCGATAACGCCGCTGATGCCCGCTTGACGGGGTTGCGGTTTACCGACAATCAAATGCTTGGGGATAAGGCCGGAACCAAGTTCCTCGCCAAGACCCCCGAGCAATTCCTTTTGAACGATGTCGCGGCTCGCCTCGTTCGTGACAGAGCCAACCCAGCCAAGGGTTTCTTTTTCGAATCTGCGGCCTTCCCACCAGTCGGGGTATAGCCCCGTGGCGTGCATTGCCGCTTCCGCCGCCGCTGAATAAGTTTTGCCAGGCCGGTTCGCGGCCATCAGCATACGCTCTTGACAGTGCGCGCCTGCTTTGTGGAACTCGGATTGCCACGGCTTGTTTGACCAAGTGTCCCAAAGACCCCGGTCGTGCATTGCTTTCCACAACTCACCGTCCGGGCAAATCGTATCAGGATGCCCGAACGGTCTGTATTGAGTAAGTCTGTTGCCCCTCCGAACCTCGGCAAGCGTTTGGAGTGCTGCGAGGCCCTGGAGAGACATACAGGTTAGGCGTTCAGCGTTGTCGCAACGACAGTCACGGACCCTGAAATAGCATTCGTGGTCACGCCCTTTTCAACTTCAACGGCTGTGCCCGCAGCGACATAGGTGCGCGTCAGATCACCGCTCGCGGAATCACCGGCTGACGCACCATTCGCGACAGTAGCCGTTCCATAGGTCACGGTCCCGCCAGCGTTCTTGACAGTAAAGGCAGCGGCGGATGCGCCGGGGTCCCCGGTAACGCCCGCGTGAATGCCAAGGAGATAGCAGTCAGCGGGCAGCACCGCGTAATGGGTCAGCGCCGTAGTGGCGGCAGTCCCAAGCGTTACCGGCACAACAAGCCGCGTAGCCTTTTCCATGTTGGCTTGGGTAACTTCGCTGCCCTGCCCGGTTTCAAAAAATTCACGATCACTCATTTTTCAGTTCCTCATTGATGGTGGTAATTAGCCGCCCAACATCGCCCGCAAATTTGTGGGCTCCAATGTGATTGAGCGGGATTTCGGGGTCGAGATATACAATGCCCCCGGCGTCACCCCATCTCCGGCAAAAGGCATAGTCTTCAGATTTAAACAGCCGTTTTCCGGTTCTTTTACTTGGGAAGAACCCCGAGTGAAAAAAGTCCGTGTACCAATGACGTATTGGCTCATGGAGTTCTTCGGGGAAGACTTCCAATTGTTCCGCGCTGGGCTCTGCCCCACAATCGGGGTAGTGTTCGCGCATGATTTCAAATGCTTTCCTGTGGATCATCAGAAACCCGGTCCCCAGATCATCGACCGGGTAGAGCTTCTTCTCATCAAAGGTGTCAACAGCCGCCTCAGAAGCGTCAGCACTAAGGTTCACCGCGTAATTGAGTGGATACCCCTTCTTGGGATACCCCCCGCCCACGACGCCCTGAGAGTGCCCCAGAAGGCGAAGAATAGACCCGCGCGGGAACTCGATGTCTGAGTCCACAAACATGATATGCGAGAACTCGGTGCCGCCCATGAAACACGCCTGTAAATACATGCGGGCGCGGTCAATATGGCTCTCGTTCCCAAGAAACTCTATGGCGGCTGGGATGCCATTATCCCTGAGCAGCATCACTTCGGCCATAAGAGAGTGGGCGCACTGGTAATAGAGCTGCATCCCATAACAAGGGACCGCAATATAAACGCCAGTGACCTCTTTAAAGGTATCCGAATTCACGCATCACCTTTTCGTGGGTTTCTTCTATACGTTCGGTCTGCGATTTCGTCAGTGTGCGGCGCTTACCGCCAAAGAATTTCTGGCCGCCAACCGCTTCGTTGAAGCCATTTTCTTCTTCAAATTGTTTCAGAACTTCGAGGCGCGTAAACGCTTTTGCTTTTTCAAGTCGCTCGTCTGTCGGGAGTCCAAACGCCTTTAGCAGATCTTCAAAAGCATCGGGCAAATCTTCCGCGCGAATAACTGTCGCGTGGTTCTTCCACCCATTAACATGGGAGGACCATGATTCGAGAAGCAGCAAAAACGCATCGTCGCGCTCTGTTGAATAGTCATCGTCCGCCATACTGTTGACAGCCTCGTCCATACCCATGCCCATGTGGTCGGCCAGTGACGGCGCAACCCTTCGCGGGTCGCGAATCAAATAGACTGCCGAATCCGTTACACCCCAATTGATGAACGGAAACAGCCCGCCAAAATTGGCGTTGGACGAATGCGTCTTCAAATACGGCGGTATCGCACTAAGGCGTTCTTCCTTGTGCTGATAGAACCACTGCACATGAGGGCGCATCTTGAATTGCACCATCTGGCGTTTTTCGCCAAGCCCCGCAAAATCTGCGGTGGACATGCCAGTCGCTTCTTCCCAGAGCCAAGGCGTATCACACGCGGGGCAGAATCTTGTTTTGCCTAACTCGTTCGGATCTAGCGGTTCATTCGCGTCAGCGTACCAGTTCAGCAGAAACAGCCGCGCCCATGTGTTGCGGCTCTTGGGGTAAGACGCAAGCCATTTGATGCCGCTCGTCATGCGAAGCTCAGGTTTGCATAAATCGCGAAGTTGTTTTCGTCAGTGGTCGTCCCATTGTCCTCAACCGTCTGATCCAGCGGTGACGCATCATAGAATGTCGCGCCGAGCGCGACGTTGTTCGCAACCTCTGCAACTTGGTCGAAGGCAGGAGTGTAAGCCCCCCCAAAAGACCCCGCCACCGCTCCCACCACTATACAGGGCGGCGTACCACTTGAGGACGTAACGCTCGTGTCAGAGATGACGGAGTTTGTAACTTCCTGCGTGCTGACCGTGGGCGTGCTGGCGGGCCTCCATATTTGACACGCCATACCAAGAAGAACATCGCCGCCTGCGGTGATCTGTGACGTAACGCTCCCCGTGGAGATATCACCCGATGTCAGGACCTTGTAATAAACGCCGACCTGTTGGTCTTTCGAAGCGCGATAGTTCACACTTGTCGTAACCGTATCATCGAAAACTGACCACCCTGTCGGGGCTGTGGCTGTCGTTCCCGTCAACGCCGTGGCGTCGTCAAAGCATTCCGCCATAATTGCGAGGTCGCCAGCGGCAGCAGACCCGTGGAATGAGACGCTGTAGCCCGTGCCGGAATTTGTGGTGCTGCCAATAAATGTAAGGTCGGCACCCCCACCACCAGCGGCGGCACGCTTTCCCCCAAAGCCAACAAGGTTTGTGGTTGTAAGAGGCATCAGACCTCCGTGACGGGCAGCTTTGCGTTCGTTTCCCGTACCGTCTTGTAGCCCTGCTGATCCTCGTGAGTTTTCAGGTCATCGCGCATCAGGACAAAGAAGCGGCGGACAACCCACTCCTCTTTCTCAAGATTGGTCGCGTCCGGGCCTAGCGCATAGCCCGCGTAATCGAGCAGGCGCGTGACTTGCGCCGCATCGAGCGAGAAGGACTTTGTTACATTGGGGCTCGTAATCGTAATGGTAGCCATATCAGCCTCTAATCATCGTTTGCGGCATCGGTCGTGTAGAACAGCTTGACACCGTGCAGACGTGCATCGACGCCTAACGTATCCGCGCTCACATCCCGATAGACCTGGAAGTAAACAAGCTCGTCATCGCCGGGTGTCCCCGCGATGGTCACAGCAGTAGAAGCCGCGCTGACCATCAGGTCGCCTGCTGTCGTTACGGTATCGGTGGTGACAACGGCGGTGCCGAATGCCGTGTCGAGAACATCACTGTCGGCCAGCGCCATGCCTTGAATTGCCCATGCCACGGTCCCTGTGCCAGAAGCATTCGACCAGAAGAATTGGGCCGTAACGGTTCCGCCGTTCCATGATTTAGGGAATGCCACCGAGAATTGAGCGAACTCGTCCGCCGCCGTGTCAAAGTCGAGGGTTTCGACCATGACCTTGTTCGTGGTGGTTTCTGCCGAACCAGTAGCAGCGCCAGAAGTCGTCCGCGCTGTCATGGCAGAGGCAGGCATCCAGATAGTTTCCGTGCCGGCAGTGCGGAATACCCCATCAGAAAGCGCCGCCTGAAAATTCGCCTCGGTTGGCGTTCCAAGCAATGTCGCAACGCCCGTGCCAAGTCCAGAAACACCCGTTGAAACCGGAAGCCCCGTGGCGTTCGTAAGTGTGAGTGCTGAGGGTGTCCCTAGGTCAGGTGTTGTGAGTGCCGGGGAAGTTCCAAACACTAGAGCGCCGGAGCCAGTTTCACCTGTGACAAGGGACGCCAGATTGGCGCTGGATGGTGTTGCCGCGAAGGTATCGAAGCCCGCCGCCCGCGTCACACCCGCCCAAGATGTCAGATCAGAGTCAAGAGGCTGGAACGCTGCATCTGCGGCACTAATGCTGTAGAAATCGGTTCCGGCCTCTAGGTCCAGAAGCGCCCGCATAGCCGCGTAGTCCGCCGCCGTGACGAGGCTCTGGGCATTGGCGCTCGGAGTTAGTGTCGCCCATGTGTCAAGATCGGCATCGTAGGCTTGAACGTCAGTGCCAATTTCAAGGCCCGTGATGACATTGCCATTGAGGTCCAGATCGCCGCCAAGCTGCGGCGTGGTGTCCTCAACGATATTGGAAAGCCCACCACCGCCAATAGGGGTGCCATTTACCGCGAAAGCCCACCCCGAAGGAAGATCAAATTGGTTGGCGGACGTATCGACGCGGAATGCTTCTGTCTTCGCGCCGCCTTCATAGATATAACCTACAAGGTCGGAGACCTCAGATGATGCTGTCGGAGTTGTCCATTCCCATTCGAGCGTACCGATTTCATGAACAGACCCACCAGCATTTTCCGCCTGAGCGATAAGACTGACACCAAACCCAGCCGCTGCCGTACCGCTCGTGTCGTGCGCAATTGTAGCGCCCGGCTGAACCGTAGTGGTTTCCGTGGTCTGCGCGCGCGAGAACAGGCCGCCGCTAGTGGTGAATGAGAGCTGCGTAGAACTGAGGATTGACCCATCCGACCCGGACTGAACCGGAACAGCGTTATTGAGCGGCGTTGAATCTCGGAGAACTGTTTTGCCATCAATCGTGACAGCAGTATCCAAATTCATTGTCGGCGTGTTGTTCGCCGTCAGAGTCGCGAACGTTTTATAGGACGTTCCGTCAACATCATAGGCCCCGAGAAGTAGCGTGTTGCCTGCGGTTGTCCCAGTCAGAAGCCCGTCGCCGTTGCCCGCAACAATATCGCTGCCGTTTGTGTCGAGATCGCCACCTAATTGGGGGCTCGTATCATCGACAATATCTGTCAGCCCGCCGCCCGCGCTCGGGAGCGTGCTCCAATCGGCTTTTCTGAGATCACCTTCAGCGCCATAGATGAGAAGGTAATCACCTGTTGCCGGGGATGCTTCGTCCGTAAGGTCAGCCAGCGCAATCGGCCCAGCGGCCCCCGCTGTATCATCCCACGCCAGAATGCGGTCAGCACCCGGATCAGCGAACTCCAGTACCGTGAGCCCCGCTGCCGTGGTTGTGAGGGCGGCAACCGCCGTAAGATCGGAGTCGAGTGGCTGAAACGCTGCGTCAGCGCCAGAAATACTATAGAAGTCAGTGCCTGCTTCGAGGTCGAGCAAAGTCCGCATCGCGGCGTAGTTCGCCGCCTTGACGAGCGATGTTCCGTTTGCGGTCAGGCCGAGGGACGCAAGAGCCGTGTCCCCGCTTTCCGCCACCCACCCGGTAGCAGACCCGACAATGAAGTTACCATCGGCGCTGGAGAGGCCCGCAATGGCCGTCAGATCAGCATCAAGGGCCTGGAATGCAGCGTCGGCACCGGAGACAGAATAGAAATCCGTCCCCGCTTCGAGGTTAACCCCCGCCTTAAATGTGGCCTCATCCGTAAAATCAAGCCCATCGAGATAGGCGAGGCCCGCGTCAAAGCCCTGAATGGTCGACCCGATACCGGAACTTGTGAGATAGTCGGCTTCAATCGCATCAATGGCGGCTCTGTTTTCCGCGAGAGCGCCTTCAACCGTCGTGGCTGTGATAAGTGTCCCTGAATCCTCGATACCGATTAACGAGGCCCCGACGCCATTTGACGTTGAGGCGAGGTTCGTCAGTGTGGGGAGATCAAGTTCTGACAGGCTCTGGTCCACCCACGCGGAACCATTGTATTTCAGGAGATCGCCTGATGACGGCCCCGTGATGGTGACATCGCCAAGGCCCGAAAGATTCGCCCCTGACCCGGGGAGATTCCCGAGCTGAACCTTGCGGACGGTCCCGCCAGCCGAGTTCTCGACAATAACAAAATCACCGGATGCGGGGCTCGCGTTCTCGGTCTGCCCAAAAATATCGAGGTTGAGCGTCACATTGCCGGAGAGCGCACCACCATCGGAAAGGCCGTCCCCCGCAATAACTTGCCGGGTGTCAGGAACGTATCCTGCCGTAGAGTGATCGCCCCAACCGTAGGCCGTATCCCAATTCGATGAATTATCGGTAACAGCGCTTGTCGCGCCGCCTGAAATCTTGACGAGCCCGTCATAAGCAGAAACATCAGCCTCAAGGCCGCCGCGCTCATGCGCGAGCGTGCCGGATGTAATTTCGGATGCCGAGTGGTTATGCGATGCAGCGGCAATCCCCGCTTCGGCAAGGGTGTTATTCACCCAACCGGAGCCACCCCACTTGAGGAGTTCACCCGAGTCGATGGCAGAGATGGTCACATCAGCGAGGGCGGAAAGATTATCGCCCGTTACATCCGTGATATAGTTCGCAGCCTCCAGTGCATCAATGGCAGCGCGGTTCTCAGCCAAGGCCCCTTCGACAGTCGTTGCCGTAATAAGCGTGCCCGCATCCTCGATACCGATGAGGGACGCGCCATTACCGTTCGATGTAGACGCAAGATCGGAAGCAACAGAAAACCCGGAATTTGAGTTCGAATAGTTCGCGAGATCGTTATCAACGACGACATCAACGGTGCCGTCCGCGTCCTGATAAGTGACGGTGACAAGCGTCTCGGTATTGCCCGAGAACATCGCGCCAACAATATCCTGGACTTCTTCATCCGTGAGGGTGGCTGTAATATAGCCAGCCGCCTCAAGTGCGTCGATAGCCGCTCGGTTTTCCGCCAGAGCGCCCTCAACGGTGGTCGCGGTAATCAGCCCACCGGAATCTTCAACCCCGATAAGAGATGCCCCGTCGCCATTCGATGTGGAGGCAAGGGTAGCGACCGTCGCGAAATCAGACGCGTCGGACATACTCGCGATAGCAAGCGCCGCTTCCATCGAAGCGAAGGTCACTTTTCTGTTAGCGGGGGTGCCTCCGGGATCATTGACGGTGATGAAAAGATCGTCAGAACTGGGCGACGCGTCAGCCGTCAGCGCCGTAATTTTCTGGTCAGCCAATTAAGCTCCCGTCTCCTTCACAACCTTGTCGCCGGTTTCCAAAAGAAGGTAATCACCCGTCTCAAGCAAAATATATTCATCGGCAGGGGGGCCGCTCGGAACAGTACCAGCGCCGTCAGGCACCATCTGTTTCGTCGGCTTTACAAGTTCAGGCATCTATCGAGTAACCGCCGCCACCTTCATCGAAGCCCCCGCAGGGATCGTGAAGAAAAGCGGAACCTCCCCAGGAATGGCCGTGGTGGACGCTGTGGCCGTCGGTGACGCGCCAAACGAGATATTCGCAGCCGCCGTGGATAAAAGCATTACAACGCGTGTGCGGTCGTTAAATGCCGCCGATGCCGTGGAGGACGAGAACGATACAGCCTGCTCCGCAATCGGAGGCATCTTCAGGGCCTGGATCTCGAACCCGTCCGCGTCAAGCCCCATGCTCTCGCATTCGGTGATGAAAAGTGTCGCCATCTACTTAACCTTCGTCAGATGTTTCAAAATGTCAGAAAGCCCGCGCTTTACCGCAGGTGTGTCTGCCTCAACAGGATCGGGATCACGCTCAGCACGAACAGGACCGCCCCGGCCATAGTTCCCCTGAGCCCACTGCCGCTGCTTCTTCGGCTTAACCCCCTTGGGGTGCATCGCTCCAATCATGGGAATCAGACCTCGTTTCAACTAGAAGTGGGTAAAACCCCGTGTTTTCAGGCACTCAAATCAATCGGTGCACTAAAGGGTTGTGGTTTCAAAAGGGGCTGGATGAAAATACACCAATACGCATATACCGAGACACCCTTGGGGGTGGGCCGGGGGTCCATCTTCATACCCCAGGCATTCAGCCATTCACGGTGTGCGCATAATTACTCTTATGGGAAATACTGCACTGCATGCCAACGGAATCAAGGGCTTATACCGTACTGCCCCATGATCCAGAGCATCACATCGGCCCTGTTCGCCTCAACGTTGTGATCTTCAGCCCACTTGGTGATGATGGCGGCCCCCTCTTCGAGAGCCTGGCGAGGGTCGGTCACCTCTGTTTTGACGCGATCACTAAAGAGGGCCCCTCCACGGTCAGTCTTCCCCAACAGCTCTAGTGTCCGTACTAGTGCCCCGTCTTTGACCTTATCTCCGTTAGCCAAGTCTATAAGCCGTTCTAGGACCCATTCAGGGGATAGATCCTTGGCCTTCATACCGTCTACCAGATGTTCACCTATACGGGCTTGAACGTTTTCATTCGTATTCACGGCCCTACAGGCGTTCCCTTTTGAAGAATAGGCCGCCTCTTGGGCGCATTCCTCGTATGTCTTACCGCTTGCCCTTGCGGCGGCGAGGATCTCTTGCTTGGGAGTGAGCTTGCTTATGTGCTTTGTGTCAGTCATTGGACCTTTGATGCGTTTAGCCATTTTTCGCGCCATGCCCATTGTTCGGCCCTGTCTGCCATTTCCCTTGTGAAAGAGCTGTCTAGGCGGCGCGGGTGCTTCTTCGTGGGGTTCTGGCGATACCAGTCCACCATTTGAGCGAATAGAGACGGCTCTTTAAGCCGGGGGCCTTCTTCGAAGTACCAGGCAGCCCAGTCAGTCACTTTCGGCTCCTCAACGAAAAAGGGCGGCACCCATCTAAGGCCCGCCCGCAACTGTATCACTATGCCTTATAGTACCTGATCCGCGCGCCCTGTCAAGTATAGATTACCTCAATGGCCCAATAATTATTTTTCACCACATGTAAATATTTTATCTTGACAAGCCCATAATGACAGATTATATCTAGAGCACCAAAGCGCAATGAAGCGCGGATAAGGAGACTGGAAATGCGGCACACGATGATGAACAAGGGGCTGTTTGAGCGGGAAACCGTTGTGACGGATGGCGATGTAACCACTGAAATATGGATCGGCATCCACGGCATTGCGGATTATGCGCTGCGTCACATGATCGACGGGGAAATGGTTAGCATTGAATATTTCCCTAGCGCCCAAAACCTCGCGGCTCGCGCTGAGTATGCTGGCGCGAACCTCGCGCAAAAAATCCGCGCAATCACATAGCCGAAACGCCCTACGGGCGTCTAGCGGGAATGGTCCCCCGCTACTGATGATGGCAGACCAAAGGAGACTGGAAAATGGAAACCGCACAAAAGTTAGCCCCGCTGGCGTACTGTTATGCGAGTGGATACAAAACCCGCGCGGCGGCTCATATGGCGTTTTTAGATATGTGCGAGGCGGGGGAATGCTCCGAAAGTGAGTTATTCGCCTTTGAGGTTTATTGGAACGCCAAGGGCGCGCGACGTTGGCGCGTTATGCTTTGCGCCGCCTAATCAATCACGCCGGAGGCGAGACTGGAATCTTTCCCCCGGCGCTAATCCCAAACCTTAACAGAGAAGGAATAGGACTGATGACTATTACCACGAAACGCGGCTTTAAGCCAAACGAAGAACGCTACACCTATGATTTTGGTGATTGCAATTACAAGTCTGGGTGGGCGCAAGTGGACACCACACAAGACGCATCATACTTCGGCACATGGGCAAACCCGATCACACGGCAGATGTTCAGCTATTGCGAAGGTGATACATGCCTCACCACGGCGGAAACTGATGATGAATTTGTGCAGATTGTGCGCGAGTGCATCGAATGGAACCAAAAGAACGAAACCTGGAAAGGCATTGACGGCATGTGTCAGGAAAACATCATATCCCGGTTCAATGAACTGGGCCTGGGTGAATATCTGCATTAAGGGAGGAAAACATGAGCATTGCAATGGAAAGTGCTGAATTTGAGGTCGGTGATACCGTCACCTTCAACGCATACAACGAGCCAATCAAGGCGCGGGTTTGCGAGGTCAAAGAGCCCGGCGAGGCATGGTGGCAAGATCCGCGTTGGAAATACCGCCTCGAAGGTATCTCTAAGGGCCTCGTGAGTGTGACTAGCGGCCTAAGCATTGAGGAAAGCCGACACTTCAAACCCTATGACGGAAATTGGGCCGATTAATGAGGCGCTAGGGGCTGGCTTCGGTCAGCCCTTAACCCGCGTTAATGGTGACGCGATTAGAGGAGACTGGAAAATGCTTAAACCGCACACAATAAGACACAAAGGTCGCGTTTACCGACTAGAGCCTGCCGTTGACTTTCACGCGCCGAACACGGGGAGCGTGGGCACATACCAGACAGGGCAATATTTGGTGGGCGAGATAACCATCAATAAAAATGGGGCGGAAGAATATGCGCCGCTCGGCGCTTCGTTTCGGTCCGTGGAACATTTTAAGGATGCGCTCAATGCCTGAGAGAATAACAAAAAAGCATTTGGCGGAATATGTGGCGCGCCGGATGATGAACGAGATAATAGACTACGGCGGGCTTGAAGACTGGATGGAACGCCTGCAAGACCACCCTGAGAAGTATCTTCTGGACCTCGCGGCGGGTTGCGTGGATTGTCTCGACCTGTCCGGCGCGCTCTTACATGACTCAAACGTCACCCCAAAGAAGAAGGCCGCCCAATGACCCCCACACAACTTCAAACCAGGCTCGCCCGTCTATACGGGAAAGACCTGAGCACCCAAAAGCTGTGCATCTCAATCACGCGGGATATGGGCCTCACGTCTCTTGACACGGCGCGCAAGTGGATCAATGGGGTTAACCCTGTCCCGCCGTACATGGGATTGGTTCTTGATGCGCTGGAAGCAAGGAAGGCGGCGGGCCATTAGGCCCCCGCTACTTGCGGCCTCTTGTTGCGTGGCCCGTGATCTCTGCCAGCTCCTTGAGCGAGTGAGCCAGCACATAGCGTTCGTGTCCCTTGCCTTTGGGGCACGTCACCACAGACCTGATGCCCGCTATGCCGGATTCTCGCGCCAATACCTCGAATAACACCACATAACTGGCCCGGCTCAATTGCTTGTGGATATCCTTAAGCCGCCCCAGGGTGTCGGCCTGAATGCCTGTGATGCTCACTTGCCCTTGGCCCGGTATTCTGTCCAGCTCAGGAACGCTCAAGCTGCCCACGCTTGCCCGGTGCCATAGCTTCGCAAGGTACAGCCCCGCCTCTTTTTCGGCCAAGCCGATCAGCCCATCCTCGAATAGCCGCGTTATGAGGTCGTTGTTTGCGTTATAGACGGTAGCGTTGCCCCTACCCTTCGCGGGTCTGAGGTCCAGCGGGTTGCCATCGCGTCCGGGCTGGCTCATTTGCTTTCCTCTGTGTGGCGGGTGTGTTCGATTGCCCTTTCGGTATCAGCAGCGCGCCAATCTGGCCAATCTCGTGCCTCGTTCCGAGACTGCTTGCCCTCAATCATGCGACAAGCCGTTTCCGCAACTTCATGCGGGTCGCGACGCTCGCCATTGACGTAAGCAAGGCGGCGGGTAAGCCCGTCAAGCGCAAGGATCACAACGTCAACCCATTCAGTGCTTTCGCCGTCGGCCTCCTCAACCTCTACAAGCTCTTTGCGAATGTGGTCTATGACGCCAGCGGTTCGCTCGCCGGGGCCGAAGGTTGCATGGCTAAATGCCATCTGGCGAATCAAATGCTGCTTGAGGTCCATCATCTTTCCTCTGGTGGTTGGGGGAGTTGCCAATGGGTAATCTGCGCCGAGCAATTTCCACCAACACCGCGAAGTGGTAAGTCTGAATACTCACGGTCACGATCATCAACACACCAGCGCCCATTGAGCCACTCAACGGCGTAAAATTCTCCGGTGTTCAGCATGACAAAGATGGTGGTTCCATCCCTCGGCGCGGCAGACATATCGCTGTTCCAGGGAGAGGGGCGGGTGTTCCATGCCTCATATGGAAGTTGCGTTTCACACCCTTCACACTGAACAATCCCGGCGGTCTCCCATGAGGGGTGAGTGGGATGTATGGTACGCTCTGTTCCCGGCGGACAGAACGGACAGGGCAGCGGCTTTAGTTCCTCACTCATTCCGCCATCTCCTTCCGTGGTTGGGGTTAGGCATACCACTTCTTCACTTTTTCCCATTCGTCGCACAACTCGCCGTACCCAAGACCACGAAGAAATGCTATAAGAACTTCATCTGCGAAAGAGTGAGCCATCTCAGGGTCGCCAACACCCATCTTCACAAGCTCAGCCATTCTCTTAACTGCTTCTTCCTCACTCACCGCTCCATCTCCTTCCGTACCTGCACCTCGGCTAAATATGCCAACTGCTCAACTTGATGCGTCAGCAATTGGAAATAATTAAGGACCTCCTGGAATGCTTGCTGTGTCGCAACAGTGTCGCCGTGAAAAATCTGTGGCCACACCATGTCCATATTTGTAACGAGAACCTTCCAGTTATGCGGGATGTCCTCCTTGATTTCGGCAATGAGTTTCAGGGGCTCTTTGCTTGCGTCAGAAAACTGGCCTTCATCACTCAGTGGCATCGCCCATCTCCTTCCGTATTTCCTCTAGCCGTTCCTTGGTCATGGGGCGGTCTTTTGGGTCAATCTCCGGGGGCTTGTAGCTAAGGATCTTCTGGCAATTCTCCAGCACCTCACGCGCATTTTCCACGTCATCGGCAACAAGTGCCCGCAACTCAGCCCCGCTTGGGAAGAACCTGTTTTGTGGGTTTTGACGCCACCTCGTACAGGCGAGGTTCAGCGCCCATGCGCTTAGTCCATCTGTGTCTTCCTTGAGCTTTGATGAGAACACCGTGTGCTCCGGCTTGGACATGCGGCGGCGTGGGTGCGTGATTTCAAGCTCGGCAAATGCTTGCATGATCTGCTCCGGCTGTGCTTGCCGTAGGGCCTGTCTTGCGGCCTCCATGGTGCGCTCAACCCCTGCCCTGACTTCTTCGGAAATGGTTGGTGGGTCCAATCTGTCGAACTCAATGTCCATCGGGTCGAATACCGTCACCGAACGCTTCAGCCAGCGACTCACGGCTGGTTTCAAGCTGTCGGTTATGGGGTTCTTCTGCTCGGGAACGATTGTTATTTCGCCCATCGTACCTTCCTTCAATCACTTTCTCGAATTTGGCCTTTTCGGCGAGCCATCCAAACGTGACATGCCAGCCGCGATCATTTTCGCCGCGCAAATGCGGTGAGCCGCGTATCTTGTCGCAAGCCTCCCGCCAGGCGTTCAGTCCGTAACGTTTCAGCGTGACCTCAAGGTTCCGTTTCGTCTTGTCGGTCAGAATTGGTTTTGGAAGGTCAAGCCCATCAGTCGCCTCAGAGTAAATCCGCTTGGCCTCTTCCACACCCCCCGAAGGGGGTAAGGGGGTTTTAAGTACCGTAGGTACTGGTGAAGGTGAAGGTGAAGGGGACTTTGTTACAGTCTCTGTTACAGACTTTCTTTTTTCCTGTAACTTCGCGCGGGCGGCCTCTGTGCGCTTGCGTTGCACCTCCTTATTATCGGCGGCTTTCTGCCGTTCTTCGTCAATCCTCTTGTGATAATAGGCGTCTTCGTGCTCATCAAAGAACGCCAATACGGTACGAAGTATTTGCAGCGACCCGCGTCCATTCAAATGCGCGATCTGTTGCAGTTGTTTGTGCACTTTGGGCAAAGGGCCGTTCCGCCAGTAGTGCATCATCAGGAGTAGATACGCGCCATGCTCAGCTGCATCGAGGTGCGCCGTGTCGGCCAGGTAGTCACCGATATAGAGGGGCATCCAGACCTTACTCATCTCGCGCCCCGTGACAGAAGCGGGTCATCGCGATAACCTCCATAAACGCACCACCCCATCCAAGCGTCCTCATATGCCGCTATGGTGTGGATGGTGTCAGCTACCCTGAACAAAGATAGGCCATCCGCCCCGATCTCGCGAAGCTCTGAGCGGGGGATGTTCATGCGGTGGATGTCTGCAAACGCATCAAACAGGAGATCAACCGCGTACTCGATTACATCGTCGTGACGCTCAACCTCCAAAACACCCTTTCCTAGATTGCAGTCACGGCAAGCGGTCGTGAGGTTCGATTCATCATCAGAACCTCCGGCGGACACAGCATGAATATGGTCAATGTGTAGAACAACATCGGGCGCAGCCGCGCCGCAATACTGGCAGGTGAACCCGTCGCGCTGCAGGATCTCAAACCGCAGTTTCTTCGAAATTGGCTTGCGCGCCATCACACCGCCCAATCTACGCCGCGAGCAAGGGGGCGCTGTTTGACATTGACTGATTGGGGTTCAAGTTCCGCAAGGCGCTCCTCGGCCTTCTTACGGGCTCGACGGGCAGCATTGCGAGCGGGCATGTTCCTCGGCTCTCCTGTTCTTGGATCCGCGAAGGGCACGCCTAGCGCAAACGCCTTGGCTGCTACTGCCCCGCGCGTCCGCTTGAGTTCTTCCGCTACCTGTTGGGGGGATAGCTTCTCAGCCGCCAATTCGCGCAGGCGGGCTTCTTCTTCTGGGGTCCAGGGGCGACCTCTCATTGCCCTGCCTCCACACGGCGGCAAAGGCGCACATACCGCTCACAATATTCCGGGTCGCTCGCCATCAATTGCTTCGAACGGTTGACGCCATACAGGATTGTAGTGTGGTCCCTGTTGCCTAGAATCTTGCCGATTTCAGGCAGTGACTTCGTTGTCATATCCCGCATCACGGACATTGTGGCGAAGCGCGCATAGGACAGGCTGCGGTGCCTTTGCTGCGATAGAATCCCAAGAGGAGGGACCCCGAACACATCGGCGGCGTGGCGTATGATGTCAGCGCCCATAATGGCGCGCGGGGAAAGAACTTCAGGGGGTAAGGCATGGTGCACAATCATTTACTGACCTCCACAATCTCAACGCCATACTCGGCTTTGACGTGCTTTTTCTTCCAGCGATAGAGCGGGTGCTTGCGCGTAATAGGTGACTTCACATCCTCAAGAACGAACTCACCGTCCTTTGTGAAGTATGAAAAGTCCCCAATATAGCGGCCTATCAGGACAGGCTCGCCCGTCTCGTAATCGCTAACGTGCAGGGCATATTTCGGGTGCATCTCAAGGTCGGTAATTTCACCAGCAAGCAGCAGCAGCTTGAGGGATTGGTAACGTTTCGCCTCCGCCTTGCTGTCGAATTTGATACCGTCAACTTCGGTTCTGATTGCGCGGTACTTGGTTGGCTTACCCATCGATCACCTCCGCAGGGTAAACCACATCGAAACAAATTACGGGCTTGTCTGTGGTGTCGAAGTATTTGAGTTCTTCGTCGATGCCGCGGCTTTCATCCCACCCACGCATGCGGATAAGGATGCCGCCCGCAGATGCCTCAAGCAGCGGCTTGTTGAAGCCCGACCAGTAGGCCCCATCAACGGGGCAAAGGCGGTTTCTTTGAACGGCTAGATGATGTGAGTGTGCGACGGGGCAAAAGAGATTTACGCCGCGCTCAAGAAGGTCTTGACACACCTCAACCGCATCTTCAAAAGCGCGGGAAATGCCATGGGGATATTTTGTGTAGGGCGTGAGCACATACCAGTAACCGCCTATCTCGGGGAGATTGATTGGCTGCTCCGCCAAGGCGCAGAAACGCTGGAAGCTCATTCCCCACCCCCGACACTACCCACAGAATGGCTCAGAAACGGCCACAGGAGCCCGTACAGCGCCGAAAGCTCAATATCTGGTGTGGTGGAGCAGAGATCAATTCCGCGCATGTGAGCCCCCTTTAACGCCCTTCCATTGCTTTTCACCTATACGATGTCTCCGGCGCGGCCCATACTCCTCTGGCGGGTAAAGGTCAGGTCTTATGACATAACGAGGTGTTCCCGTGAAGGATTCCAGAACCAGCACATATTCTGCCGGAACGCTCAGCCAATACTCAACGGCTTGCCGAGTAAGGCCCAAATGGTCGGCGATAGCCTGGCTTGTGACTTTCCCCGACCAATGTTTTCTGAATGCAGTCATGTGCGGGACGATAGCATAAAAAAAATCTGCCGCAAGTGGTTTTTACTATTGACCCTGCAAAACGTGCTTGCTACGGTGCTGGGGAATTAAGGGAGGACCACATGGACACGTTTACGGACTTTCTCAAATCCATTGCTGATACGCGGGACACGGCAGAACTGAACGCTGACATTTTGGCGCGCGTCAGGGAAACCCGTCAGGCGGTTAACAACATCGCGTCGTTCGATGAAGAAGAAACCTGCCCCCGTTGCGGCAAGCCCGCAGCTCTTGGTGCATGTGTTGAAACTGATTGTCCTCTGGAGGGGTCGGAATGAACACCCTCCACAACATTCAAAGCCTCGATGATGCCCGTTTGGCGATGTCTGCCATCGCGGACTGGCGCGAGAAACCGGATTGGCCGCAACACCGAAAACTCGGGAAGCGTCATGGTGGACTTGCCAGAACCAACCTAGGGACAACGATCTTGATCTGGAAAACAACTTCCGGTTGGCATGCCGAAATTATTGAACGTCCCCTGGAGGGTGAGTGATGTCTAAGACGAAAGCACTTGCAAAGTGGTTGCGTTATGTCGAGGACGTTAATGGGTGGCCATTTATTAGGGGGTCAGAAGCCGCCGACCACATAGAAGCGCAACAGGCCACTATTGATGAGCTTTATGAGGCGCTGGAGCGGGCGAGCAAAGAGCTTGACCAGATGCTGCGTGATTTCCGGTGTGAAATGTGGCCCCGCGCGGCGGAACACATGGATAAGACCGTCGAGATGTCAAACACCGCCCTCGCCAAGGCCCGAGGTGAAGTTACCCCCGTTCATTTGGAAGATGGAGATGTGTCGTGAGTGTGAAAACAACGTTTTCCAGCACCAACCCAAGAGATGATCTCCCGTGGGAGGCGTTACAAGCTGGCCGCATCTATCTCGGTAACGGTTCTGGGGCGATCTACTTGATTGTTGAAGTCTATGTGGAGGGCGGAGAGAACCAAAAAACAGCCATCGTCGTTCATCATGAAGGCCATAGCGCGCCGGACTTTAAGTGGGCGGCTCCGCAGGGTGGGACATTCACGGAGGTATTCGGGAAGCTCACGCTGGAGTTCGTCCAATGACCCACCATCACCTAATGCTTGCGGCCCTTTGCTTTGGTGCCCTTATGGTGGCTCTGCCGCCTTTGATGTTTCCGGGGGCTGTGTGCTTCTTTGGCTGGCTTCTTCTTGTGGATGAAACTGTGGTTGTCACGGGTGTTGACCCTGATGGATGGCCCGAATGGTTGGAGGAAGCCCAATGACCTTCCTTCTCACTGAAACAATAAAGCTCGCTCTCTGGTTCTCAACTCTGTGTGCCTTTGGAATTGCATGTTCGATTATTAGTAGGGGGATGGGGCTGTGAGGGCTGTACCGCAAGTCAGGAACGGTGTCCGTGAATTCCTGCTTATCCCAGAATCAGACGCAGACACCGATTTTTGTGAAGCAATTGACGGCATGGAGTTTAAGGCGCGGCTGTTGAGGTCGGAGGTCATATTCATCGCCACATCAAGCCCCGTGACAGCCACTATAGAATTCTGTGCGACATCATGACTGGCCAAACAATGACAAAAGACGAGGCGACACCAGACTTCCAGGCAATGACTAAGGACGAAGTGATTGAGCTTCTTCGGTACGAGCTTTGGGAAGGGCAACGGGGGCTGTGTCCCCACGACGAGGGCAAGCGCCTTGAGCGGCAATACCAAATCTACCTCGCGGCAAAGGAATATCTGCCGGAGAAAGAGGGTCCACGTCCCGCCATTCAACTGTCGCCTGAGAAATACAGATACGCGGGCACGAAAGACGCATACGAGAACGCAACTGGCTACGGAATTAAATGGGGATCGGAGGAGTGATGTCTAAGGCAGAAGAACTGAAAGCGCGTCTAACCGCTGCAACAGGGCCGGATGACATTAACAAATGGTCTAGTCAGAACTGCGTTGCGGATCATTTCTGGTGTGATGTCTGCCTTCCTATGGGGTTGGACCCCGACACATTCGACGCACTTAACCTTGGAGACTTCTGGGAAGTTGGCGCATACGAGAGCGCGGTAATCGCTCTTACAGAAGCAGTGCTGCCGGGGCGGTACATCAAAATAAACATTGGAAGGCAGCCAGACGAGACGTGGGTGTGGGTAGAGGGCGAAACGACAGGGCACCCCGCATACGGAAACACCTGTATCGCCCTCCTCCTCGCCGCTGTATCCGCACTTATTGAACGGGAGAAGAATGATGCCCCTGCTTAACATCTATGTGGATGATGCTGCCTTTCACCGCCTTAAGCTTGCCTCGAAGGATTTAGACCGAACTGTCGAGGATTTGGCTGGCTGCGCCGTGGAGGAGGCGGCGCTTGAAGATTGGAAGCGCAGGGGGATGCCGAAGCTACGCAAGCGCGAGGAGAACACCAATGACCGGGGATAAAGCAACAGAGCGGTGGAGGTTCATTGAATTGAAAACCGACTGCGGACGGGCGTTCCGTATTGGCTCCGGCGCAATGCTGGACGCGGGAAGGGGGTGTTGCATCATCTATGACGATTACCCCGGCAGACCTGACAACAAGCAAAAGGCTAACGCCGAACTCATCGTCCGCAGCGTCAACAACTACGAAAAGCTATACGAGATAGCTGATAGAATGGCGGAGCAAGGCGTGGCATTGCAAGCGCGGGCTATACCCTCCCCGCACAGAGACTATGTAATGGTTCGTAGAGACGACTGGACTCAGTTCCTATCAGTTCTTTCCCCCTTCCGCCAATTCCAGAAGGAGCATGGAGAATGAGCGTAAAAGAAAGAACTCAAATCGCGCTTATTGCAATCGCGTTCATCACATGGACGGGCGGGACGCTAACTTGTGTCGTTACTGGGCACCCAATCTGGGCCTTTGTCTGGTTCGCGTTCTGGGGGGTCATTACCTTCGCATTTATTGAGTCCGCTGGAGAAGATAAATGACCGTCATTGATCTGGATAAACATCGCGCGGGGCACTCCCTCTCAACACCCGCGCCAGCGGGGGAGTCTGCCCTCCCCGATTCCCCCGCGACCATCGACGTAGAGCAGCGCCTTCATTCGATAAGGAGTCAAGTCGATGCGCTCTATGCGGACTGTCAGCCGGGATCTGAATACCTGGAAGCATTGAAAGACAATGCCGGGTTTCTAGGCCCCATCATGCAGCAACTATTGGAATGCGAAAGGCTAACGAGGAAATGAAAACCAGCCCAGAAATAACCGAACTTGCGAAGGCTCTGGTCGAGGCCCAGTCAGAGATTGGCACGGCAAAAAAGGACGCAGAGAACAAGTTTTTCAACAATGCCAAATACGCTACACTCGCTAGTGCGTGGGCAGCATGGCAGGAGGTTGGCCCCAAGAATGGCCTGTGTGTTGTGCAGGCGATGGGGTCAGACGATGAGGCGTCTATTGTCACAACCCGGCTCTGCCATTCATCGGGTCAATGGATGGAAGGCGAGCTTCGCCTGAAACTTCCAAAGGAAGACATGCAGGGCATGGGGTCCGCCATCACTTATGCGCGTCGGTATAGCCTCATGGCTATGGTCGGCATAGCCCCAGCAGATGATGACGATGGGAATGCCGCCGTTCAATCGGGGGCTGGAGCAGCACCAAAACAAGAAACAGCAAAGCGGAAAACCATTGCGGCGGTTAAAGACAGCGGCGAGTGGGATGAGATGGTCAAGCGGCTAGAGGCGGCAACTGATGTGACCCACCTTGAGTTGGTCGCAAACGAGATCCGCGACAAGATTGTCGATTGGCCAAAGACCCTGCAAGCAGAACTCAAGGATGTGAGGGAGCGCGTAAGGATTGAGATTGTCGGCGATGCTGACGACGAAATGCCGGACGACATTAAAGAGCAACTAACCAATCCATTGGCAGCGGGGTAAGAGAGATGAGTGGATCAGTCAATAAAGCCATTTTGCTAGGGCACGTTGTCCGTGAGCCGGAAGTGAAGATGACTTCCTCCGGGCAGATGATTGCGAATTTCAGCATCGCCACGAATGAGAGTTGGCGTGACAAGCACACGGGCGAGAAGAAAGAGAAGACGGAATATCACCGTGTCGCCTGCTTCTCCGAGCCCCTGTGCAAGATTATTGAGAAGTATGTGCACAAGGGAACGCAACTCTATATCGAGGGTTCTGTCCAGACGAGAAGCTGGGAAGACCAGTCAGGCGCTAAACGCTATTCTACTGAGATTGTCTTGCAGGGGTTCAACTCCACGCTGGCGCTTCTTGGTGGGCCACAGACATCTACTGACCGTGATGTCGGTAATGTGGACATTGACGACGATTTACCGTTTTAGGCGAATGATGTGCAGAAGCTCAAGGTCCTTGATTTGTTTAGCGGTATCGGCGGGTTCTCAAAGGGCCTTGAAGACAGCGGCTATTTCGAGACGGTCGCCTTCTGCGAGAAGGATAACTTTCGCCAGAGCGTTCTCCGGCACCACTGGCCTGACACCCCAATCTATCACGATATTCGAGAGGTGAGCGGTGAAGAAATTGGACACGCAGACACAATGTGCGGCGGGTTCCCCTGCCAAGATGTCTCGGTTGCGGGATTTCGCGGAGGGATTAGACCATCTACTCGCAGCGGACTTTGGGCAGAGTTCTGCCGAATCCTTCGCAACGTGGGACCAGGAACGGTTGTATTGGAAAACGTCACAGGGCTCCTTTCTCTCGGGCTTGGACGAGTTCTCGGAGACCTGGCCTCGTGCGGGTATGATGCGGAGTGGTTCTGTTTTCCTGCGGCGTCAGTCGGTGCGCCACACTCCCGCGACCGCGTTTGGATTGTTGCCTACGCCCGCGAGAAGGGATGGGAAGGACCTGTCGTCAACTGGCAAACCTTTCCCAGCCCAAGTCTCCAGGAAGTCACCAAGTTTGGCAACGCTCGCGCAATCTGCGGGCATGAGTGGGCAAAACATTTCCCGTCTGTATCAATGGGCAATGGGGTACCCGGTCGACTGGTGCGAGATACCATCAGCGCATGTGGCGACAGCGTTATCCCAGTCATTCCTAGACTCATCGGACACGCAATCGCAAGAGCAGAAGGGCTGACGGCATGAAGGATGAATTTACCAACGAGTCTGCCGCGTTTGTCTGCGGGTGCTTCTGTGGTGTTCTCGGCACATTCTCGGTTCTCATTATTGTTTCATGGGTGATTGCATGACCAAGCGTAAGAGCCCCACCCCAAACATGTACCGTGAAATCTGCATGAGGCAGATGGCCAAGGGCTATGTGGTTCATGTCGGGAACGGCTCTTATCGACTTGGATGTCCTATCTGTGAGAAGGCTATTGACCCGCTATCGAAAATGGTGCGGGAACATTGGCAGGCATTGGAGCGTGGCGGGGAAGATGACCCGTCAAATATGTTCTTCGTCCATGCCCATTGCGCGAAGGCCAAGACATTTGGAACGGGTGCCACCACACGCGGCTCCGATATTGGTGAAATAGCAAAGACCAAGCGCCTAGAGAAAGCCCGTGAGGCAATGGAGCGTGGCGATAAGCCCAAGCCCAAGGCGAAGATTCAATCACGCGGGTTCGGCAATACGAAATTCAAACGCCGTATGGACGGCACAGTTGTGGAGAGAGAAGATGCAAAAAACTGACCTACAAATCCTCATTGAAGACTCGCCCCGTATTGCCTTGGGCACTGCCCTTATTGGCTTGGTCGGGGGCTTTACCTTGGCCTTTGGGGCTTGGGTGTTCTTCCTGTTTCTTGGGCTGGTGTTCGGGCTATGAGCAACGCCCTTGTCTCAGACGCGAAGGTGCAGGACGCACTGGAATACCTGGCGAGGTCAGCGGGGCCATTCGCACAAGCTCAGGCCAAGGCTCGGTCCGGGGAGCGCCGCGCTAAGGCCATCAGGGCGCGCGTAGAGGCCCACTCAAAGGCAAAGACCGCTGCGGAGCGTTCCGCGATTGCCGAATGTTCAGAGCCCTACATGACCGCCCTCGATGATTGGGAGGCGGCAGTCCATGAGGCGACTGAGATTGGCGCACATAGAGAGCGAGCCCGCTACATGATCGAGGTATGGCGGTCAATGAATGCAAATGCTCGGCAAGGGAAACTGTAATGACTAACGCCCCCACCATATACGGCCACCCCTCTGCACTCGGGAACCTTCCTGATGATATGGAATATGTAAAAGAAGCCGTGTTGGCTTGGAGGGGTTGGCCCTTTGACTTTCTGAGCCCGCCATGGGTCTTTAACCCGTTTCACATGTGGACGGTAGACCTTCTCCACCATGGTGTGCGCCGGGTTCTATCCTACGAAGCCGACACCGAGCAGGAACACCGCTGGCAACACCCTGAGAGCCTTCTGTGTGGGCCTTCGATCAAATACCTCCACGGGGATTGCGAAGACTTTGCCCTGTGCTTCGCTGGTCTTGCTCACCGCGCACTGGGCATAGGCCCCGCTGATATATTCGTGACGGTGATGCACCTTCCGAATGAGGATGCGGTTTCTTTCCCGAAGGGCTATGACCCCGCACACACCCATCGGGTGAAGGCGATTGTGACCCCCATGATCCACGCCGTATGCGTTATCCGCACCGAAGGAGGCAACAAGGTTCTGGATCAACGGGCAATCGAGGTCACGGATGATACGCCTGACGCGGACATTGCTCCGATATTTTCAATCAACTTGAACGGCGAAGTGTTTTGGCACAGCCCGCCAGCACGAAAGGAAACGGCATGACCACTGATGACATAGACATTTCAGAAGAACGGGTTGGGCGCATGGCCGCAGCCGTTTATTTGGCGACCGAAAAGACAGCGGCGGACGATATATCAGCCACCCTCCGCGCTCTACGCTCTACACTGACAGAGGCGGAGGAAGACGGGGATGCGTACGCGGAACTTGCAGGTAAGAGGCAAGACGAGCGCGACAAGTGGAAGAAGCTGGCTGATGAGTTGGCGGGGGCGTTGGGGTGGTATCGTGATGCTGCCGATGGGTGCCGAAAATTTGGTGACGCTGGCGATGCCGCAAGAGCGGACTTGGACAAGGATGGTGGAAGCCAAGCCCGCGCCGCCCTCAACGCATACGAAGCACAGATGAAAGGTGGTGAGTGATATGGCGAAAGTCACAAAAGAAGAGTGGCTGGCCAAGGGGGCCAATCGTAACTGGTCGCATCCTAAGCCCGCTCCATGGTGGATCAGGCGCATACCCATCTTCAATGCCTTCCGTTGGCGGTGGATAGGCTGGCAAATGCACAAGCATTATGAGTTCTGGCGCTCACTCGGCGCGGCTTCTACCGGGTACGATGAATGGGCGCTCTATGGAATTTATCGGGGATGGATTTGATCATGGCTGACATCAACATTTCAGAAGAAGCGGGGATAGGGCCAATCATTGCACGTCAACTCAATGGCGTTGCAGATGCGATTGATTGCCTAAAGCTAGAAGTCGAACGCGAACGCCATATCCTGACAGTGAATTTAACAAACGCGGAGCGCCGCGCAGAAGCCGCAGAAGCCGAAGCCGCGAAGTGGAAGAAGCTGGCGGGAGAGTTGGCGCGAGCAGCGGCACCACTTGCCCTCCAAGACCCTGACTACGATGGAATGTGGAATGGCCCGTGCACGCTTTGCCACCACGATTATAGGCGGGCGGCAGACGCCCTCAACGCATACGAAGCACAAGTGAAGAAAGGAAAGGAAACCAAATGACTACTGAAGAACTGAATCAAATCAAGGAAGCCCGTGAGGCATGTGCCAACCGCGCAGAGGATTTGTATGCCGAGGCAGAAGCCCTTGCTATCAAGGCCGAGATAGCCAAGCGGGAAGCCGACTCCCAACGCAATACCGTCATGGGATGGGATAGTGTTCTTACGCTCTTGGGCGAATAGGGCCTTGCCCCTCTCTATATTGAAAATGGAGTCGTTCCAAGCACCAGAACTGACAATGAGAGTTTAACATCACGGACAGCCAATTCGCCGGAGCCATGGTGCGGGTCAATCCGCGTTGTGAAGATACACTTCTGCCCCAACTGTGGCGCGGCAAGCTCCCCCTAACCACCCCCAAGGAGAAGACAGATGAGCCAGACCAAAGCAGATAGATATGTTCCTGCCCCACCCCATGTACAGGAGGGGGAGTGATGGGCGAATTACCGCACCTCGCGCTATCCGTTCGCCAGCCGTGGGCGTGGGCAATCATCTTTGCGGGCAAGGATATTGAGAACCGCAGCGCAGCGGCTGTGCGCCACGGCATGAGGCGCGGCCCGCTTGCCATTCACGCGTCAAAGGGAATGAGCCAATACGAGTATGAGAGCACCGCACGCTTCATGGCCAGCATCGGCGTGACATGCCCTCCTGCAAACGAATTGATACGCGGAGGTATCATCGGCCAGTGCGAAGTCGTGGACATTGTGACCGAACATGACAGCCCGTGGTTCTTTGGGCCGAGCGGACTTGTCTTGGCGAACGCCTCATCGTGTGAACCAATACCAGCTTCCGGTGCCTTGGGCTACTTCAAGTGGTCGCGTGGCGGAGAACTGGAAACACCGAAAAGATGGATGGTGGCGGAGCAGCCCGAGCCCACGCCAAAGGTGGAAGAACCGCTCCCGTTATTTGACTAACCCCCAATAGAAAATGGCCCCCCGCCATTACAGCGAGGGGCCTTACGTTTGCGGGAGGGCGTGTTGCCCCTCTTTTGTCACGGAATTGTTGGGTCACCGCGCACGACCACTGAGATCAAGATTTTACCATATACATGATAGCGGTCAATTGGTTTCGGGGCCTTCTTCTTTCCTCAAGTCTTCAACTATCGTGCTTGTCCAGCGACATAGCTCGTTATCGTCTATGCCAACTTTGCATTTCAAGAGGTCCATATCACGGTTCAGGTCATACCATGCGACAAGCCCGGCACCGAAGACACCAAGGCCAGCAACAAACATGCTGACGATATAGACCGGGAGCATTTCATGGATATGGTCTGCGAGCCTCTGTATCATTTGTCCAAATCCTTGGGGCCAGCAAAGCCACCTTCCAGATAGCGGGTCAGGTCGTCTATGGCCTGTAGCCCGGCCTTGTTCGTCGGGAACCCCATTGTGGTAATGAATAGAAGAACCGCCCATGCGCGTCTTCGCTCGGCGGCGCATTTTCTGACGGGCACGGATTCGAGGTAGGCGCGAGTGACCCATGACGTAGGTTCCGTCTCGCCTTCTTCAGCGCATTCAAATTCATCGCTCATAGAACACCTAGAAGTTTGAGGATGCCGAAGCAGAGGAAGGCCGCCACAGCCCCACCGAAAAACAGGAAGGCAACCAAGCCGTCAAAATCAGGAACCATCTCTCACTCTCCTAATATCTGCCGTGTGGCGTTCCACTTCACCGTACTCGCGGTCATAGACAATGCACTTCATCGTCCTGCCTGAGCGGTAGCCCTGCGCGGCGTGCCATGCGTCTTTCGCGGCTAAGGTCCGGTGACATTCCATGACCACGCCCATGTCCTCTTGAACCCTGTCATGGTGAACGTGACCCGTGTGCCAATAGCGGTAAACGGACTGACCCCAATCGTCGGGGCGATCCACAGCCATGATCTTGGCCAAATCCTTCCATTTGGCTTTGTCACCGTGTGTCGCCCCGATTAGAACCTTTCCAAAGCGCATGTACCAAACCGCGCTCGGGGAAAGCTCTACCGTCACTCGCGGCTCATCCCGGTAGTAAGCGTCCAGCAGGAGGCTCAGGAACACCGCTGAGTGGTCATCGTGATTGCCTATAACATTCCTGATCACCACGTCCCTGTGCTTCTTGAGGGCGCTCTGAACGAGGGTATAGAAGGCCCTCGCCCCTACCTGAAGAACCTTCTGCCAGCGGGTATCCACATCAAGGACATTGCCGCTTCGCATGGTGCGGTTTTCCATATTGTCCGCGTGGAAAAAATCCCCGAGATTGAGAATCAATGCCGTCTCTGATTTGGGGGCGGATTGAACGAGTCGCGCCATAGCGGCGGTCAGATCCCGCTCGGCAATATCGAGGTCAAAATCCTCCCCCGCTTCGTCTGCCCATGCGTACATCCCTATGTGGGGATCACCCATAGGATAGACGGTAAGAAGGTCTGCCTCTGTTGATTTGGGTTCCTTGGTGGGCTTGACCTTGCCCTGCACAATCTCGGCAAGTTCTTCGGCAAAGGCCCGGAACTGTTCTTCCCGTTGTTCCTTATCGGCCTCGGTCTTGACCCACTGGGCTTTGATTTCACCGTCACCACCAACAAGGGTGGATGTTCCCTTGACTGAGAACCCTAGAGGGGGTGGTTCCTGGATGACCCCGGACGGGACCATCTTGCCTTTTTCTCGCGCTGTCTTCAGGCGGTGCCGCATGGCGCGGGGTGACAAGCCAAGAACGGACGCG
>Ga0209273_10000615_pt1 | contig 41874 bp, 59 predicted proteins | sample tdAd471_FD_187126 | JGI IMG/M metagenome (GOLD analysis project Ga0209273, IMG submission 187126) | Marine sediment microbial communities from the Atlantic coast under amendment with organic carbon and nitrate - tdAd47.1 (SPAdes)... | ecosystem: Environmental > Aquatic > Marine > Coastal >...
ACGTGTGTCATGGAGAATGATATTTTTATTGGTTTTATCATGCCTGCTTTATATTTTTCTATTAACTGTTGAACAAGCAGGCATAAAGGTCTAATTATAACAGGCTGATGTTGTAAACGATGGATTGGTCATGGAAGAAAATAAGAAAATTAAAGAGGCGGAAAAGATTGCCGACCTGCTGACAGATAAAGAGATATTATTAGTAATGCGGTTTATGTCTGAGATTAAATCTAACGCTGGTCGCGCTTCCAGAGAAGAAATTGAATATAGTCCTTTACAAGCTTCAAATCCTCCTCGTTCAACGAAGCATAACTCTCAATTTAGTTTGTTGACAAGAACAAATTAAATTTGTAGTCTTGCCCTATGAGTGGATTGAAGTTAGCGATTAAAAAAGCAGGGTCACAGGCAAAGTTAGCAGCTTTATTGCCTGGTGATGTTAAGCAGCAGCATGTCTCTTATTGGTTACAGAACCGCGTTCCCGCGCAGTACTGCAAGCCTATACATCAGATAACAGGTGTTCCTCTTGAGGATCTTCGCCCCGATGTCTTTGGAGATGTTGCCGCCTAGAGCCTTTCAATCACTTGTTTAGCCATTTTGGTTGCCATCCTCTTCCAAGCTGGAATTGCACTAGACAGGTGATTAAAACGCTTTAGCCCTTAAATGGGTTTTTATTTAAGTAGTAAGGCGTAAGCAAACGTTAGCAAACGAGAGCAAACACATGCAGAAATCATTGCCATTAATAGGCTGCATTAATAATGAAATGCGTGAAATGCCGTATGAGGAGATAGCCCACCTGCCTACGGAGCAAGCGGCTTTTCGCTATTGCATTCGTTACGCGAGGGTACATAGGACGCAAGAGGTCATTGCACAGCTAATCAGTGCCGACGAACCAAAGCCGTTAAAAAAGGGTGAGCTGAACTGCATGTTAAATGCAGACAACAACGACCGCCCCAAGTACATGAGCCGAACTCGTCAAATCAAATTACAAAAGATATGTGGTAATACCGCTATTGACCAATGGGCCGACCTATATGAAAAAGGCTTACTGGTATGTCAAAAATCAGTGGCTCAACGGCTTGCAGAATTAGAAGCAGAGCGAGCGCAATTGCTCGGAACAGGATAACTCTCCCTCCACTTAACCGCCTTCGGGCGGTATTTTTTTATAGGTGATTTATGAGACATGGAGAATTACAGGACTGGTATATGAATTTTAAACGTATGGCTGTATGGGTTGTTGTGGGGTTTGTGCTGCTGGTGTTGATTGCGCTATGAGCTGGACAGAATACGAGCGAGAAAAAGCAAAAATAGAACGTTTGAATTTATCTTATGGCGAATATCAAAAAGCAATAAGAAAGCTGCTGAAAAGGCTTAAGCTATGAAGTGGTTTAAGCATGACGCAAACGCCCACACCGATGACAAGTTGCAAACAATACTGATGCGCTACGGAGCTGAAGGTTATGCCTTGTATTGGTATTGCATTGAACTTATCGCTGCAAGGGTGGCCCCTGACAATATCTCATTTGAATTAAAGCATGATGCTGAAGTGATTGGCTACCACTTAAAAATAGACACGTTGCGCGTAGAAAAGATCATGGTAGACATGATAAACCTGGGTTTATTTGAGTGTTCAGGCGACAGAATAACCTGCCTAAAACTAGCAAAACGCCTCGATAACACGATGACACAAAACAAGGAAATTAAAGAAACTTTAAGTAACTTTAAGAAACTTGCACCAGAAGAGAAGAGAAGAGAAGAGATAAGAAAAGAAAACACAAAGACTATAACCCAGTCTCCCAAATGTCCTTATCAGGACATTGTGAATGTTTATCACGAAACATTACCTGAATTGCCAGAAGTCAAAGTCTTATCTGATAAACGGAAAACATATCTCAAGGCACGATGGTTAGGCTCTGATGCTGCCCAGGAGGTTGGGTGGTGGAAATCTTATTTTCAAAAGGTTTCACAATCTGATTTTTTGATGGGCAGAACAGATAACAAGTTTCAGGCTAATTTTGAATGGCTGATAACCGAAAGTAATTTTATCAAGGTGCTGGAAGGTAATTATGAGCGCGGCTGAACAAAATGTTATTGGGGGGTTGATGTTGCTGGGAGACTTGTCCGGCGATACAGCGCAAAAAGTCATTGGGATGCTGTCGCCTTCATCGTTTTCCGATGTTGATTTGGGTATAGCGTTTGAGTCCATTACCCGGCTGGCTGAAAGAAACGGCAGGGCAGACCTATTCACCGTAGACGCTGAAAGCAAACACGACAATCGTTATCGCCCCGAAATCATGGATTACCTGGCCAGCGTTTCAGCAGGGGTTCCAAGTTCGGCCAATATTGTTAGCTATGCCGAGCTGGTTAGATCGGAGTCTGTTGAGCGTTCTGCGGTTTCAACTCTGAATAATGCCATCGCAACGATTACCGACAAATCACAAGGCGATATTTACCAAAGGCTAGGTTTGGCCGAGTCGCAAATATCCGCTATTCAAGATCGTGCAATTAGAAACAATACCCAAGGTTTGAGACATATCAAGGATGTTGGAAAAGACTGGCTGGCAGAGGTTGAAAACAGGCTTGAAGGTAAAACGCGCGGGTTCACTTTGGGCATTGATGCGCTTGATCGGATGCTATATCCAAAACGTGTTCCTGCTGGCTCTTTGGTTGTTGTTGGTGCTAGGCCAAAGATGGGCAAAACAGCACTACTTACCCATATAGCCCTTCACTACGCTTTAGAGCGAAAAGAGGCTGTGGCGGTGTTTAGTCTGGAAATGCCAGAGGCGCAAATCTATGAACGCATGATGGTCAACCAATCTCACGTTAACCCAGAGATATTTTATCGAGCTGCAAAGGATGCCGATGATTGGGCTGCCGTTTGTGATGCGGCAGGCGGGTTTAATCAATCACAGCTCCATATTGACGATACGCCCGGTATACGCATTGCCCATGTTTTGAGGGAGGCGAGAAAGCTCAACAGAAAAAACAAGGTTGGCTTGGTTGCGGTTGATTATTTAACCCTGATGGAAGCAAGCGGGGCAGAGCGTAACGATATTGGTTATGGGCAGATTACTAAGGCATTAAAAAACTTAGCCAAAGAATTGAATTGCGTTGTCTTGTTGTTAAGCCAGCTGAACAGATCGCTTGAATCCCGAACGTGTAAGCGGCCATTACCCTCTGATTCAAGAGACACAGGACAGATAGAGCAGGATTGTGACTTGTGGGTTGGGCTTTACAGAGAGGGCGCTTATAACGTCACGCCAAATGAAGAGCTAACAGAAGCCATTGTTAGGCTTAACCGGCATGGCAATACAGGAACGGTTTATTTTGATTTGGTTGATGGCACCGTTAGAGAGGCAGATCAAGATGCGGCAAGGGCTGCAATTGATACGCCGCAAAAAGTTAAAAATCTTAATTACTAGGGGGGTCGGATGACGGCAGAGATAAAAGATCACAAAAAGGTTTCGGCTGTCCGTAGGCTGCTGTCCAGGCAGTTTCCTAAAAGCCCTGGCGGTAGGCTTATGTGCGCGGTCGTATGTCAAGCAATATCAGATGCTTTTGATCCAAGGCTTTATACACCCAACCCTAGCGCAAGGCCACAAACGATAAACGAAACAAAGTCGTCGGAGGCATCTGCCCATAGATATTTATGTGGGGATATGTATCACGCGAATCTCGCCGGCGTAGAGCCCGAATGGATCAGGATGGTGATTAAAAGAGCAGGGTTTGTTTTAGAGCAAAACAAGGTGGCAGCGTGAATGGAAAAGCAAGGGCCGAAAAAGCTGAAGTCAATACAAATGGCTATACCGAACAAGAAAAATTCGACGCATTCGCAAGATGGGCTGGAGGCTTGGAAGCCTTTTGCCAACCCTCAGATGCCGATAAGCCAGCAGTCAGCAATAGAACTGGACTTCGAGATAGTGAAGATCATCAAGAAAAATAAGGGGTGGTGAAATGAGTCAAGAAAGTGGTGGCATTGGGGTGTTTGGGCTTCTTGGTGTTTTGTTCGTCGGGCTAAAGCTTGGCGGCATTATTTCTTGGTCATGGTGGTGGGTGACAGCCCCATTTTGGGGTGGGTTTGTTCTGGCTGTTGTAATCCTTTTTGTCCTTGTGGCTGTTGCTCTTGCCTCTGACAAGCGAAAGTGGTGGTGAAATGATTACTTTTTCAGTGGCAATGATGGTCATGGTTCCGAACGCGATTTTAGCGTGGAAGGGTGCCGAGATGGAGACAAAAATCCCTGGGGCATTGTTTTTAATGACCGGAATTCTTGATGTGATGGCAGTTGCTTTGCTGGCGGGCAGTTTTAGTTGAAAGCCATCTTTAGGCGTGAAGGAAATAGTTTAGTTCCGGCTTGCCAGAATGCCGTGAAAGTGTTGGCTCAGGTGGGTGAAAGAAACGAGGCTTTGCTTGATTACAAGAAAGGTCGTAGCGCAGCAAACCATCGCCGCTTTTTTGCCTTTATAAACCTAGCGTTTTCCATGCAAGAGCAGTTCGATGATGACCAGGTTTTTCGCAAGTATTTAGAAATGTGTGGGGGTCATTATGACGAGGTTATTTCACCCAAAACAGGCGAGAAGATATTTATTGCTAAAACAATCAATTGGGATGAGTTAGACGACGAGAACTTATTCAATGAGTTATTTGGCCGTGTTGTACAGGCGTTTATTGACCGCTACGGGCAAGGTATTACCAAAGAGCAGTTAGACATGGTTGTTGAGTTTTAACGTAGTTAGAAAAGAAACAATCGTAGCTATACAGGCTACAAGGGGTAGGTATGACGGTTGAAGAGTTGAGTGATGAAAAAGCCAAAGCCGAGCGTGAGATTGAAAGCATTCTTTATACGTTTACTGCAAAGACGGGAGCGGAGATAAGAATGATTAGTGGCTCCGCTAGTGAGAATGGTGGGATTGGCGGTGGCGACCACTGGGAAGCCTGGTGCAGGATCACCCTGGATATTTAATGAAAGGACGGCGACCAAATGCGGAAGAACGGCGATGGCTTGCGAGTATTTGCGAGCTTGGCTGCATTGTTTGTAGAAAGGAGTTTGGCTTGTTTACTGAGGCCAGCCCCCACCACATTGATGGCAAAACTAAACCTGGGGCGCACCTTAAAACGATTCCTTTGTGTGGCAGGCACCACCAAATACCTGGGGACGGTTATAAAACAAGACACGCTAACAAAACAGCGTTTGAGAAAGCCTACGGCACTGAGTATGAACTGTTGCTAGAAGTGGTGGAGCTGTTGGCATGAGGTGGGCTGCGAGAACTGATGGGAATCAATCAGACTTGATTAAGGAGCTTAGGAAAATAGGGGCTGATGTTGCTGATACATCTAGATTAGGAGGCGGCTTTCCTGATCTGGTGGTCGGGTATCGTGGTACAAACTATTTGATTGAGGTGAAAGACCCAAAACAAAAGCCCAGCGACAGAAAATTAACGCCGAAAGAGAAAGATTTCTTTGACAGGTGGGGAAGTGGCCCCTGTTTTGTTGTTGAAACGCTGGACGGCTTTTTAGAGCTAGCCAAACACCATGAAAAGAGGGTTGTATGAGGGAACACCTAATGATCCCTGACTGCCAGGTAAAGCCTGGAGTGCCCACCGACCATTTAGGCTGGATAGGGCAATACATCGTTGATAAGAAGCCTGACGTGGTTATCAATATCGGTGACTTTGCTGATATGCCCTCACTGTCTAGTTATGACAAAGGTAGGAGGTCAGCAGAAGGGCGGAGGATTAGAGAGGATTTAAACGCAGCCTATACCGCTATGGGCGAACTGATGAAGCCTTTGAAGGATTACAACGCCAAAAAGATCAGATTCAAAGAAAAGCAATATAAACCAGAGCTACATTTTACGCTTGGCAACCATGAGGACAGAATAAGCAGGGCGGCTGAAAATGATGCCGCGCTTGATGGGTTTTTGAATCTCCAAGAGCTTCATTACGAGAACTTTGGGTGGACAATTCATCCCTTTGAATCTATAGCCCACATAGATGGAATAGCCTATTCCCACTACTTTTATAACCCGATGACTGGTCGTCCGTATGGTGGCCAGAACATTAAAACGCGCCTCAATAATATTGGTTTCAGCTTTAGCATGGGCCACCAACAGGGCTATGACTCAGGTCAGAAATACCTCAACAACGGTAAGAACATTCGTGGCTTGGTTGCTGGCTCCTGTTACCTTCACGACGAGGATTATAAAGGCCCACAGGCTAACGGCCACTGGCGCGGAATCATTTACAAGCATGAAGTGTTTGACGGCACTTATGACTTGATGGAGGTCTCCCTAGATTTCCTTTGCAGAAAGTACAACGACATCCGGAAGGGTATGAGGGTTTGGGAATATATGAAGATTAAATATCCAGATCTATATCGAGAGTCGGCATGGTTGAATTGGCAAGAGAAGCGTTTTAATTCATTGGGGGCGGGGTAATGACGGCTAAAGGGTGTGGCGACATTGATTATAGCTATTTTTGTACCAGTGGGCCTGAAATAGAGTCTGATCCAACAGGTAAAAACCCTCATACCCCAGGGGCCAAAATGGATTCTGGTAAGGCTCCAATATTTCGCGGGGTGCTTAATTATTTCCCTCTAGCTATTGCTGCTGTGGCAGAAGTCTCTGAGGTTGGGGCCAAGAAATACGCATGGAAAGGTTGGGAGTCTGTGCCTGATGGGTTCGAGCGTTACTCAGATGCTATGGGCCGCCATATTCTTGAAGAGGCTTTTGGTGATTTTGATGACGGGGTGAACGGAACCGGCTGTTTACACGCTGCTCAAGTGGCGTGGAACGCTTTAGCTAGGTTGGAGTTGAAACTTAGAAGAGGTGATGACGATGGATGAGCCGGATAAGTGTGTACTGATCAATCTGGTTGATGCTGCATTGGCCCATGAGGGTATGGATGAGCACCTATACAGTGCTTTACGGGCCGCAAATGACTCTATGACACCACAAGCGGCTGAATATGTAGAGGGGCAATATCAGAGAATTCTGGTCAAAATAGCCAAGCTGCAAGAGCCTCCAGATGAGTATCAGTTGGGCCTTCTCCACCCAGAGCTTAAAGAGATAAATGATGGCCCAATCTGAAGCAGGCAAAGGCCCAGAACGCAGGCCTACAAATGAAGTCAATGTTAGAAAATACTGGCCTTGGGAGGACAGCCCCTGCCCAGAATGCGGCGATATTAAATGCCCAAAGGTTAGATTTAAATCGTTAGCTTGTCCCAATACATAGGCGGTGCTGTGAACGAATATACCAAATTTGATATACCCCTCCGAAGTTGTAGGCAGTTATGGCACCTAAACACCTATACGGCAACGCCGGACAAGGGCATGGTATTTGTGCAGACTTCAGGGGGTAGAAAGTATTCCCCTAAATATGAGTCTGGCCTTAAAGCGGCTATAGACTCACTGAAGCCCGAAAAAGAACACTTGTGGAGGTATGGGCATTACCTTTGGTCAGCAGAGCTAGAGTTAGACAAGGTAAAGGACAGGATGTACGGAGCCTATCTATTTTGCATGATCGGCTTGGAACTGGAAAAATTAGACAGGCCGAAAGAGTGGAAAATTAAGACAAGGCTGATTATTAAGCCAGCCTTACAGGAGTCGAGACACCTAAAGCCGCCTGATATGTCGGTAAGTAGAAACGACCTATACACCAAGGCGCAAAAGGAGGCGTTTGGTAAGGTGGGGGTAGGTAATTATGATAAATCGTTAGCAGATAAATGGGATTGGATAGCGGGGCTTTTGGATGATTGGGAAAGGCTTGCTTTGGTGCCGGTGGCCGAATGGATGAACCAGAAAGAAGATGCCAATAATGGCGCATAAACAACAGATAACTGTATTTTTGGCCAGCGTTGTCTATTTATACACACTGTATAGACATCCATACGAGAATATGCCACAATATCCCTAGTGTCGAATTCCGAGCACGAAACTAAGCCAGCCTAGAGCTGGTTTTTTTGTGTGAGTAGAAAAAGGGTGAGCATGAGAAAGCGTCCACTGTTTGAGCGAGTAAGAAATTATCTTCAACATGGCAATCCTTATGCGACAAGAATATTGATTCATCCTTCAGACGCAAATGAATTCTTGCCAGAATGCGAGTGCAAAAGCACTGTAACTGGCGAAGTGTTACCCGTAGTAATTATGGGTAGCTAAAGACTCACCACCCGCCTAACGGCAACTCCCCCTCAGCCCCTTGTATTTTTACTTGGGGCTTTTTATTTCTAAGGATAAAGCATGGATGTAGGTCATGAGCAGACAGTAATAGCGGCTGGCCATAAAGCAGCGCAATTAGGCGGCGGCTTGGCCGTTGGTTCTGGCTTTGCTCAGTGGGTTAGTGAGAACCATGACCTCTTGGCTGGAATTGGGATATTGGTTGGTATTGCTGTTGGTGTTGCCGGTCTTTATATCCAATACCATTTTCAAAAGAAGCGCGATAAACGCGAAAGACTTCTACATAAGCACTTAATGAAAGATGGCTAGATTCAGCCAGAAGTCACAAGACAGGCTTGATACCTGTCACACAGATTTAATTGTTCTGTTTGAAGAAGTGGTAAAGCATTTTGATTGTACTGTTATCTGTGGTCACAGAGCAGAGCAAGAGCAAATGGCCGCTTACCTAGAGGGCAATACGCAAACCAAGTGGCCGGATTCAAGGCACAACATAGAGCCCTCTATGGCGGCTGATGTTGCGCCGTGGCCTATAAATTGGAATGACCGTGAACGATTCACTTTGTTTGCCGGTTATGTCCTGGGTATAGCTTCAGCCCTTAAATCTCAAGGGCGTATGTCCTACTCCATTAGATGGGGTGGCGATTGGAATAGTAATACGCAGGTTTCCGATAATAAATTCGATGACTTGATTCATTTTGAGCTGAGGGGAGGTTGATGAATGCCAGTAGCAGCTATTCACCTTCATGGCTACAACGTCGAAGATTATAGAGAAACGATTGGTCAGTTAGATCAAGAGTTTAAAAACGCTGATGTTGAGTCGGTTGTTATTGTTTACCACGCCGACCATGCAAGAGAAGCAAGGCAGAAAAACCCCGATGTGGCCAGAAGGCTTGCAACACGTATTCAGTTCTATCGAGATCGCGGCTATACCGTCATTGTTTCAGCACATTCAAACGGTAACGCCATTTTACGGCTTGCCTTCGATCTATATGACACATCACCAGATATAGCGGTATGTATTCAGCCAGCACTTCCATCAACCATGCACCCTTCACCAGGGGCAAAGCACGTTTCCGTGTACTGGAACCCTGATGATCGGGTGGTGAAGTTGGGGCGCATTTTAACCTGGATCACAAAACTTATTTCTAACCAGTGGGCCGCAGAAAGAAATTGGGGCCAGATGGGGGCAACGGGTTATGAAGGCGCAAATCCTAATGTGGACAACATTAATACATTGGACGCTTTCCATGACCGTAGAGCTTCTGGGCATAGCGGCATATTTGATCGCAAAGCCTCTGGCTACTGGATGAACTACATCTTTAAAACCTCTTATTTAAGGGCTTTAGCAATATGCGATTAATCTTTTTACTCTTTTTGGCGCTACCCGTATTTGCACATCAATATACATCCTTGGATGATTTGGTGGTTGATGTTTGCGGTGTTCATAGTTTCGATAAATGCTCTGACCCTGTTGTTGATAGCGACGGCGACGGCACCCCAGATGATATAGATGAGTGCCCCAACGATGCCACTAATACCTGTAACGATCCTGTAGATACAGATGGCGATGGTTTTCCTGATGACACTGACGAATGCCCTAATGATCCGACTAATACGTGCAATGATCCCGTTGACCCGCCCGCAGGCGGACACGTTATTGTTAATGCCCCTGTTGGCGTTTGGGGTGAGATTCCAGATACCAAGCTAATAGATTTAGTGCCACAGGAAGCGCAGGATTCTCCCTATCGCTATCTAGGTAGTGCAAAGTCTATTTTAACGGCATGGAATGGCGCATCGTGGGATGAAGCTCGCAGTGAAATGCACGTTATCGCCAGTGGCGGTCATGCTGATTATTGCGGAAATCAACACTTTAAGTTTGATGTTGATGATGTCGCATGGGCTCTCATAAGACCGCATTCTCAGTTCGATATTAATGTTCCGGGCCAAAGCTATCAGGAAATGTTTGAGGATGGCACAACTCCAGACGGCAACCCTATTGCAAGGCATACTTGGGGTGGCACAACTTATGCGCCCAATGTCGACAAGCATTACGTTTTTCCGGGCTCTAATTGTAGTGGCGCTGGAGGAAGCGATAATCGTGTATGGTCGGCTGACCCAATAACAGGGGAAACCCAGCTAGTTAGCAACGAATATAGCGGCGCACGAAATCAAGGCATTTATGACTCTGTAACCGGCAAGTTGTTTGTGGCCAATTATGGGCGCGTTTATTCGCTTGACCCAGCTACTAATGTAATTGCTACAGAGAAACCTTTGGGCGGTGCCGAAAGCCCTTGGCGTAGTGATTTATTGGGTGTGGCAATTGATCCAGACCGCAGAACCATTATCTATGCTGGTGGTAATAAATTTTACAGCTTTAATATCGACACCAAAGTGTTTACCAAACATACGGATATTTCATTAGGTATCGGTAATTGCTATGGCCCCGGACTTACCTTCGTCGAATCACAAGATAAATACTTAGCTTGGTGCGGTGGTAATTCACTGTACTGGTTAGACCCTGTTACGTTTGAAGAGACGGAGCAGGTTGTGACGGGTTCGGCTCCAGTTAAGGCTTCAAACGGTATGTTTGGGCGCTTTGAATATTCTGAAAAATATAATGCAATCATTGTTCCTGATTCGGTTTATACGGATGTTAAATACCTAAAGTTTTAGGGGGCGAGACACCAGTTGTTGTCGTCCCTCAACCAGAGCCAGAGCCGGTATCTGTAACGCCTCCGGTTAAGCCTGAATTCGATATTCTGCCAAGATATAACGACTATGATGGCGAGACCAACAGAACGCTTTTGTTGACGCTTGATAGCTCTCCCGGTGATCGCCATGAAATTGGATTGTTTACGGAATGGGCCTCAGAGTGTATAGCAACGGGTAGGGCGTGTGATCATGTTATTGCACAGGCTGACAATCTATTAGGTGCACCGTGGTGCGATCTTGTCGGTATTTACAAAAGGAAATGGGCAGGCGGTGAGTATGGCCTATCGTTTGAGCATACCCCCAACGCATATTTTCTGGCTTATCTGCTAACGAACGACCCCAAGTACATTAAGCCGATGGAATGTCAGTGGAAAACACGGCAAGAACTTGGTTATAAGGGCGTTAATGATCCTCACCACTGGTTAAATGGTCGTGATCTTGCTTGGGTGCTTAGAAACCTTGGTGAGCTGGCATATCTAGAACGTGAAGGGCTGATAACCAACTCTGTGCTTAACGACCCTGATATGCCTTACCGTGATGTAGGGAAAAAGATAGAAACCAGCATTGCAGCACAGGTGGTAAGCCCCAATCCTAATTTATACCGGGATGCGTTAGAGGCTACACGGTTAAGAATGTTAGACCGAATTACCCCAGATCAAGAAGAATTCAGGTCATTAAGTTGGCGTGTTGATGGTTTCAATGCGTGGATGGAAGCATTCATAGGTATGACCATCAATCATTTGATTCAGCTAGGGTTTGAGGAATGGCGACCACTAGCCGAGTGGCACTTCCAGCACTTGGTGAAGCGGTGTGGTGGCGAGTGGCCTATGAAGTATTGCTCTGCGGACTATGTGAAGGATTTAGAGGGTAAAACGTGGGCAGAGGCGCAAGCCTTTACACCATTAAGAATGGAAGCCATCACAGATTATCCCGACGACCAAATGACTCCAAACGTCCTTAATGGCCAGCGATTGACTTACGGTGTTCGCAGAAGCTACTTATTAGCTTGGGCCAAGATTGCAAGGCAAAACAATATATCTGGCGCTTCTGATTTGGTGCAAAAAATGCAACCACTCATCGACGAAATGGGCGACAAGGTATATCACAAGGCTAATTTTCAGTAATGGTTGACCAGGTAAGGGTGGCTGTTAGTACAGCAGCAAGCGGAACTTGGGATATTGACGCTGGAGGCACAGAAGAACCTGTAGCTGCCCAGTTTTATGTCACCAGGGCTATTGCTGATGACACGATAGCCTCAGATGGTGTTCTTGGTTGGGGTGTTACAGACGGAACTAATCAGAACTGTTTGTCTGTCGCTCATGAGGATGCTCAAGGCTCGTCCGATACAGCCAGAAGGAGAAGTACGACTCGGTGTATTGCGTTACATAACGTTGCTTCTGCGTTTGATTTTGAGTTTAGTTTTAACTCTTGGATAACCGGCGGAGTGCGTCTTAACATTGATAGTGCTGCCCCGTCTGGATTCCTGCTGACTGTGATATTTTTCTATTCAGATGATGTTTCTGATGTATCTGTCCAAAGTATCGGATTGGGGAGTACTACATCGGCTGTTGATTATACTGGATTGAGTTTTGAGCCAGATGTTATTTTTACTGGCCACATTTACACATCAGGTACGGGTAACAGCGTTCACTCGCCATTAGGTTTAGGTGTTGTTTATAACGATGACTCAGCAACACCTACACAGAAGTCTATGGCTATTTGTGGTGATGACGGCACTTCTTCTGGTGGTGATCAAAATACCTACATAGATAATAACTCTGGGTTGTGTGCAACGCTATTGGGGTCTATGCGCTGGGAGCTGACTTTCAGTGATATAGACTCAACAGGATTCACGCACACTTGCAGCGCTAGCACTTCCACCGAAATGCACGTTTTGTGTATGAAGCTGGCCGCTGGGGTTAGTTTTAGTCTGTTTGATATGAACTTTCCGGCTTCAGGCAATTATGCTGAAACCACGCCAGGTTTTGAGCCTGATTTTGGCAGTATTTACAGTTTAGTTGGCCCGACAGGGTACAACTCCTTTAGCGAATCTACATCAAATGCGGCTTTAAGTGTTGCTTCATTTGATGGCACCAACATATACACAAATACAATTACAGACCACGACGGCCAAGACCCAACGGTTTGTAAGTCGCTTAGTTCTGATCAATTAAGAATATTAGATAGTGATGGCTCAACAGATGCTGTTTTAGCCTCTAGTTATGCTTTCGATGCTGATGGGTGGGATTTTACCTTAAGTACTAACCCAGCAGCAGCAGTTTATGGTTTTGGGTGGGCCCTCAAGGGTGCTGGTGGTGGGGCTACAGATATAACAATTCAAGATTCAACCCAGTCACAAGCGGTTGACAGTTTAACCCTAACTCAGTCTCACCAGCTTTCTATCAGTGGGTGTGGTCAGGCGATTAGTGTAGACAATTTATCTTTAGCGCAAGCGAGTACCTTGTCTATAAATGATTCTGGGCAATTGGTCTCGGTCGATAACGTGACGTTATCTCAGTCTGCATTGCTCACCGTTAATGACGCACTGCAAGTTGGCAATGTAGAAAATATTAACTTAACACAGGCTAATACGCTGTCTGTTCTTGATGCTCTGCATTCTGTGGTCGTTGATGGGATGTCACTAACACAGAGTCATCAGCTAATTGTAGATGACTCTACACACAGTAACGCCTCAGATAACGTTGTTTTACAAGCCGCAGGGGTGCTGTCTGTAGCTGATGCACTACAGCAGGTATCAACGGGAAGTGTCGTTTTATCGCAAGCAAATATCCTTGTGGTTGACGGTTCAGCCAGCTCTCAGTCGGCAGACAATTTAACCCTTAGTGATGCCGTTCAATTGTCCATCCAAGACGTGGGTCAATCTTTATCTGTGGATAATATTGTTCTGTCGGCTTCAGATGTTCTTGCTGTACTAGATGCGGCTCAAGCGGCCTCTGTTGATCCAGTTGCCTTAGTTCAGTCTGGATCGTTGGTTGTTTCTGATTCACTGCATACCCAATTAGTAGATGCTATCTCACTCGTATTACCGGGATCAACAGTTATTCCTGGAGCAAGAGTGTGTGTGGTGGAGAATGCTGGAAGGCAAATAGTTGTTATTAATTCAAGTCGAACGCTAGCCGTTCATTAAGCGAGGTTGATATGAAAGTAAAGATTCTATCGGAGTCTATCAAACATGAAATTGATGGCGTTCTCCAAGTCTTTAATAAAGATGAGATCAGAAGCGTGCCCAATAATGTGGGCGAATATTTCTGTCAGTTAGGGTGGGCAGAGGATACGTCTGGTCAAATCAAAACAGGTGAACGCAGCACGACTAATCGCGTCAATCTGAGAGTAGACAGCGCAAATACATCTGTGGAGGTGACTAATGGGTAAGGTAGCCAGTGACGGGTTTATTGATGGAGGGCTTAATGCTATTGATGGCAGCACGCGCCTAGCTGTACTTCCTTCAGAGCCAGCCAATATAGCCGCTATTACAGCCAACTTATTAGCCTCTGTGGTCACGGACGGGTCAGATTTCACCAAGGCTAACGGTGATACCAGTGGCAGGAAGGTTACAGTAGCCACCCAGGTGGATATGAGTATAGGCAGTGACGGTACTGCCACACACGTTTCTATTGATGACGGTACAGACTTCTATGTAACTACCTGTACATCTCAAGGGCTAACGTCGGGCGGCACAGTAACAACCCCTGCTTGGGACATTGAGATAGCAGATCCAATCTAATGAGTGTAAGCACTGTAACACTTACCCCTAATGCAGTATTTGCACGAGTAGTCACACTCTACAAAGGCGGAGCTGTATTCGATATGACCGGGGCAGTATGCAAGGCCCGTGTGGTAGAGCATGACAGAACGTCAGCACTCTCTTCTGAGGTCAGTATTAGCAGCGCATTAACAGGAGCAGACTGGTCAGCATCCAAGGTGGCAATCGTTCTACCAGCAGCGTCCACAGCAAGTATAGCTCAGCAAGGAGCAGCAAGAGTAGAGATTAAGGTCACACAGGACGGGATAGATGACCACTGGTGGTTCTATGTTGATTTAGCTACGGGGCATACCACATGAGAAAAAGGTACTCCCAGAGCAATGAATTATACGGGTCTGCTGCTCGCGAGTTTTTCGCAAAGGTTTGCACCTATAAGGGGTTGACGCAAATAGGATTTTTACCGGCTCGTTGAAATGATCAAAGGTTTGGATGATAAAGCAACGCAAGCAGGGTTCGCAAGACTAGTTGGAACCAGCAGGCAGAGCATCAGCAAGCGCTTCTCTGAGGGTGAATTTGTTGAGGGGGAGACCTATCAACAATGGCTCACTGTTTATATCGAGCGCTTAAGAGATGAAGCTGCCGGCAGATCTGATAAAGAGCTTGCGGCTATTCGGGCTAGAAAAGAGTTGGCCCAAGCTCGCAGAGAAGAGCTAGAGCTTTCCAAAGAATACAAGCTGGTAGTTGAGGCCATCGACCTGGAGCCTGCATTGGTTTCTTTAGTCAAGGATATTCAGTCGCTTGTTATGGAGGCTGGAAACAAATCACTTCAAGCAATCGAGTCAAAACATAGCATTAGATTAGATGACGAACTCATTCTCGGACACCTTCGAGCTGCCCTCGGAAATATCGCGGGCGGCGCGGATCAACTTATCGCAACTAATACAGAAAGCCCTTGTGCATCTGTGTCCGCCGCCATTACTTCCAACGGCTGAGTGGATAGAACAAAACGTAAAACTACCTTCTGAAAATAGCGATACCCCTGGGGATTTTGACTTCTACTACGTCCCTCACATGCTGGGCGTGTGTGCAGCTTTTGATTCTGATGAAGTAACAGACGTTTATTGTATGAAGTCTGCCCAAGTGGGATGGACAACCATACTCATAGGCTATCTTCTCAGTCGAATAGCTCAGAACCCGTCAGCGATGATAGGCATGTTCTCTGCAGAGAAAGCAGCAAGAGAATTTAGCATTGAAAAGCTGAAGACTTATGTTGAAGGCTGCTCTGCCCTAGCTGGAAAGATGGATGTTTCCTCTACCCGGCAAACAGGGAACGGTGTTTTAAATCGCAACTTTCCTGGCGGTTTTATGAAGCTGATCGGGTCGAACGCGGTTCGTTCTGCGAAATCTACCCCGGCCCCAGTATTGTTTGTCGAAGAGCCGGATGACGCTGCGGAAAACATGCAGGGCCAAGGCGATTCCGTCACCATCCTGTATGAACGCTGCAAGGGGTTCAGAAACTACACAAGGATATTAGGCGGCACACCTTCGATAGATAATTTTAGCCGCGTTCAAGATCGCATGAAGATGAGCGATATGTGTGTCCTGCCCGTCACTTGTCACGAATGCGAAGATGATCATGTCTTGGATTTTGCCAATGTTAACTGGCTACATGCAGAAGAGGGCACAGAGGCACACGAGATATACGGCTCTGCCCAACCTGAAACATCAGTTTATACCTGTCCGTTTTGTGGTTCCGCATGGAACGATAACCGGCGGAAAGCAAACATACGCGATACCGTATTTAAAGCCCGCGCTGCGGGGGATGAGTTCTGCGGATGGAAGCAAACCAGAAAGACCAACGGAAAGATTAAAGGCTTCTCAGGTTTAGGTGAGTTGTACAACTGCCTTAATAGCTCCTCTCTTGAGGACATGGTTTCTAAGTACTTAGAGGCAGAGCATTACGCCAGCATTGGTGATGAAACAAAAAGAATATCTTTTGTTAATAATCAGCTTGGGCTGCCATATAGATACGATGATGGAAGGGCAGACGCGGATCACTTCCGAGAGTTTGCCAAGTCAGACCCGGAATCTCAAAGAGATGAATTCACTTGCCCTAAAGATGGGCCGCTTCTGACCATCGGTATAGACGTACAACACGATAGGCTGTCAGTTCTTATTCGTGCCTGGGGGAAAGAGGATAGAAGCTGGCTCACACATTGGGGCGAGATAGCCGCAACCATTACCACCATTGACAAAAACGATGGTGTCTGGGATGCACTCGACAGTCTCGTTTTTAGAAGTTTTCCCCATGAAGATGGTGGCACCATTTCTGCTTCAGCTATAACTATAGATTCGTCGGACGGTGCAACCTCTGACGCTGTCTATGAGTGGGTACGCTCAAGACAACGGAAACACCCTAGCGTCATTATTATGGCGGGCAAGGGTTCCAGTTCTCAATCCGATCCAGAAATATTTGCACAACCACAAGTCCTTTCACTTGATCATAAACGACATGACAAGAAAACCAAGGCCCAGCGCCGTGGTGTGAAGGTGTTTATGGTTGGGACAAATAAAGCCAAGGATTGGATTGCAGGGCACATGGGTCTCGATAGTTTCAGTGGTGGGTTCCACTATTACAAGCTAGACCAGATGAGGTGGGATTACTTCGACCAAATGACAGGTGAAGCGAAAATACCCCATAAAACCATTAGAAACAGAAGAGTCTGGACACAGAAGAATGGTCAAGCAGTAGAGGCGTGGGACTGCGAAGTCTATGCCTTGCATGCTGCGAGGGCCAAGCGTGTACATTTGATGAAAGATCAAGAGTGGGCCTCTTTGCGAAGAACAACAAGCACACCAAAACAAATAACCCCCACGGTGAATCGGCAAGCTAACAACAACAGATTCACTGACAACAACGAGCCGTGGATATGACGCAATCAGCACAAGCAATGGTCGATCTGTATATCCAAGCAGAGAAGGATGTTTTAGAGGGTAAATCCACCACCATTAATGGCCGTGTAATGACAATGGAAAACCTTGCCGACATTAGAAAGGGTCGAGCAGAGTGGGAGCGCAGAGCTTCAGCGGAATCAGATGCAGCCGCAGGAAAGACAAGAAACCGACACTCACTAGCGAGCTTCTATGAGTAATATTATTGATAAAGCGGTTGGGTTTTTTAGCCCACAAAAAGGCGTAGCTCGATTAAAAGCAAGAAATGCTCTGAAGGTTATGGGGGCGTATGAAGCGACCAAGCCAACCAGGACAAGACGCAATCCTTCGGACAATGCGAGTGGTGATGCTTTAATGGAGTTGTCTGCCACAGAACTAAGGGGCCAAGCAAGACATTTAGAGCAAAACTACGACTTTGCATCAGGGATTTTAACTAGCTTGGTGAACAACGTTGTTGGCCCCCGTGGTATCGGTGTCGAGTTTCAACCCAAAAATAAGAACGGCGACCTACATCAGGAATTCGCCCGCTATCTAAATGATCGTTTTAAAGAGTGGTCGCGCAGGCCAGAAGTCACAAGAACCATGAGCTTTGGTAAGGCTCAACGCCTTGCGGCACTCACTTGGTTGCGAGACGGTGAAGTCTTGCGTAGAGACATCGAGGGCAGCGCCCCCGGTATTCAGAACCCCACCACGGTACAGTTTTCTATAGAGGTAATGGAGCCTGACTTTCTTCCCCATGACCTTGAGGATGAAAATAAACGCATTGTCCAAGGGGTCGAGAAAACCGCCTGGGGCAAGCCGTCAGGGTATTGGCTTTACGATGAACACCCTGGAGGGAATAAACATTGGCGCATGAAAACGCGTCGCCATAGTGCTGAAAATGTTTCACACCTAAAAATGATTAAGCGGCTCCATCAAACGCGGGGCGTGTCTATTTTCGCCTGCGTGATGAACCGTATAAACGATATTAAAGACTACGAAGAATCAGAGCGTGTCGCTGCAAGAATAGCAGCGGCAATGGTCGGGTATATTAAAAAGGGTAGCCCTGACGAATATACGGCACCAAACATTCCAGAGGGTGAGAGCGCGGCCAATAGGTATTTTGGTATCCAGCCAGGAATGATCTGGGACGACCTAGAGGCCGGTGAAGATGTCGGCATGCTGCAAAGCAACAGACCTTCGGGGCTATTAACCCCATTCCTTTCTAGCCAGCACAGAATGGTCGCCGCTGGCACCATGTCAAACGGCTCGACTATCACCAGAGATTATAACGGCACCTATTCAGCTCAAAGGCAAGAGCTAGTAGAGCAGTGGTCGAACTATGAAACGCTAAGCTGTGAATTCATCGACGAGTTTGTCGAGCCGCCTGTTATCAAGTGGATTAAGATGTTGCAATTATCCCGCGACTTTCAAGCCCCAGGGGATGTTGACCTTAGTACGATCTTCAACGTGTCTTATATTACTCCTTCGATGCCGTGGATTGACCCAGGCAAAGAAGCTGTAGCCAACGAGAAAAACGTTGCGGGCGTACTAGAAGCCCCTCAAACCATTATCAGGAAAAGAGGCGGCAACCCTCAAGACGTATTGGATCAAACAGAGCTTTGGCATAAAGAGCTAAAGAGCCGCCAGATAGTCGCGGAGAAACCTACCGATGAGCCGCCGGACAAGCCAGAAGAGTCGTCGGATTCAGGCGAGCCTAACAAACCAGAAGAACCACCCAATGAGCCTGCTAAATAGTGGGCTTTTTTATAGGAGACATTTATGTCTAAAGAATACAAAGGCTTCAAGGTAGAGGCATCTTCGGGTGCTTATCTTGTCAGCATTTATGGCGACATTGGAACCGAAGTAAGGGCCGCAGACGTAAAGCGTGCCTTGTCTGGTATTCCTTCCAGTTCAGAAATAGAGCTTAGGGTAACTACAGATGGCGGTCATGTATTGGAAGGAACAGCTATTTATAACTTGATCAAACAGCACCCAGGCCGCGTTGTGGCTTATGTTGATGGTGTAGCGGCCAGTATGGGGAGCCTGATTATCATGGCGGCTGACTACATCTACATTGCTGAAAATGCCTACCTAATGATTCACAACCCAAGCGGCGGTGCCGTTGGCGAAAGCGCTGATCTACAAAAGGCTGCTGACTTTGTGGGGCGCGTACAAACAACGATGCGAGGCGTTTATTCCGCCCGTAGTGGTAAGTCCGATGACGACATGCAAACCATCATGGATGCAGAGACTTGGTATATCGGGCAGGAGGCCGTAGATGCTGGCTTCGCTGACGAAGTGGTAGCGGCAACTGTAGAGGATATGGCGGCACACATTAAGCCGGACACCTTAACAGCCTACAAGAATATTCCCGACTCACTCCTTGACAGCCTAACAGATCCATCTGCCAATACTGGCGGGTCGGTAAATGCTCCTGTTGTTGAGAAAGATCAAAAAGAAGTTTTCATACCGTCTGCGGTTGCAGGCAAAACCACCACCAAAGAGGCCATTAACATGACCAAAGAAACTAAAGTAGAGGCTGCAACCACTGATTCAAAACCAGTAGTAGCAGTAAAAAGCGAAGATGTCCTGAAGGCTGAAATTAAGGCTGAAGAGGTAACTCGCAAGACAGAGATTAAAGCTGTATTTGAAGGCTTTGATGACCACAAAGATACACTGGCAGCGTGTCTCGACGACATGGATTGCAGTATTGTTCAAGCAAAAGACAAGCTGCTAGATAAGTTAGGCAAGTCACAGGTTCCAACTCAGGCGCGACAAGTTCGCGTTACCGACAGCCCAGAGACTGGCAAGTTCTTAGAAGATGCTGGCTTTGCGATTAGCGCACGTGCTGGCCTTGCTACTGATGACGAGCGTAAAAACCTTAGCTCTAATGGTTTGCGCGGCTATACGCTGTTTGAGCTTGGGCGCATGTCTTTGGAGCGTCGGGGCGTTAGTACGCAGGGCATGGACAAAATGGCCGTTGTAGCGGCTGCGTTCACCCACACCAGCTCTGACTTCAGCTCCTTGTTAGCAAACTCTGCCAACAAAGCCATGCTGAAAGGTTATGAAGAAGCTGAAGAAGTGTTCCAGTTGTTCACAGCTTCCGGCACATTACCTGATTTTAAAACCCTGAGTCGTGTTGATACGGGTACATTCCCATCCTTGCGCGAAGTTGGCGAAGGTGGCGAGTATAAGCACATTACCCTCGGTGAGCGTGCAGAGAGCGCTGTCCTAGCGACTTACGGTGAACTGTTTAGCATTACACGTCAGGCCATCATTAATGATGATCTGGGGGCGTTTACCCGCATTCCACAGAAAATGGGTCGTGCTGCGGTTCGCACCGTGGGGGATTTAGTGTTTAACATTTTCCTCAACAACCCAACGATGGCTGATGGCTCTGCTTTGTTCCATGCAGACCACTCAAACCTGGCTTCTGCTTCCGGTATCAACACTGCTGGTTTGGACGCAGCCCGCGTTCTTATGGCTAACCAGAAAGATGGCGAAGCGACTTTAAATATTCGTCCTAAGTACTTGTTGACTGGCCCTGGTGATGAGTCTGCGGCTAAAGTTGCTGTTGAGTCTGAGTTTGAAGTGGGTGCTTCCACTAAAAACAACACCATCCCCAACAGTGCGCGTGGATTGGCTCAAGTTATCTCTGACGCTCGAATCACTACAGCACACGATAGCTGGTATCTCCTGGCTGACCAGAACATGCACGATACTATCGAGGTGCTATATCTCGACGGTAATAGCGCCCCTGTACTGGAACAGCAAGCCGGATGGAACATTGACGGAACAGAGTTCAAGGTTCGTATGGATGCCGCTGCTAAAGCATGGGATGCCAAAGGCATGGTTAAAACCCCCAAGTCTTAATTAACCCATAGGGCTGCAATTCTGTGGCCCTTTATTTCAATTTATTAGGAGACGCTAAAAATGGCGACTAACTATATGCAAGATGGAAAAGTAATTCAGTGGACAAACGGCGGTAGTGCTGTGTCCTCTGGTGATGTTGTGGTAATCGGCGGTTTGATCGGCGTGGCCTTGGTAGATATTGCCAATGGTGGCACTGGCAGCGTTCAAGTGGACGGCGTGTTCAATCTGCCTAAAGTTGATGCTGCGGTCATTGCTCAAGGTGAGAGTCTGGTCTATGACGTATCGGCCAGCAAATTCGACGATAGTGCAGCAACGCCCGCCACAGGTGATGTGAGTGGCGCTTCTGCGGTAGCCTTTGAAGCTAAAGGCGCAACGACAGACGCAACTATTGCTGTTCGCTTAACAGGTGTAGCTGGCACTGTTGCTTAATGGCTGATTTTGAAGCAACAACTAAGAGTCGAGACGCGAGGGCAGTAAAACGCCTTGGCGCTCTCGGCGCTTTTGCGCCCGTTACTGGTGACAGGGTAGAAGGTATCTATCTCATCATTGAGCCTGGGGTAATTGTTCAGGCGGACTTCGGTGAATCAGATGTCCCCCAAACTCTGGCGACTGTTTACAAGCCTGATGTTGTCGAGTTAAACCAGTACGACAAGCTAGAAAAGGGTGTATCACCAGACCCCGTTTCTACTTATACCATTCGCCGAGTTTTGCAAGATGATGGCCAAGTGGCGACCTGCGTGGTGGTGTAATGTCACAGCTAGACCGTCAGATCAAAAGCTATATAAAAAAACTCAAAAAGATCAACCGAATTGAAGTGCCCCGAGCTAGTGCTTCTGCCCTGAACAAATCAGCGGCGATAGCAAAAACGCGAAGCATGAGAGGCATATCCAAAGAAACTCGCGTTCCTCTCAAAGAGATTAGGAAGCGGGTCAAGATAGGCAAGGCAACCTCCAAAAAGCAAGTAGCAGAACTGAAGAGCTACGTCCGCCCGGTCTCGGCAAGCAAGCTACTAACGAAAGCCCAGATCACCAACAAAATGGGTACTGGCACCAACCGCCAAGGCGTTAGAGCTAAAGGATATATGTGGGAGGGTGCTTTTATTAATCGTGGGAAGAACCAGAACGTTCAGGTGTTTAGACGTAAAGGTGCTGCCAGATTGCCCATAGAGGCAATCAAGGTAGAGATCGACGGGCCTGCCCAAAGAATTGTCCCAAAGGTCGTTACCAGGGTAATGAAGTCTGACTACGCCAGGCTATTAAAAACAGACCTTGAGTTTAGGCTCAGAAAATATCAGGTGAGATGATGACGGGCAGTATAAGAAAGCTAATACGTGAGCATGTGGCCACCCTAGTTGGCGATGTTTTTACAGCGGGAAACACCCACTGCACGCGGGCCGTTGATGCGACAGATGGCCTCCCTTATGCCAACGTGTTTTTTTCAGATGGGCAGTCGGAGTATGACGGGCTGGTTTTAATTAATTTTGCAGAACTTGTTGTCGGTATTCATCTCCCTTGGAAGGACAACACAGACGACAATTTAGATGATTTTGCCGATGCTATATCTAGCATTTTTGAATCAGATCCAAATATTTCTTTAGACAATATCGTTTCCGGCTTCACCTACGCAGGCTTTGAATACGGCGACGAAGACGAATCACCCTTTATCAGTATTTATAGCAAATTCAACGTTCAATATTAGGAGTTCCCCATGTCTCAGAGTGCAACAATCTCTGTCGCTGTGTCCGTAGAGCAATCCAGCTCGGGCGATATAAACACGGCGCTTAATACTATTACTCAGGCCCTAACCACCCAATTACTGGACGGCACGGGCGCCGATCAAGCGAATCAAGCCTTTAGCGATGAGCGGACACTCGCAGCTTCGACATCTGAAAATTTGGACTTGGCTGGTGGTTTAACTGATGTGTTTGGTTCAGCTATTACGTTTACAAAAATTAAAGCAATGGCAGTTTTCGCTGGCGCAAACAACGGCGACAACATTGAAGTTGGCGGTGCGGGAAGTAACGGCTTCGACTCATGGGTGGGGGCTTCTGGCGACAAGGTAAACGTCCCCCCAGGCGGTATGTTGCTCTTGACTGCCCCTGATCTTGCTGGGCTGTCTGTGACCGCATCAACCGGCGATCTTTTAACTATTAATAACACAGATTCAGGCGCTTCAGGGACTTATAAGATTGTCCTTATCGGCACCGAATAAAACCTCACTTTAAACAAACGAATCAAGCCCCTTTTTAGGGGCTTTTTTTATGACAGGAGAAAAGTATGGCCGGTTCAACTTTACCGACTTTAGGTGCTGGTTCAAAAATGTATTACGAGCCATCCGCTTCACCAGGCACATGGGTATTGCTACCTAATGCGCTAAATGTTGGGGAGATTGGCGAAACGGGGGAGTTCATCGAAACCACGCCTATTTCGCAAGAGGTTCGTGAATATATTCGCGGTCTTAAAACGCCACCCAGCAAAACAATCACGTTTAATGATCAGCCCGGTGATTCTGCTTATGTTGCCTACCTTGCGGAAGTCGACGCAGACGCAACGCTTCGGTACAAGGTTGAGTATAAAAATAATCATCAGGCGGTCTTTAGTGTTGTTCACAGCGGCAGAATGATGCAAGAAGCTGAAGGCGGCGCTCAGTTGAAGATGAATATCTTTGGCCAGCAAACCGGCGCAACTGCTTGGACGGTTATCTAATGGGGTTATCACTCGACGATATTCTCAATAGCCCCCCCCGTTTTCGGACAAAGGAAGTTGATTACGGTAACGGCTTAAAGTTTGAGCTTCATACTTTCGACGCTGATGCATTCAAGGAAGTTGCCGAAAAACTGGCCGATAACGATGGCAGTCCAGTCTCAGACGATGATTGCACGGGGTTTGTTATCCGTGCCATCGAGGGGCAGGACTGCAAGCCAACACCGGAGCAGATTGCCAGTTTCCGATCCAAGATCGACAAAGGCGTAATTCAAAGCCTGATGCTTGACTGGATGGCGCTTAATCGTGGTGCTGAGGATTTGGCAGAAGCCGCAAAAAAATCCTAACGGATGCAGGCTTAGAGTTTCGCATCCGAAAAGCGGATCAATGGGGCTGCTCCATAGCAGAAGTAGGGCGAAGAATCCCATCCGATGAAATGCCTCTTTGGGAGGCCTGGGAATATATCGAGCCTTCTGGTTGGAAGGCCCTAGACCTTCAGTTTGCCACGTTAGCAAGACGAATGTGGCTTATCTATCGAGGCGGCGAAAACGCCCCATCAACCTCTGATTTTCTCACCCCTAGAAGAGATTGGCGTGAATTCGATCCTGAATTAAGGGAAGAGATGGAAGCCGATCAACTCGTTAGAAATATGAAAGCTGTGATGCGCGGAGAACCGAGTGGCTAAAAGAGTCATTGAAAAATTTGTTGCTGAGCTATCGGCGGACAAGACAAAGTTCAATCGCGACCTTAAATCGGCCAGCACTGACGCTAAGCGTTTTGGTGAGGATATAGGTCGAAAGCTTGCCTCTGCTGCGAAGATAGGCGGTGTGGCACTTGCGGCGGCAGCGGCAGGCGCTGCTGTCATGGTCAACGAGACCAGAAAGTCCATTGATGCACAAGCCAAGTTTGCAGATTCTGTTGGCATTAGCACTGAGGCTCTGGCTGGTTTAGAGCAAGCTGCGGCGATTAATGGGGCAACAAATGAGGGTTTAAGAAAAGGTCTTGAACGTCTTGTTGTAAATGTTAACGACTTCAAAGATGGCATAGGTGAGGCGGTAGGCTCTTTCGAGAAGCTAGGGATCTCAGTTGATGACATTAGGGGTAAGTCCCCTGATGAAATGTTTGCGCTTATTGGCGACAAACTGGGAACAATTCCCGATCAGGCTGAGCGTGCGGCGATAGCCTATGAGATATTTGGCAGGCAGGGTATTAAGTTAATTAAAACCTTGGAAGTCGGCTCTGAAGGTTTAAAGAAATTTCAAGAAGAGGCAGACACGCTAGGCTTGTCATTAAGCCGGGTTGATGCTGCACAAGTTGAAGCAGCTAACGATGCTTTAACAAGGGCGGGGGCTGTCTCTAAAGGTTTTGCCAACAGGCTAACGGTTGAGCTTGCCCCCGCCATTGAGTCTGTTGCGACGATGTATTTAGGTGCGTCTCTTCAAGCCAATGGTTTTGCCGACACAGCCTCTATTGTGGGTGATATTGCTGAAGCATCTATTGGTGCTATTGGCGATTCAATAGAGGAAATGATTCTCGGATGGAAAGAAAGCAAAGCACAGGTTGCTGAGTTTGCGGCAGATCTTCTTAGAATCGGGGCAGAAATAGATGAGTTCTTCAGTTTCGGTGGAATAAACAAGTCTTTGGCTGAAAGTGCCAAAGTGCAAAAAAGGTATGCCGCTGCGTACGAGTCAATGGGCAAGCATTATCGTGAAGAATTCGAGAAAGGGTTTAACGAAAGAGAAAACAAGGGGAGTTTTTCAGATAGGTTTGCTGACCGCATTGCAAAAGATAAAAAAGAGCTAGAAGGCCGACTCGCAGACCTAAAATCTGGCAGAAATAAAGGCTCTGGTGGCGGAAGTAATGAGCCATCAAAAGAAGAAAAAGCCCTCCTGAAACAGTTTGAAACCTTAGAGTCTAGCCTAAAGCGTCAAGTCGCACTTTACGGAGAAACAGGTCAGGCGGCGGCTATCAATTATGATCTGGCCAACGGTTCCCTTTCTAAATTAAATCAATCACAAAAAGAATCCCTGAAAACATTAGCTCAAGACCTTGATCTAAAAAACGAGGCCGCGCGGTCTCAAAAGTCATTTGATGCCGTTGTGGAATCTCTTCGCACTGAAGAAGAAGCGCTCAAAGATTCTTACGAAAAACGCCGGGAAATCATTCTAAGTAACACAGCAGAATCTTCAGCACAGAGGGCTTCTCTGCTTGAAAAAGAAGCCGCCAGATACAGTGAGCAGCTAGAAAAGCTCAGTGAAGAAACCAACAGTTTCGCCGATGAAGCTGCCAGAAACCTACAAGACGCTTTTGCAGACTTCCTTTTCGACCCATTCCAGGATGGTGTAGATGGGATGCTTCAGGGTTTCGCAGATATGTTGATGAAGATGGTCTCTGAGGCGGTTGCCGCAGATGTTCTTCATGCTATCGGGTTAGGTGGAAAAGACAACACTGGCGGTAACGTTGATTCCCTCGCGAACGGGGCGCTTGATTTCTTCGGTGGGTTCTTTGCAGAAGGCGGAAGACCAGATCCAAACAAAGTATCTATTGTTGGCGAAAAAGGCCCAGAGCTCCACATTCCAGACGGCGTGAAGGGCACTATATTGCCGATGAATAAGGTGGGCGGAAACACCACCAACAACATTACATTCGTTGCTGGCCCTGATCGCAAAGAAAACAACCGGGCTTTAGGCCAGCTTCACAGGCAGTTAAACCAGGCTAATGCCGCAGCCGCGAGAGTGAAATAATGTTTCTAGAAGAAAGAGTAACAGAGAGGCTTTTATACGGCTCCGGATTTACTGAAGAGTTTGCTGTTATCCCTAGCGAAACACAGGCATGGAATAGTCATAGCAAGTTAATCCACCCTTATCCGAGGGTGACGTATCACATTAATTTATTGAACGATCGCGGTGAAATTCGCCAGTCTGTCAAAGACCTTTATATGCGGTCAGGCGGCATACATGGCGGTTTTAGGGCAAAGCATTTCGAGGATTTTTCTACTAATAATTATATTGATGTCCCCACTTATAATGATCAAAAAGCAGTATTAACCACGGGAACCAGCTATCAAATAACGCGATGGTATGGCCCTGAGACAGATAATGAGTCTACCCGCAGAAGACTAAAAAAGCCTGTTGCTGATTCTGTGCTTGTGGGTATTCGTGATGATTTCGATAACCCTCATCAAATTGTTGAAATCAGCACCGATCCCGACCCAGACGTTACGCGGTGGGCTGTTGATAACACCACGGGCATCGTTACTTTCACAGCTAACAGTCAGAACGCAATCACAGGTATATCTAATGCTTCATCTGCGGTTATTACTCTTGGCGCTTCACATGGGCGCGTTGTAGACGATTCTATCCATATATCCAGCGTATCGGGTATGACTGAAATAAACGGGCTGAGAGGCACAATAACGGCGACAGACGCGACTACGGTTACTGTAGATATAGACAGTACATTATTCTCCACCTATACCTCTGGGGGCGAAACTAATACAGCCCCGCAGATAAACGAAACGGTAACGGCGGGTTGTTACTTCGATTTGCCCATGCGTTTTGACTCAGCGTTAGATATTAATTTCGCAAACTACGAAGTATTAAGCACAGGCATTTCTTTGGTTGAACTTCTCGACCCTAAAGCTTAAATAAACCCCTTCCCACGGAACCCGCTACAGCGGGTTTTTTATTGCCTATGAAAAGTGTAGTGGCAGACCCCGAAACGTCCGTATTTTGTACACGATACGAGACGGTTGGCGGATCTATCTTCAGGTTCATTTCATATTCACACGACCTTGTTATCAGTGGTGAAACCTATGTGGCGAATCCGTTCTATCAACCTACGGATATAACCTCGTCGGCTGACCTATCCCCAGCAGTTCACGATGCTGAGGGCTATTTCGCGGCTGCGGGTATAACAAGAGATCAATTAATTTCAGGGCTTTTAGATAACGCCCGCGTCTTCACGTTTAAAACGTCTTGGGCCAACCCCGTAGTGGATGAAGAGAAAGTTTCTTTAACCATTATGGGTAAGGGCAGGCTAGAAGATGACCGATACGTTATTGAGCAAATGGATCAAGCCGATGCGCTGAATCAGCGTACAGGCTCAACCGTTATAGCTAAATGCCCTTATGTCTTTTGTGATGAAACCCTAGACGGCGACATTATCGCCTCAGATCGTTCTCGTTGCACTGGCAAAAGGTCAGCCCCAGACGGGCCAAGCCTCGCCGATTATACCGTTACCGGAACAGTCACCAGTGTGACGTCTCAAGCGGTGTGGGCCGACTCTGGCAGGTCGGAGGCGGTGGACTACTTCAAGTATGGCTCTGTTCTCTGGCTGACAGGAAATAACGCGGGCCTTCGATCATTCGAGATTAAATCTTCCTTAGCTGATGGAACCATAGAAACCCACCAAGCCGCGCATTACACCATTGAAGTTGGAGATACCTATAAAGCCCACAGGGGTTGCGATCATGACAGGGATGGCGACTGCTCTCAAACCTACGACAACGCCATTAACTACGGCGGTTATCCCGATTTAATTACTGAGGAGGCTTACACCTATGTCGGAAAGGGTGAATAGCATTCTGGCGATAGCGAGGGAGTGCCTTGGTACGCCTTTCGTTCACCAAGGTAGGGACAGTGTAAAAGGGATAGATTGTGCCGGCCATTTGGCTCATATCTTTAAGCGCAAAAACCTCAATTACAACGAGAGAAAAGCGTACCCGCGCATCCCTTTTGGTGGTGCGATAGAGAAGAATTTAGACAGTCAGCCCCACCTTAAAAGAATCCACAGATCAGAACTATCCCCCGGCGATGTCATTGTTTTTCGTATTGAAACATCCCCCCAACATATCGGTATTTATACCGGTAAAAACATTATTCATGCCTGCTCTACCGTCAAGCGAGTCGTTGAAGTGCCTTTTAAACCCTGGAAGCCCCAATTGAAGCTTGTTTATAGGATAGTCGAATGAGTGACGGCCAGTTAATAGGCGGGGCTGTTGGTGCTGCTGTTGGTTTTGTTGCTACAGGAGGGAATCCTGGGGGCGCATTAAAGGGAGCAGCTTACGGAGCTTCTATCGGTGGGGCGCTAGATCCACCACCTGGGCCTGACCTCGTTGGCCCAAGACTGGACGACACAAGGGCCCAAACGTCTACCTATGGCTCTGGCATTGCCTCGCTAGACGGAACACAGGGTATTTCTGGCACGGTTTGTTGGGTTGAGAATGGCAAGATAAAAGAAACCCGTGTCGAGGAAGATGCGGGGGGTAAGGGTGGCTCAAGCCAAACCAGTGTCACGTTTAAATACACTGCTACTTTCATGGTGTTGTTAACAGATCACCAAATTAAAGGGATAGGCAGGTTGTGGCTTCTATCTGATCTTGTTGCTAATACGCTCACGGAAGATTTTGAAACGGCCATTGCAACGGGAGAAGTTTACCCAACGTTTGCCCTGCAAAGTGATACAGGGCTATTAAAGGCCAGCTTAGATCAAAATCCAACCGGGGGGACGGTTCGCCTTTACCCTGGTTATGACGATCAACCGCAAGACCCCAGGATGGTGGCAGATTTAGGCGTAGATAAATGCCCTGCCTATCGTGGCCGATCCTATTTAATGTTTTATGATTGGCCGCTTGATGATTTTAATAACTCCCTTGCTGGCCTTCAGGTTAAAGCCGAGGTTATCGCCGACTCAGGTGATAATTCCGCTGTTTTATTAAGCAAACAGACTATTCCACTGCCTAATGATAATGATTGTTACGCTCGGTATCTAACTCCGGAGACAGTAGTTTTTGAACAGTGGAATGGAGTTGATGCCTATAGGTCATGGGAGGTGGGGATAGACCACTATTTTTCCTTCGTGCAGCCCGTTGGCAGCGGTAATAATAACGCGGCAGGGGTCACTGATGTTCCCATCTTCCCCATTGACGAGAGCTACTTTCCTAGTCCATTTGAAGTTGCTAACTACCCTAGCGGTGACATTGTAGTAAAGAACGGTGTTTACTATGGGGTTAGGTATAGCTCAGACAGGATATACAGAGAATCCCAGTATGTTGAGCCTGGTTTTCAGGTTCACTCTATTGCTGTCGATGACTCCGGTAATCTTTATGGTGTTGGAGAAAACACGGTAAAAATCTATGATGAAGATTTAACCGAAATAGCTTCTATCTCTTTTAATATTTCCGGCCAAAGCTACCACGGCGACAATGTTAGGGTAAGGTGGGATAACGGCTTTTTATACTTCTGCTTTGGCCTCAACTTTATTAACAGTATTTACATCGCCCCCGATGACCTCTCTTATGTTTCTGAAAAAATTTCTTTGCCCTCGTTAGGTGGAGCAATTGACAATGAAGCTCAGATCAATATTAGTCGAGGCATAGCCACACGTTTCGGCAAAGACAACAATCTTGATGAGGCATACGTAGAGCGTTACAAGCTGCCTGCTATTGGTTTAGATGGCCCATCCCTAGAATCGGTGGTTAGACGAAGATCCGAGAAGTCACAACTTATACAGCCAGGGGATTTAGATTTAACCGCACTAGCCTCTGACGTAGTGGATGGTTATACCACGGTTGGCCTTCATTCTATCCGGTCTCAAATAGCTCCATTAAGGAGCGCCTATGGGTTTGATCTGATTAATAGCGGCTACCAACTGAAAGCCGTCAAGCGTGGCGGCAGCTCGGTGATGACCATTGATTGGGATGATTTGGACGCAAGGCCGTTCGGTAGCTCGCCTGGGACGGCGTTACCTTTTACAAGAGAAATGGATTCCCAGCTCCCTCGTAAAATGATTGTTAATTTTGTTGATTCTGGGCGCAACTATAATAATAACTCTGAACCATCACACGAAAGGATTTCATCTGAAGCGGTCAATATCGAAGACTATGAAATACCTTTAGTCTTAACCCCTGACCATGCTGCCAACATTGCACAGACAGAATTCGAGCGCAGATGGTTAGAGCGTTATGACTTCCCCCTCTGGAAGCTACCCCAAACCTATCAAGCTTTAGAGCCTGCTGACGCTGTTACATTACTAACACCCTGGGCAACGTATGAATTCAGAATTACCCAGATTAACTATCTTGCGGATGGTCGGTTAGAGATTAGCTCTAAACTGAACGGCCCCGCTTTATATAATCCTAACGCAGAGGGTGGAACCACAATACAAGGCGATACCACTATTGCGTTTGCCGGGACTTCCGTCCTTCACTTATTAGATATTCCACTGATTCGGGACGCTGATAACGTCCCCGGTTTTGGTGGTGCTGTATCTGGTAGAACCGCAGGATGGCCTGGTGGTGTTATTGCCCGATCCGTCGATAGCGGCCAAACATGGAAATCAATCCAAGGTTATGCCAATCCGGTGACGATGGGCGTATGCCGTGATCCTTTGGGCGAGCATGACGGCTTAACCATCGACAGGACTAGCGAGCTAACGATAGATTTCTATAGTTCATCCATGTCTATTTCTTCTATTACAGAAGCACAGATGATGACCGGAAAGAACTGGTTTGCCTACGGCGCACATGGGCGATGGGAAATAGGTCGGCTAGTGAATGCCGTAACCAATAGCGATGGGTCGGCTACTGTCTCAACCCTTGCTAGAGGGCTTCAAAATTCAGCCCGATACTCAGGCTTACACGAAGTAGGGGATGTGTTTGTATTCCTTTCTGACGCTGATGCTGCGTTTATGGCTGCAAACGTCTCAGATATAGGCGTAGAGCGTTTATATAGAGCTATAACCCAAGGCAAGGGCATTAATAGTGCCACAGATAACTCTTTTATCTACACAGGGGAAAACCTGAAGCCTTATAACTTGGTTAATTTGGGTGGTAGCAAATCGGGCGATGATTGGGTATTCACGGCTGATAGACGATCTCGGCTAAGTGATAATTGGCTTGTCACAGGCGTAGAGCCGCCTGTCGGAGAAACGACAGAAGCCTATGAATGGGATATTATCTCTGAAGGATCAGCGGTTAGAACACTAACCTCGTCATCTCCAACGGTAACCTATACTGGCGCTCAGCAGACAGAAGACTTTAGCCTGTTAAAAACATCCGTAGGCTACCGAGTTTATCAAATGTCTGACACGGTGGGTCGAGGCTATCCTGCGGAAACCGTAGTTTCTGAAGGCCCAATTCTCGCCGACAATCACCCAGACCTTATCGCATTTTATGACTTTAATGATATTACTAGCGGGTCGCTTATTGACCGATCCACAAATGGGAATGATGCTGTCTTAGCAGGGTCGCCACCACAAGAAGCAGGCCATCTTGCCAGCGCGGTGGTCTTTGAAGGCTCCCCAGACTCGGCAAATATCGGCGGCATCCTGCCTAATGACGATTTTGCCGTGTCTTTCTGGATGAAGGTAAGCAGCGCCCCTGGAACGGCCGACATCATTGTTTCCAGAGGCGCATCAGGGGAGTCGCAAGCCACTAATATCAACTGGCTTGAGATACGAGGAGATACAGGGAACTTTGGCGCATTTACTGAGACAGGCGGCGGCACAAACCACTCTTATGATTTCGGAAGCGGCCCGGATTATGACGGCAGCTTTCACCACTATATTTACCAGTTGGATGGGGGCGACGCTTCTATTTATAAGGATGGCGCTCTTTTGGCTGGGCCAACGGCCATAACTGTATCAGATACAACCTCAACAAGTGGGCGTATAGGCCGTAAGCCGGACGCTTCGAGCAACTACCTTCACGCATCTCTCGACCAGATGAGAATATTTGATCGAGTTCTTTCTGCCTCAGAAATCACAGAATTAGCAGGTGAATAATGACAACAACCACTCATTTAGAAATAACTGAATTAGAGCAGTCTCAAATTAACGCCTATCTCACGGTAAACGAGGCTGTAAAGATATTGGAAAGATCCTCTTGTGGCCGAATTACTGTAGATTTTCAGTCTGATGCGAACTTAACCCTTGATACAGATACCACAGCAGGGACAGAGCAGTGGCGCGACTGCATTATTACCATCACAGACTCTGGGGGGGTTCTAACTACGGGTAGGGATCTAATATTTCCAGATGAAGAAGGTCCCATCTATACAATATATAACGACGCGGCTCAGACCGTTACAGCTAAGCTGTCAGGCCAAACAGGTGTGGCTATTAGCGCCAGTGGTTCAGGTAGGTATCTTAACCGTGGTGGTGATATGGTCGCAGCGCCTTAGGGTTCTATCCATTATTCACTCCTTAGTTATCTCTGGGTAAGGGTTAAAAGCCGAAATTATCATCGAGCAGCTTCATAGCTTTCTTCCATTTTTCAGTTGGTATGCAAATCATGTGGGGCGTGTGGTGGTCGTAAGAACTTTCCTGCAATATTTTTATTGCCTTGAATTCAGCCCCTGCTTTTCTACCTTTGTTAAAAACCATTTCAATAGCAGACAAAGTTCCTCCTTCAGCATCTAGCGCCGCTGCCCACTCCTGGCTACCATCAGATTCAAACCACCACTTTCTAAAGTTGTTCGTCATCATGTCCACCAGCTCATCCTTCTTGTTTTCAAGCCGCTCTATCGGGTCTTCTGTCCAATAGCCCATACATATCTCCAATGGTTAATAAAAACTGTACTAGGGGTTCGTCGCGCCAATGGCAGCAATGATAAAGAAGCAGCCCATAGGTAAAGAAAAAAGACTAATAACAAGAGACTTTTTATCTTTTGATGTCAGATAGCGCTCCGTGAACGCACCGCAATAGAACATAAATAAAACACCCATACTTAACATAAATGTCGTCATTTTCTATCTCCACTCTCTGTACTGCGCGTATAAGGTTGGGGGTTAGGGTTCATGGGCTAGATTCAAAAGACAGAATTGCTTTGCCTATGATTTCTGGCAACTGTGGCACTACGGCATTGCCGAGTGATTTAATTCTGTCCACCCTTCGGGGAACCCCATTAGCCACTCGACAAATACTGGGTTCAACTGCCCAGACACCTCTATCCCCTCTGTTTTGGCTATATGCTCTGGCAACCTGACTCCTCTGGATGATTCCAGGGCTCGCTTTTTTACTGCCGCCAAAGTCGGTGCCCCCTTGTAGTCTGTCGCTGTCGGAGTTGGGAACATTTTTGCGTAAGCTACGAGATTTCTGTGCCCTTGGCTGCCGACTACTTCCTTGTTGCCTGTCGCTCTTGTTGGGGTAGGCCACAATCCAGATCCTATCTCGGTGATGGTGCGCGCCAATTTCGGAAGCTGGTATGCAGTGCCATTCAACGTCATACCCGATCTCGGCCAGGTCTCCGAGAACTTTTCCAAACCATTCGCCATTTTCTCCACTAATGAGAGCTGTGACGTTCTCCATGATTGCGTAGGCTGGTCGTATCTCGCTAATAATTCTGGCAAGCTCTGTCCACAAACCTGATCTTTCACCTTCAATTCCGGCCTGCTTTCCTGCGACTGAAATATCCTGGCAGGGGAATCCTCCGGTAATAACGTCAACTGATATTCCGTCTTTTCTAAGCTGCTCACCTGTCACCTTCTTCACATCGTTATAAACCGGCACATCGGGCCAATGTTTTTTCAGTACTTGTTGGCAGAAAGGCTCAATCTCGCAAAAAGCAACGGTTTTCATTCCTGCCCGTTCTAGCCCAAGAGAAAACCCACCAATACCGCTGAACAAATCAAGAACATTCATAGGCGAGGCCATTTCTCCGGGTAATATACAGTTGGCAAGTTATTGATAGTTTGAAGAAGCGTATTACCCGAAACAGGGGTTTAGCTCCCATAGATAAAGGATGGTTGTGCGGATTGTGATTCCGGGGTTCTCTTTTTATATCAAGAAGATGGGGCGTGTACTCTAAACACTGGGGGTGTAGTGGTCGTCGGTTCAAATCCGGCCGCCCCGACCAATTTCTAGTACCTGTGGCGCTAGTAGTCACTAACGGTACAAAAACCGTACAAAAACTAAGCGTACAATAACTCACTTCGACAGCCTCATAGTCACTGACTGGTAGGGTAGCTCGTCTGCATTTTGATAATCAATCGTTGTTGATTCCTGCTCGTGGGCCATTAAGTCTTTAATTTCTCCAGTGGTATATCCTTCGCCTTTATAGAGTGTTGCTGAAAGGCCGCGAACCTCGTGGAAAGATGTCCCCTCTATCCCACAAGAATCCATAACCTCCCGAAACATTCTTGATAATCTGTCCGGTGTCACTTGGTACAGATGGGCCTTGTCCTCATTCCACACGCGACGCCTTGGCTCGTGAGAGATCACAAAAGGGCAGCGTTTGTGCTGTAGAGATAGCTCCCTGGCTCGATCAATTTGACGTTTCAGAATCGGGTGGTCTTTCAGTTTCCAGGACAACCTGGCGGCTCTCGCGCTACCTTTCTGTGCTTCTGACTTACTAACAACCAGCCTGAGCTCCCCATCAACAATGTCTGTCCATCTTAGCCCGCATATATCAGCCTCTCTAAGTGTGGTATATCGGCTTATTTCCATTGCTATCTGAAGACACTCATAACCAAAATCTTCGGCCGCGTTGTAGATTTTCCTGTAGCCTGCTTGAGTTAGTGCTTTGCGTTGTTTTTTTGGCTTCTGCTTTGGTAGTAATCTTGGTTTGTCGTCTGCTGTGGTGAAGGGGTTATATTTCAGCTTTGCCGCCAACCCTTGTCCCATTAGCCAGTTAAAAAACCGTCTAAATTCTGCCATTCTTAGCTTTTGTTGGTGGTAGGTAAGCCCATCCCACCACGCCAAAATAGTATCTCTTGTGATGCGGCCGATAACCGGAAAGGTCTCAGCAAATTGATTTAAAGCATAAGCCCTGTTTTTCCAGCTCTGCTTGTACTTCAGCTCTGGATTAATCTTTTCCTGATACGCAATGTAGAGCGGCACATGATAGGCAAGACTGTCTCTCTGGGGGATTCTGGTTGCCACAGGCAGGTCTTTACCGCGAAGGCTATTAGCCTCATCAGCCATATTATTGGCAAGGTCTACGGCTGCTGCTGTAAACGTCTTAAAGGTGCCATCTGGCCTGCGGTAGCGGTAATAACCACTCCGGCCTTTTGGGTCTTTGTAGAGGTTGTCAGCCAGTGGAATGCCATCTACTAATCGGGTTTTCTTTGGTCTCATAGTGGCCATTTGTAATCTACCCTGTAAGTAATGACAAGCCTGAATTGTTATTTGTCTCGCGCATATCATCGTTTGCAGCGAACCAATTCAGGTCTATATAAGGCTTTCCGTCTATCATTTTCCCCTTCACAACACCTCGGCCTATCCAGTCTGTCCAAGCAGACAAAGAGGGGGCGCATCCTTTCTCGAAGAACTCCCGGTTTGCCTTTGTGTGAGGGGCCAGCTTCATATCTCTTCTATCAATCTATTGTCAGTAACTATCAGTTTGATAATTTAGGGGTACGTTAAAATTCTACCCGGCATGTTTGAGGCCATATCATTGCCCCAGGCGTACCATCCGCGTCTACCGTCAATGGGTTGATGGTTCACAACGCCTCGGTAAGAGTCATAGCGTCCAGCTCGGTAAAGCTCGGCCTGATACTCGATAAATACACCGCACTGAAATGAGCCAGCAAAGATGAACCCGCACATATCAGGATTTGGCCTGTACACCCTCGGCTCTTGCATAAACCTAGTGAGTTCGTTTTTACGCTTTCTGGCCTCGTGGAATCTGTCGATCTGTTCCTGGGTGCCATATTTGTAGAGATATTTGTAGTGTTCCATTTTGGTGCTCTACTTCTAGTGATACGGTTAACTACTTGTTATATTTACAAAAGCCCCGCATCTCTAAGCATGTCTTCTGTAGGGTCTGGCGATTGATACATATCACCTTCATCACCATTCGGGCAGCAAGTTCCGTTTGTTGCAACTGCTGAACCCCAGTCTTCATCCGATCCGTGTGGTATATCTTCAATAGGCAAGCAGCGCCCATCTTTATCTGTGGGATTTCCGCACCAACCGCATCGAAAATATAACAAGGGTTTCAACGCGGACTCGTCATTCTTCGCTTCGCTCATCATTCCTCTCCGGTTAAACCAGCGTTAGGCGCTTACCTTTGTATAATGCGCTTCCAAGACATCTGCACTACACCACCGAAAACCAGATTTGAACCAGCTTCCTTGCAGCTCAACCCTAGGCCCAAAAATGCTGTCGGTTCGTTTAACGCAGGTTACTTGGGCAACCTTGCTCGGGTTGCTATTCTGGCTCCATTTGTCACCTGGCTCTATGTCTTCATATTCCAGCATTCTCAATACCTCGCGCCTAACAAATATAGGTTTCGGAACGCTTCGCGTCCGCAACTAACTGGGTTATGCGCTAGGCTCAATACAGATGATCTCAGCCTTAACGAGCATGTCTTTAAGAAAGTCGTCACCTCGATCCTCATCATCTGTACACCCCAGCGTGTTGCCTTCGTGGTTCGTCATCTCAATCATAGGAGTTTGCCCATCAAGCTCTAATGCGTCATAAGCATTGGCGATTGCACAATCAATTACGGATAAGCCTGTACAGTTTCCGCCAACTGTAGATTCAACAACTGTGGAGTACTCCCACTGCTGAAAAGTAAGCTGCACTTTTTGTTTTGCCATTCTTCCGCTACAAGTCAAATTTGGGTCGTAGTTCATGTTCATCCCCTGCGCCTAGCGCATAACAAGTTATTCAAATCTGACGCTCCCTGCGGGTCGCGCCGCTTAACAATTGGGTTATAAACCCACAATTTTTAGCAGCCTTGCTGTTAAACTCGGCTCAAAATAACGCCCGTTTTTGCCGCACCCTCCAGTGTCCCTCTCTCTACTAGCCACAGTATCGAAGCCATATATTGGCCTGCCCGTCACAAGTTCGTATGAAAGAAGTTCATTTTTATGTCTAGTGCAAAACGTGTCTGATGTTAGGTGTTTACAGCGAACGCAAGGGTTTATAACAAGGGTTTGAACTTCGCTCCCTTCAGTCGCCGGACTCGTCATTTCATTCGCTTCACTCATTACATTCCTCTCCGGTTAAAGCTGTGGTTATAACTCGAAAACCTCTGTTTCGTTTTTGTATTGCGCAGGCTTATCTTCATTGCCTCCGTATGTAAACTCTAATCCGTCCTTTCTCGCAAGGTCACCAACATGGCACACACCCCACTCCCAGCAGTCGGCCATGTCTGGCTCGTGTTCTCGCATCATTTCCAATTCTGCCGCCATCAACTCATTCAAGGCTGATTTGTATCTTTCTGTTAAAACAAGGTTTTCTGTATCGTACTTGGCCACAATTAAACTCCTAAAAAAGTTATAACAAAGCAAATCACTTTGACTCGCTACACTTCGTTTCGCTCTCGCGTGTTTGCGGGGTTATTCCTCAACTACAAACATCTGCTCACAGCTAAAGGTTAAAATGCCGTGGGTGAAACGGCCTTTATCTTGACACTGGCTAACAATCTCTTGCTTGCCCCTATCTTTAATGCTTTCTATGCCTGGATCACTACAGGCTGATAGAAATAGGGCTGTTAGTATTAATATATGTTTCATGTTATCTCCAAGCTCTCGCGCTTAACTCTAAAGCTGCTTTCTGCTTATCTATCGTTGCTTTATCAGGAAGGTAGTGACCCAAATCTTCATCGGTCACAGCTCCCTTGTTAATTGCGCCTACTTTATGGAGCGCAGTTCTGACGGTGTTACTGCTAACCTCTAACCTTTTGGATAGATCACCTATGGTTAGACTCTCTCCAGTAACATCAGAGAAATAGGAGCCGATGTATTTAAGTGTTATTGGGTTGGTCATGGGGTCTCCTTGTTGTTGCACTTAAAGCATGTTTTTATCGAGGTTTTCATGCCGCCTCCTAGCTAAAAGGTATGTCATCATCGAAGCTATCAAACCCGCTGCCAGTATCATGCCCACCACTAGGCTGGTTCTGCGGTGGCGGGGCTGGATGTGGGCTGCTAGAGGACGGTTCTTTTGCGCCAACAAGGTCGATGGTGCCAACATTCACCTTTAGAGCTGAGTGTTTTTGTCCGTCCTTCTCCCACTCGTCCAAGGATATTTCGCCAGATATGGCAACCTTCTGCCCTTTAACCAGGTATTGAGGTAAGCCACCTTCAGCACGCTTGCCAAATATTGCACACCTAGCCCAAGTGGTTTTTTGCTTGTCGCCAAACCCGCTAGTTGTTGCCACTGAGAATTGGCAGACTGTTGTGCCATTTGGCAAGGCTTTTGTTTCAGCATCTTTGCCAAGGTTTCCGATAAAATTCCAATTGTTCATATTTATGCTGCCTTTTTAATTAGCTGTCCCATGTTTTGGGCTGTTTTATTCCCAAGCAATTTAGCGAGATATTGCTTTTCGTAATTTTCTAATTCTGATGTAGCCTCTTTCAGCCCTAGACTATCCTCATCTGCCATCATTGTTTCGATGTCCGACAATAAGCTTTGCCATTTATTGCCGCCTTCTGCCTGCAATGTTCTGACCATTTGTTTCCCTGAAGATGTCGCACCCTTGTCAAACGAATTAAACAGGCTTGTTTGCGCGTCATCGCCAACCATGCCAAGAAAAGCAGCTATACCCAGCGCGTCCCCTTGGGAGATAAGTGTGTCAAATATAGCTTTTTGCTGATCGGTGTAGGCGGCAGGAACAGCCTCAATTCTGGCTTCGTCATTCTCGCCAGTTTCTATTGATAACACTTTCAGTAAGGCGTTCTTTGTCGCGTAGGAGAGAGCTTTGCCGGGAGCCTTATCGCCCTCATCGTTAGCATGAGCTTCAACGATAATAGCTAGAGCATCTTGCGGGTCTTTCTCGTTCAAAAAGGCCACCTTATACCTAGCCTCATAACGAATGATCGGCGTGCCGCCCTTTGTTTTTGTGCCAGTATCAGCAACAGCGGATGACTCAAGGCTGGGGCATACTAAAATACCCTGACAGACTAGATGATCCCTGACCATCGCAGTAACCATGTCGTGTGTAACTGCCTTATATCGGTTGTTGACCACGGCATCCTTTTTGATGTACTCAATGTTTTTTCTAACCTCGTTGAGTTTTTCTAAAATGTTCATGTCACACCTCAAAATGGTTTTTTGTCGAATGGCGAATGGAAATACCACCACCACTTTAGTTTTCTTAATAGAGACTTCATTTCTATCTCCTATAGGGTGGAAGTGGCGGGGCGAGTATTCGCGCTCTAGCACTCCATTTCCCACGCTTCGCTGCTAGCACTTCCATAAACTGTTTACGCTATACCGTCATAGCTAGGACGCTTTGCTTGTTATATCGGTTAGGCCGCGCATGTGATTCACTGCTGAGTGAAAAGCTTCATTCCACGATCCGCCCTCTATGATGTAACGGCGACCAAGAAAACTACCCTCAGCTATCCAATAACCTTGCTCTGTTTTGTAAATGCTCATAGCCAATCTCTCCAGTTGTCATCGACATATTCATCAACAGAGTCTTTTAAATGCTGCTCTGACATATCCCTGATAATTCGGCCTAGCTCTGCATCATCTTTAGTGATAATTAAGGTAGCCAACTGATTCGCCAAATGGTTATCAAAGTTGTTTATACGAATACCTATAGACTTTCGCTCTAATTCTGTTTTGCCGAGCATTGAGCTAGGAAACGGATACTTGATAGCGTTAGGGCCAATGCTTTCCCAAAGGTTGTCTGGATCGGCTAACAGCGTTTCTAGACGCTGCTGCTTCATTGCCTCATGAGCCGCTGAACCCTTAAAGGCTTTCCACTGCTTTTGTAGTTCTGTTTGTCTGGATTCGTGGTTGTTAAGTGCTGCTATATTTGCGCCCATTTCCCCATCTCCGTTTAGGTTGGTATGGGGTAACAATACAAAGTTAATTTGTATATGTCAACAAACTAATTTGTTTTTTGTTGTGGTAAATTTGTTTTTTATTTTGACTCTCAATTCGCAGGGAAGGGTGAATGAAATATTTATTGGTCGCAGGAGCGTTGTTGCTTTTGATCGGATGTGTTAACTCCACCCAAGGAACGAGCATGGCCAAATATGCGAAAAGTTGCAAAGTAGCGCAATGGAGAAGCCCTGTGATTGTAGAGCTGATAGGTGATTGGTCGATTGCCACTTGCTATGATCAGAAATATCACTTGTTCTCTAGCGGCGTTCTTCAGAGGTCGCTGGAAGAAGGGGAGGCCATAGCAATGATGGAAGACAGTCAGTGCGTGCGTTATGGTGCCACAAGAGGTACACAACCTTACATTAATTGCAGGGTTTCTTTGGCCCAAGTTAGAGCGCAGAGGGAGATAGCTTCCGCCCAGCAACAGCAGGCCGCAGTGCAAAATCTCTTGCTGTATGGGCAGCTTCTTCAGCAGGCCAGCCCTCCAGCTCAGAGGATAAACATGAGCTGTACATCAACGACATCAGGAAGTATAACTTCCTATAGCTGTCACTGAGTTGTGCTTGACATACCTTGGATCGCTTTGTGCGAGATCATTTGTTTTTTAAGCAATCCAAATACATAAAAGCGAGCTTTCGGTCTTTGGACTTAAGTTCGCCGATTAAGCGTATTAGTGTTCCTTCTGAATAGATGTTCTCCCTCAAATACCAATCTGCTGACATTCTCAGCTCATCACAAAGGATATTGACCTCGTTGATGTCCGGTTCTGTCTCGTTTCTTTCCAGCGCTCCTAATCTTGCGTAAGGAATTTCTTTATTCTTATCTGCCAGGTAATCGCATAACTGCTTTACTTGTGTCATGGAGAATGATATTTTTATTGGTTTTATCATGCCTGCTTTATATTTTTCTATTAACTGTTGAACAAGCAGGCATAAAGGTCTAATTATAACAGGCTGATGTTGTAAACGATGGATTGGT